>JAABUS010002600.1_pt1 | contig 33546 bp, 35 predicted proteins | sample 5560161 | NCBI WGS metagenome assembly JAABUS01 (sample SAMN10711885, study PRJNA513376) | rock metagenome | isolation source: Antarctica rocks | place: Antarctica: Victoria Land, Trio Nunatak nord | collected 2016-01-04 | reverse complement strand
ATCCTCAGTAGATGGTCAGAGTGACGCGCTAAGTATCTAGCGAGGCCAAGGCGACATATAGCGCTAACAGAACACCGCCACCAAGCCATGAAGTTCACATGTGTGGCTCTATCGGCAGCTGCGTCGTGACCGCCGCAAGGGGATCCGCTTGCGGGCACTTCGACGTCAGGAGGCGTGCTGGTCGCCGAGTTTGTCGAGCAGCAGGGAACGGGCGAGCGTCGATGCTGGCAGGTGCCGCTGTTCGGCGGCTCGTTGGATTGCGTCGTATTCGGACTGCCGCAGCCGCAGGGTCAGCATGCGAGATCTGTTCGGCCAACTGATCGAGGCGTCGGCTGGGAAGTCGGCTTCTGGGTCGGCGTCTGCAGCGGCCTCGGCGCGCACCGCCTCGTCCTGCAGCTGGCGGGCTAGCTTGGGGTCAAGTCGCTTGGTCATGAGGTTCTCCCTCGGTGTACAGACGCAGGGCGCGGCCGGTAGCCGGCCACGCGGTCATACCGTGCAGGTCGCCGTCGAGGTCACGGTAGGCGAGTACGACCAGGACCGCTCCGGCGCGGGGCGAGTAGCCGATGACCGCCGGGCGTTGACGCGTGAGGTTCAATATGGGTCCACCTGCACGGCGTCGACGTCGTTGACTGCCTCGGCAGTCCAGTCCACCTCGATGTCGACCGCGCCGGGGTAACGCTGCGAGCGGGTCAGGTGCTTGGCAGCCATCTCGGACCAGATCACCTCCACCGATCAACCGTACACGAATGTTGTACAGATTCGGACACTGACAGGTATCAGCGTGCGCTGCGTGGATGCCGCTGCCGCCCGACAGCGGGTCGACCTCACCCGTAGGGGATGTCAGGTCCGGACTGTTGATCGGCCACGCCCGCGAGTCTCCACCGAGGAACAGGATCTGACCGCGCAACGCGACGGCCCGGCTCGGCGTCGACCCTTCCCGGGTGTACTCGAGGATCGGCCATCGTCCGGATGACGATCGGACACCGGGACGCGCGTCCCGGTGTGTCGGACTGGAGGCAGCGCCGCCGCCGGTGGCCGTGTTGTCTGGCAGACCGCAGCGCTGGTAGGACTGGCAGTCATGATCCTGCATCACGTCTTGGAGGGCGCGGGTCCGGCGGTGCTGCTGCTGCACTCGACGGCGGCAGACGCCCGGCAGTGGCGACCTCAGATCCGCGAGCTTCGCGGCGAGGTCACCGTCGTGGCGCCGGACCTTCGCGGGTACGGCCGGTCGCCGCTGGGCTCAGAACCGTTCTCCCACGCTGGCGACGTGGTGGGGTTGATGGATGAGCTGGGACTGGACCGTTGCGCAGTGGTGGGCTCCTCCGGAGGTGGCGCCGTGGCGCTGCAGGTCGCGTCCACGGTCCCGGAGCGGGTGAGCGCCCTGGTGCTGCTGTGTGCCGCGGCCGAGGGTGTGGAGCCGACCGCTGACCTGCGTGCCTTCGCGGAGCGGGAGACCGCACTGCTGCACAGCGGGGACGTGGCCGCGGCGACCGATCTCAACGTCGACATGTGGTTGCAGCCGGAGGTCGACGCGGCCACCCGGCAGCTGTTCCGCGAGATGCAGTCACACGCCTTCCAGGTGCAGCTCGCCGCCGGTGACCAGGTGCACGAGCAGGACGTGGAGGTCGAGCTTGCTCGCATTACCTGCAAGGCCACCGTCGTCTCCGGAAGCCGCGACCTGGCGTGGTTCCGCGCCGTCGCCGACCACCTGGCGACCGAGCTGCCCCGAGCCGTCCACGTCGACCTGCCGTGGGCCGGCCATCTCCCCAACCTCGAGCGCCCGACCGAGACGACACAGCTGATCCGCAGATCGATCCGCCCCTGACCACGGACAGCCTGGTTCGACCCGTCCCGCAAGGCTCCCCTCTCGGACAAGATCCGGCGTCCCGTGCAGCGGGCGAACGGCCACATAGCGATGCAGCACCGCGTCAACTACCGCTGCAAGTCACAGTCGACCGGTGGGCCGACGTGGGACGGGACCACAAATGCGATTGTGGCCACGCGAGTGTGTGTCCGCCCGAGCAGCGGCTTGGCGATAACCTGCACCGTGTTACCGCCCCCTCTCGGCGGGGATCATTGTGGCGGGGACGGCGTAGGTGACGATGTTGTCGTCGTACTGGCGCGCGGCGCTGTTGAACGGGCCACCGCAAGTGATCAGCGCCAGTCGGGAGTGGCCGGTGGTCGCGAAAATGTCACTGGGCAAGGCGTCTTTGTGGTAAGTGCGCTGGGCGACTATCACGTAGCGGTGCTCGCCCTGTTCTGAGTCCACGATCATGATGTCGCCGAGGTTCAAGTGGCCGACGACGGCCAGCGCTCCGAGTCCTTGCCGGGCGCTGTCGACGTGGCCGTCGAGCACGCTGGTGCCGCTGACGGCGCCCGGGGACGGCCCCCCGGACCACCACCCGAGGGTGTGCACGTCGTCCGGTACGGCCAGTGCCCCACCGACGACGTCGACTCCGACGACCGGAGCATCGAGGTGCACGGAGGGGATGACCAGCCGCGTCGGCCGCGTCGTCATCGGGCTGGTGGCGGTTCCTGGCCGCACAGGGGCACTCCTGTCTGGCCGCGCACTCCTGTCTGGCCGCGCACTCCTGTCTGGCTGATGCCCGGGGCGTGGTTCCTCGGGACGTAGCAGGGCTGTGGCTCCTGGCGTGCTATCCCCGAGGATCGGGACTCTGCCGGCTGCCGGCACGACGAACTGGCGACCAGGGGCCGGCCCTTCGGCCAGCGCCACGCCGGCACCGGCGGTCAGGGCGACGCCGAGCAGGACGCCCAGCAGGGCACGAGCCGTGGATCTGCCCCGGTGGGCGTCGACTCCGCCGCCGGCCTGGTGACGGGACCGCGGACGGGAAACGGAGCTGTGGCGCACCGGCCGTCAGCGCTTCCCCGCGGGCCGGCGGAACAGCCTCCTGCCGAAGGCCGCCGCCAGCACGACACCGGCAGCCAGAGCACCGACCTCGACGTCGTGGGTCACGTCGCCGGATGGGCTGGCGGCCTGCCCGCCGGTACCGGCGTTGACCTTCGGGGTAGTGAGGTCGCCGGACGAGCCGGCCGCAGCGGCCACGGCGGGTCGGACGCTGACCGTGTGCGGGTCGTAGACGCCGAAGAACTGCTCGAAAGCCAGGGCTTGCGCCTTGGTGCCCATGGCGTCGGTGGTGAAACTCAGCAGCGGGATCTGCTCGCCATTGCGGGTGGCGTAGGCGGTGTAGCGGGTCGTGGGGCTGAGGCGGGTACCGGAGAGTTCGACCATGTCCAGCCCTTTAACCGCCCGTACGGTCAGCAGCACCTTGCCTGGGCCCTGCACCTGGGTGGGGGCGTTGACGACTTGCCCGTCCAGACCCTGCCGGGTCAAGCCAGCTGTCCCCGGACCGTCGGGGACGGCGTTGGCGACGTAGACCAGCGCCTGGCCTTCCTGCCCGACGTGCAGCGTGTCGATCACCGCCCGGCGGGCGGTGTCGATGACGTCAACGGTGTCGGAGCGCTCGTTGACGACGTAGACCCGGGTGTTGTCCGGGCTGGGCCAGATGCCGTGCGGCTCGCGGCCGGAGGACTTGACCGCGGCCGCGTAGGTCGGGGTGGCCGCACCGTGTCGCTGGTAGATCTTTGTCTCATCCAGGCCACCGACCGTGACGTAGGCAAAAGACCCCGCCGCAGTGGTGACGAAGTTCGGGTGGTTGGTCGCCGGCCCGGTGTCCAACACCGCGCTCACCCTGGCGGTGGCGGTGTCGATGACGCTGACCTTGCCGACCTTCTTGTGCGCAGCCCACAACTGCTGACCGTCGGGGCTGAGCGCTTCGTCGGAGGAGAAAGCGTCCGCCAGACCACCGATCCGGCTCACCACCTTGCGGGTCGCGACGTCGATGACGTCAACGGTGGCGGACCGGATGTGGTTGACATAGGCGGATTTGCCGTCCGGGCTGAATACCACCTTGGAGGGGCCGGCACCGGTGGTGATGTGTCCGACGACGCCGCCGTGCCGGGCGTCGACGATGTCGATCTGGGACAGTGCGCGATCAGCGACCCAGACCTGGCTGCCGTCGGGGGTGAAGAAGCCTTCGTGGGAGGCTCGCCCGACGTCGGTCTGGGACACGATGCTGTTGTCGGCAGTCCGGAGCACCGTGACGGTGTTGCTGGTCACGCTGATCACGTCGAGGTAGCGCCCGTCTCGGGAGAATCCCAGTCCGTGAACGTCGACCGCTTTGAGGTACTGCGGGCCCAGCACGTCGTCCAGCCGTTGGGCACCGAGCGGGATGGTGCCCAACACGCGGTTGGTCGACGGATCGATGACGGTCACCGTGTTCGAACTCTGGTCTGCGGTGTAAACGCGGTCCCGCGACGAGATCGGCTGGGCGCCCGGTAACGCCGGGGCCTGCACCGTCACAGGCAGCGGCGCGGCGCCGGCGGGCAACGTGGTGCTTAGCGCGACGACGCCGAACACGGCGCCGGTGAAGAGCGCAGCCAGGACGGGACGGCGCAACGGGGGCAGTAAACGCATACGGGCTCTCTCAGGTAACGGCCGGCGGTTTAGGTAGTAGCGGTGAGGCGGGACGTCAACGGCGAGCTGCTGCGCCTCGCCGATCATAATCGGCTCTAGCTCGTCCGGACGAACCCGTGCTCCAGCAACGCCTGGTGCAACCCGGCACGTGATCATTTACCCGAACCTGGGACGCGACCGTCGCGCCCGCGCGCTGCGACGATGATGGTCGGAGGCGATCGACTAAGGGAGTGGACATGGGCAGCTGGGGAAAACGTGCGGACATGCTCGTGCATGCGGATGAGCCGTTTAATGCTGAGCCGCCGGCCGCTGCGTTGGGAGCTGCGTTTATCACTGCGACCGATACGTTCTACAGCCGTAACCACGGGCCGATTCCCGATCTGGACCCCACCACGTGGGAGCTCACCGTCGACGGACTGGTTGACACGCCACTGCGGTTGTCGCTTGCGCGACTGCGCGAGCAGTTTCGGGAGCACACGGTGACGGCGACCGTGCAGTGCGCGGGTAACCGGCGGGCAGCGCTGATCGCCGTGCGTGACATTCCCGGTGAGGACCCGTGGCAGGACGGGGCCACCTCGACCGCTTCCTGGGCCGGGGCGCGCCTGAGCGATGTGCTGACTGCGGCCGGGCTCGACAGCCTTGCCCACAACGATCCCGGTGATGTTCATGTGGCCTTCAGCGCACCCGATGTCTCCCAGCTGGCGCAGCCACCGCAGGCCTACGGCGGGTCGGTCCCGTTGGGCAAGGCCCTGTCCGCTGAGGTGCTGCTGGCCTGGTCGATGAACGGTGCTGCGCTCACCGCAGCACATGGGGCGCCGTTGCGGGTCATCGTGCCGGGCTGGATCGGGGCGCGCAGCGTCAAATGGTTGCAGCGGGTGACCATGCGGCGCGGGCCGTCGGACAACTACTTCCAAGCCGTGGCCTACCGGTTGCTGCCCCCGCAAGCCGACCCGATGACAGCCGGACCCGGCGATGGACTGTCCCTGGGCCCGATCGCGTTGAACAGTGCGATCCTGTCGCCCGCCGATGGCAGCACCGTCCCCGCCGGTCAGGTAACGGTCGAGGGTTACGCCTTCGCTGGCGACGGCCGATCGGTCGCGCGGGTCGACGTGTCCGTAGACGGCGGCGACAGCTGGGTGCAGGCTGATCTCGGTCCGGACCGGGGCGTGTGGGCGTGGCGGCTGTGGCATGCGGAGGTCGCCGTGCCGGTCGGGGACACCGTCCTGGCGGCCCGGGCGTGGGACTCCACCGCCGCCGCGCAGCCCTCGGACCCGGCCCAGTTGTGGAACCCCAAGGGATACGTCAACAACTCCTGGCCCCGAGCGGCCGTGCACGCCACACCGCCCTCGGCGTGAATCCGCGGCCGCTACCGTCGCGTAAGCATTTCCCGCCACGGATGTTGGCCGCCACAATCTTCACCGGCGTCGCGCCCAGGGCGGCCGGGCACTTCTGATGCTATGTCCGCACCTGGTTCAGCACGCCGCGATCGGTTACACAGAGGCACATTCCTCACCGGTGTTCAGCGGGCTGGGTACCTGCCTGGAGTCGTTGCGGTGGCCCTGGGTGGGGGTCATCGTCGGTGTCGGCTGGTGGGTCCAGCGACGCCGGGTCGACCCGACGACGGTGTCGCTCAACGCGGCGCTGCACCAGTCCGTGCCTGGGTTGCCGCTGCTGGCGAGGGTCACCGATGCGGTGCTGCAGATCATCGCCGTCGATGTCGGCGGGTCATTAGGCCACGAAGGTGCCCGCCAAACGGGAGCGGCACTAGATGAGTGAGTCCGTTTGCGGCTCAGGCGCGTGTCGCTGCCGGAGGTGGGAGGCGGTTCAGACACCCTCAAAGGCCAGCTCACCCTCGAAGAACACGGCGGGCGCACCCTGCCCGGCGTCTACACCCGCGTCGCGGCCCGACTACTCGCCATGGCCGCCGCGATCTAGCACAACTGGAAAACCAACGCCCCAGTCAAACGCTCACTGATCGCCTACCACCACTAAACGCCAAACGGACTCACTCTGAGGTGCCTTAGCCCGGATGCACCCGCATGAGTCGGTGATCAGCGGGTCGTAGAGCGAGACTCGGTAGATACCCCCGCTCACCGGATGTTCGACGGTCACGGAGACAGCACCGGTGAATCCCCCGCTCACCGAATCGTCTTCAAGCCTTCGCAAGCTTGTGTCCCCGGGTGATCACTCCGGGTACGGTCGAATGACAGCGGGCGAGTACATACCGCCTTCGCTCAACCAGCGCTTCGCCATAAACCTCTTATGCCACCCCCTTGCCCGGTCGAGGAACACACCGGGCCGGAGAGGGGACTGGTGGTGTGCGGCGCCCGGACTGCTGGTGGCCGTCAGGGCGAGCGTCACCGGTGCGGCGAGCCGGCGGTGTGCGTGCTCGTGCCGTTCGAGCCGGTTGCGGCGTAGGTGCGCCGGTAGGCCCCCGGTGACAAGCCGACGGACGCCTGCAGGTGCTTGCGCAGCAGGACCGGGTCGGCGAACCCGGCGGCGGAGGCGACTTGCCCGACGCTGAAGTCGGTGGACTCCAGCAGTGACCGTGCGTGGTCGACCCGGCGCTGGTTGATCCACTGGTGTGGGCTTTGCCCAACCTCGGCGCGGAACCGGCGGGTGAAGGTGCGCACGCTCATGTTGGCGTGCCGGGAAAGATCGGTGAGCGAAAGCGGTTCGGCGAGCCGATCGAGGATCCACAGGCGAGTCGTCGAGGTCGAGTTGTCCGCATCGGGCGGCAGCGGGTGGTCGATGAACTGGGCTTGGCCGCCGTCGCGCCAGGGAGCGACGACGCAGCGTCGGGCGGCGGCGTTCGCCACCGAGGCGCCGTGGTCGCGGCGCACCAGGTGCAGGCACAGGTCGATGCCCGCAGCTACCCCGGCTCCGGTGAGGACGCGTCCGTTGTCCACGAAGAGCACCTCCGGGTCGACGTCTACCTTAGGGAACAACCGGGCGAGCTCGCCGCACAGGCCCCAGTGAGTCGTCGCTCCTTGGCCGTCGAGTAGGCCGACAGCAGCCAGCAGGAACGCCGACGTGCAGAGACTGACGATGCGGGTGTGTGGCCGGATGAGCTCCAGGGCGGCACCCACCTCCGGTGGCACCTTGGCCACGGCGAGCAGCCCTGCGGCGGGCTCGTGCGTCGCGATGACGACGGTGTCCGCGCGCGCAAGCAGGGTGTGGTCGTGCTGCACCGTGATGCTGAAGTCCTGGTTGGTGCGCACCGGCCGCCCTCCCAGCGAGCAGGTGGACACCTCGTACAGCTGCCGCCCGGCCGCGTCCACCGCTTGGTGCAAGACGCACGCCGGGATGCTGAGGTCGAAGGGCATGACCCCGTCGAGGGCGAGAACGGCCACGCGGTGCGACATGGCCCGAATGTTACCTTCAATGTCCCACGAGCCAGTTCCGCGGCTGCGTCCACTGAGTCACGCTGCTGCTATGACATTGCATCGCGACTCGTTCTTCATCGGCGGCGAGTGGGTCGCCCCGCGCTCCTCGCAGCGCATTACGGTCATCGACGCCACGACCGAAGAGGTGCTGGGCAGCGCCCCTGAGGGGCAGGACGCCGATGTCGACGCGGCTGTGGCGGCGGCCCGACGCGCGTTCGACGACCCGACCGGCTGGTCGACCTGGGCACCTGAGCAGCGGGCCCGCGTCATGCGCCGGCTCGCTGATGCGCTCGACGACCGCAAGGACGAGCTCACGCGCCTGGTATGTCGCGAGAACGGCATGCCGATGGCGCTGGCCCAGATGCTCGAGGGGGCGCTGCCCAGCCTGTTGCTGCGCTACTACGCCGACCTGGTCTGCCAGACCCCCGTCGAAGAGGTCCGGGACGGCATGTTCGGGCGCCCGGTCGTCGTGCGCCGCGAAGCCATCGGGGTTGCTGCCGCCATCGTGCCGTGGAACGCGCCCCAGACCCTTGCCTCGGGCAAGCACGCCCCCGCCCTGGCGGCCGGCGCGACGCTGGTCCTCAAGCCCTCCCCTGAGACGGCGCTGGACTCCTACCTGTTCGCCGAGGCGGCAATGGAGGCCGGCGTCCCCGCCGGCGTGATCAACATCGTGCCGGCAGACCGCGAGGTCGGCGCCTACCTGGTGGGGCACCCCGGCGTCGACAAGGTGGCCTTCACCGGGTCCAGCGCCGCCGGCCGCCGGGTCGCCGAAACCTGCGGCCGCCTGCTGCGACCGGTGACGCTGGAACTCGGCGGTAAGTCGGCGGCGATCGTGCTGGAGGACGCCGACCTCAACCCCGAACTCATGCGCCAAGAGTTTTTCGCCGCCACGATGATGAACAACGGCCAGTCGTGCTTCGCCAGCACCCGCGTGCTCGCGCCGCGCAGCCGGTACGGCGAGGTCGTCGACGCGGTCGCGGCGCTGGCCGAGTCGCTGCAGGTGGGGGACCCCCTGGACCCGGCGACCCAGGTCGGGCCGTTGGCCAGCGCTCGCCAGCGCGACCGGGTCGAGGGCTACATCGCCAAGGGCAAGGGCGAAGGGTCCCGGCTCGTCGTCGGCGGCGGCCGGCCGGCCCACCTGGACCGCGGCTGGTACGTCGAGCCCACCGTGTTCGCCGACGTGCACAACGCCCAGGTCATCGCGCAGGAAGAAATCTTCGGCCCGGTGCTGGTGGTCACGCCATACGAGGACGAGCGCGACGCCGTCCGCATCGCCAACGACTCCGACTTCGGCCTAGGCGGCTCGGTGTGGACGCGCGACGCCGAGCACGGCCTGGAAGTCGCGCGCCAGGTGCGTACCGGCTCCATCGGCATCAACCAGTACATGACCGACCCGATCGCGCCCTTCGGGGGTGTCAAAGGTAGCGGCCTGGGCCGCGAGCTGGGCCCCGAGGGACTGGCGAACTACCAGCAGCTCAAGTCCATCTACCGCTGACCCGACCTCCGGGTGGCTCAGCCTCATGCGACTGCCTGACCACCACCATACCGACCGTCTCTGTCGACGAACCAGGGAGTCACCAATGAAGACCCAAGCTGCCATCTGTTGGGAGCGGCGGACCGAGTGGTCGGTGGAGGAGGCCGAGCACGACCCACCCAAGGCCGGCGAGGTCCTGGTGCGCATCGGCGCCTCCGGCCTGTGTGTCACTGCGACGAGCACATCGTGCAAGGGCGGCTTCCCGTTCCTGCTGCCGATCGATGGCGGTCACGAGGGCGCCGGACCGGCAGCGCTGCGAGAGGCCCTCGACGACGTGCGCCGGACCGGCGGCCCGTGACATGGTCGCCGGTCCGCGCGCTCGGTCCAGGCGGTCGGGGCTGCAGATGCCGACGCAACCCTCGCAGGGAGGATCTCCTTTGGCGCGTGAAGTAACGACCTGGCCGGGCGACCGGAAGGTCGCGGTCATGGTAACGGTCGCGCTGGAGCTGTGGTCGGAAGGTCACTGGCCGGTGTACGCCCCCATGGCTGCCGCATGGCCCTTACCGGGTGTACCTGACGCGCACAGTGTCTCCTGGTCCGAGTACGGGGCGACGACCGGAGTGTGGCGCCTGCTTGACATCATGGCGGCTCGCGGCATGCTCGCGACCTTCGGCACGAGTTCCGCGGTCGCTGACCGGTTCCCCGACGCCGTGCTCGCCGTACACGCTGCAGGACACGAGATCGCCGCGCATTCGGTGTCCCAGGACGTCCTGCCGGTGCACCTTGACGTGTCCGACGAACGCGACAACATCCGTCGGTGCGTCGACACGTTCGAGGCGCTCACCGGCGCCCGCCCGGCCGACCGGCTGGATGAGTCCGCGCGCGACCGCTACGGCACACACCGCTGCGCTGCTCACCGAGGCCGGCTACTCGTGGTCGGGCGACTACAACGACCGGGAGCTGCCGTACGTCGTGCCGACGCCGCGCGGCCCGCTGGTGGCCATCATGCACAGCGACTTCACCGACGTGCGCGGCGCCATGGCCGGACCACGGACCTACCGAGACGTCCACCGAGACCTGCTCGACCACCTCCTCCGGGCCCCGGGACCCGGGACCCGGGATCCTCAACCTGACGATCCACGCGCACGTCGGGGGGCGGCCGCTCCTGGCCGACATGTTCGACCAGGTCCTCGACCACGTCCAGCAGGCGGGCGACCACGTGTGGGTCGCCACGCACCAGCAGGTGGCAGCGCACGTGCTCCACCAGACCGGACAACCCGAAGGAGTGCACCGACCATGAACCAGACCCTTGTCATCGGCGGAACCGGCGCGATGGGCAGCACAGTCGTCAGACACCTGCTCCAAGCGTCCGACGGTGCCGTGAGCGTCCTCACCCGTAATCCGCAGTCCGAACAGGCCGTCGAGCTGACCACGCACGGTGGTGGTCGGGTGAGGATGGTCCAGGGCGACGTAAACGACCCGGGCAGCCTGAGCAAGGCCATGGCTGACGTCGCGCGCGTCTTCTGCAACACGGACTTCTTCTCCACCAGGAGCGCTGTCGGCGAGTACCGGCAAGGACTCGCCGCGCTGGAGGCAGCGCGCGGCGCCGACGTCGAAAAATTCGTGTGGTCGTCTCTGGACAGCGCCGTCACCTTGACGCACGGACGCCTTCCGGTGCCGCACTACGACGGCAAGGCCGCCGTCGCAGCGCACATCAACCTGCAACGGTCCGAGGAAATGATGCAGCAGGAGGTGGACGGCTGGTACAGCGAGCACGTCTCGGTCCTGACCACAGCGCCGTACATGGAGAACTTCCAGCTACGGCTGGCTCCGCAGCCAGGGCGCCTGCCAGATGGGCGCGACGGGCTGACCTTCGTGCTGCCGCTGGGCGACGGCAGATACCCGCTGATCAGCCTTGAGGACATCGCCTGGTTCGCGGTACACATGTTCGAGAACTGGCAGGCCTGGGGCGCCCGCGATCTGTCAATCGTCGCCGACAGCCTGACCGGCGAAGAAATCGCGGCTGCGTTCGAGCGCGTAACAGGAACGCCGACCGCCTACGCGCCGTTGCCGCTCGAGGTGCTGCGAGCATCCGTTCCCGACGTCGGGCACGACTTTGCCGCAATGTTCCAGCTCTTCCAGGAACGCGACGTGCTGGGCCAGGACCGCGACACCGAATTGCTGCACAAGATCCACCCGGGGCTGCTGACCTTCGAGGACTGGCTGCGGACGACCGGGTGGGACGGAACCGAGCAGCAGGTCCAAAAATTCCCCGTCCGCCTGCCCGAACACTAACCCGGGGCTTTCATGGTGACGGCGCGTTGATCAATTGAAAAGGGCTCCAAGCCAGACAGGATCAGGGTTGTCGAGGCCATGATCACGTCAAGCGAGGAGCACCTTCAGGGGGGAGAGTAACGGGCTGTATCCGCGCGTGCGGACCGACACGGCCGGGAACGCGATGGTGTCGCAGGGTGGGGCGGTCGGGCTGGTCGAGACCGTCCGGATCGTTGGGCTGGACCGGACGCTGTCAGAGGCGTTGGTGCCGTGGCGCAAGCCGAACGCTGCGCACAACCCCGGCAAGATCATCACCGACCTGGCGCTCTCGCTGGCCGTTGGCGGTGACTGCCTGGCCGACATCGCGGTGCTGCGGGACCAACCGCGTGTGTTCGGGGCGGTGACCTTGGATCCGACGGTGTCCCGGTTGGTCGACACCCTCGCCGCCGATGCCGGCAAGGTCCTGGCGGCGATCGACTCCGCCCGGGCGGCGACTCGGGGCAGCGTGTGGGCGCTGGCCGGGGCCGACGCGCCGAATCATCAAGCCAGCGTTGATGAGCCGGTGATCGTCGACCTCGACGCGACCCTGCTGACCGCGCACTCGGACAAGGAACAGGCGGCGCCGACGTTCAAGCGCGGGTTCGGTTCCACCCACTGCTCAGCTTCCTCGACCACGGCCCGGACGGCACCGGTGAACCACTGTCGTCCTGCTGAGCCGCGGCAACGCCGGGTCGAACACCGCCGCCGACCACATCGCGGTCGCCAAGAGAGCCCTCGCGCAGCTGCTCGACCACCGGCCCGTTAAGTTACGAATTCCTGGCGCAGGACACTAGGTCGTGACGCTGGTGTGGCCGAGGACGGCGAGTAGCTGCAGCGTGTCATGGCTGGGGGTGCCCGGGGTGGCGGTGAAGACGAGCAGGGCGTGGTCGGTGTCGGGGTCGATCAGGGTTTGGCAGTGTAGGTCGAGTCGTCCTACCTCTGGGTGGGTGAAGCGTTTGGGTGCGGAGTAGCGCAGGCCGATCTCGTGTTCGTCCCATAGGGCGGCGAACTGCGTGCTTTTCTCGCGTAGTTCTCGGGCGAGGTCGGCTGCGGGCGAGTGCGGTCCGCCCCGGGCGGCGGCCTGTCGCAGTTGAGCGGTGAAGGTTCGCCCGTGCAGGTCGTGGTCGTCGGGGAGATAGATGGTGCGCGAGGTGGGGTCGGTGAACCACCGGTACACCGCGCTGCGTGCCGGGCCGATGTAGTGGGTCTGGTCTCCGAGCAGCGCGACAGCCGGCGGGGTCTGGGCGAGGGTTTGGCCGAGTTCACCGATGATTTGGGCTGGTGTGTCTTGCAGCCGGTCGAGCACCCGCATGAGCGCGGGGGCGATGTGGTCGGTGCGGGCGGTGCGGCGCGGGGTGCTGTGGCCGGCGAGGGTGAACAGGTGGTCGCGTTCGGGTAGGGACAGGCGCAGCCCGCGGGCGATCGCGGCCACCATCTGCTCGGAGGGTTGCGCTCCGGCGCCGCGTTCCAGGCGCGCGTAGTAGTCCGGTGACATGCCGACCAGCGCGGCTACTTCCTCGCGGCGGAGCCCGCCGGTGCGGCGGCGAGGACCCCGTGGCATGCCCACGTCTTCGGGTTGCAGGGCTTCGCGGCGGGTGCGCAGGAAGGTGCCGAGCCCGATCGGGTCCATCGAATCGTCTCCTCCCGGCCCTCTGCTGATGCGTTCAGCCTAGGTCGACGGTCGGCGTTAGCCAGGACTTCCCATTCAGTGGCTGAACGGGTCCTTGTTCCGGTTCCGCGTCCGGCGTTGGCTTGAGCGCAGTGACCTCTCGATGAAGGAGTGTTGATGATGAGCAAGTGGACGCTGTCCGACCTGCCCGACCAGAGCGGCCGTACGGTGATCGTCACCGGCGCGAGCAGCGGTCTGGGCCTGATCGTGGCCCGCGAGCTCGCCGCGGTCGGCGCCACCGTGGTGCTGGCTGTGCGGGACGTGACCAAGGGCCGCGAGGCGGCCGCCCGGCTGCCCGGCCGGACCGAGGTGCGTGAGCTCGACATCGCCGATCTGGGTTCGGTGCGCGGCTTCGCCGCGGAGTGGTCCGGGCCGATCGACGTGCTGGTCAACAACGCCGGCATCATGCAAGTGCCCCTCGCCCGCACCGCCGAGGGGTTCGAGTCACAGTTCGCGACCAACTACCTGGGCCCGTTCGCGCTGACCGGGTTGCTGCTGCCGCACATCACCGACCGGGTGGTGACGGTGTCCTCGCAGCTGCACCGGATGGGCAAGGTCCACGTGGACGACCTGAACTCGACCACCCGCCCGTACAAGCCATCGGGCGCCTACCAGGACTCCAAGCTCGCCGAGGTGCTGTTCTCCCTGCAGCTGCAGCAGCGCCTGGACGCCGCCGGCAGCCCGGTCCGCTCGATCGTGGCCCACCCCGGGATCGCCTCGACGAACCTGGCCCGGCACGCAGCGTCCGGCAAGATCACCCACGCCCTGCGGTTTCTGTTCAACGACCCGGCCACCGGCGCGCTGTCGATCCTGTACGCCGCCACCCAGGACGTGCCCGGCAACTCCTACATCGGCCCCCGCGGCCCGGGCCACATGAAGGGCCATCCCGCCCTCGGCAAGGCCGCCGCTCCCGGACGCGACACCGACACCGCCCAGCGGCTCTGGGCCGCCACCGAACACCTCCTGACCGCTACCCCCGACCCGAAAGCGACAGCATGAACATCACCGACAACACCATCTTCATCGCCGGCGGCACCTCCGGCATCGGCCTCGGGCTCGCGCTGCGACTCCTGGACGCCGGCAACCGCGTGATCATCGGCGGCCGGCGCACCGAACTGCTCGAGCAGATCGCCGCCGAACATCCCGGCATCGAGACCGTCGTCATCGACACCGCCGACCCTGACTCGATCACCACAGCAGCAACCGACGTCCTCACCCGGTTCCCCGAGCTGAACGTGCTCGTCGCCATGGCCGGGATCATGGAACCCGAAGACGTCCACACCGCCGATTTCCTGTCGGTGGCCGAGCGGACCGTCACCACCAACCTGCTCGGCCCGATCCGGCTGATCGCCGCGTTCGCCGAAACCCTCGCCGCCCGACCGTGCGCCGCGATCATCACCGTGTCCTCCGGGCTGGCGTTCGTGCCGCTGTCCCTCACCCCGACCTACAACGCCACCAAAGCAGCGATCCACTCACTGTCGCGCGGCATCCGCATCCAGCTGGCCGACACCAGCATCCAGGTCATCGAACTGATCCCCCCAGCGGTCCGCACCACCCTCATGGGTCAACAGGACTCCGAGCGGGCCATGCCACTGGAGGCCTACCTCGACGAAACCATGACCCTGCTGCAGACCCAGCCTGACGCCGAGGAGATCGTCGTCGACAACGTCAGATTTCTGCGCGACGCCGAGGCCAACGGCAACTACCAGCACATCCTCGCCCTGCTCAGCAGTCACTGACAAGTGGACACCGAAAGGAACAACCCGTGACCTCCTACATTGAGTCCGCTGACCACGCCGGCATCTTCGTCCCGCATGCCTTCGACGAGCACACCGTCGACCTAGGCGAGATCCGGATGAACTACGTCGTCGCCGGCGACCCGGAGAACCCGGCGCTCCTGCTGATCCCGGCCCAGACCGAATCGTGGTGGGGATATGAAGCCGCCATCACCCTGCTCGCGGACCGGTTCCAGGTTTACGCCGTCGACCTGCGTGGCCAGGGCCGTTCCACCTGGACGCCTGGCCGCTACACCCTCGACATCTTCGGCAACGATCTGGTTCGCTTCCTCGACCTCGTCATTGGCCGTCCCGCCGTGGTCAGCGGCTTGTCCTCAGGCGGCACCATCGCCGCGTGGCTGGCTGCGTTCGCCAAGCCCGGCCAGATCCGCGCGGCGGTGTTCGAGGACGCGCCACTGTTCGCCTCCGAAGCCAACCCCTCGATCGGTCAGTCGATCCGGCAGGGTATCGGCCCCATGTTCACGGTGTGGCACAAGTGGCTCGGCAACCAATGGTCGATCGGAGACTGGGCCGGAATGCAACACGCCCTGCCCCACGAGCTGCCGGCCTCGATGGCCCAGACACTCGCCGGAATGGCGCCCGCTGGGTCCGGCGAAGCACCGGCCGGGCCACCGCAGGACCTGAGGGAGTACGACCCCGAATGGGGCGACGCCTTCGTCTCCGGCCGCGCAACCGCCTCCTGCGATCACGAAGCGATGCTCACTCACGTGCAGGTGCCGGTGCTCTTCACCCACCACTTCCGCCAGATCGACCCCTTCACCGGCGCACTCATGGGAGCCATCTCCGACCTGCAGGTCGCCCGCGTCGAACAGCTAGTGACCGCCGCTGGCCAGACGTTTACCTACTGCTCATTACCCACCATGCCGCACTCGATGCACAGCCAGGACCCGAAGCTCTACGCCGACACCCTCACCGAGTGGTACGCGGCGTTGCCGGGCGCGGCCTGAACCGTCAGATCGTGTCATCGACATCGCGGTAGCCGACCGGCTCGCCACCGGCGATGATCGGGGCGTGCCGCGCCAGGCCGGCGTTGAACCGGGGCCGGTGCCCGCTGGCTCGTCGATCACGGCGCCCGCCTCGTCGGCATCGACGCCGTCAACATCGACAGGACCGACGCCCCAGGCGGCGGGAACCAGGCCGCACACACTTTGCTGCTCACCGCCGGCATCCCCGTGGCGGAGCACCTCACCGGCCTTGCGCAGCTGCCACCATGCTGAGAGGCCACCCATTGACCCCGAGCAATGCTCAAGATCGACTCGCGGCATGAAACCCCAACCAGACCGCGTCCTGCACAACCTCAGACATCCCATACGTACGCACATGCGCCTCCACCGAAAGATCATCTTCCGGTGGTGCACCGACCCATAGAGACCGCCATGGTCTAGGAGACGAAGCGCGAGCACCTAGTGGGCGAGCAGGAGCAGGTGTCGGACGTAGCAGTCGCAGCCGCCAGCCTGCCATCCTAAGTAGACGACCGGTCTAATAAGTGTTAGTGTTGCTATATGCCGCCCGGTTACACCGCCTCCCGCCAGAGCATCCTCGAGGCCGGTCGGCGGACTGTCGCCCACAAGGGGTGGGCTGCCACCGGTCTCACCGAAATCCTCAGCACTGCCGGTGCACCCAAGGGGTCGTTCTACCACTACTTTGCATCCAAAGACGCCTTTGGCGAGACCATCATGCGGGACTACTTCATCGACTACCTCGCGGACATGGACCGGATCTTCGCCCAGCAGGGCCGTTCTTCAGCCGACCTGCTGATGGAGTACTGGCTTCATTGGCGCGAGACCCAAACCCTCGAGGACTGCCAGGGCGAGTGTCTAGCAGTCAAGCTCGGGGCCGAGGTGGCCGACCTGTCCGAACCGATGCGCCTTGCCCTCAAAGACGGAACGACGGAGATCATCGAGCGGATCGAGCGGGTCATCCGAGCCGGAACCGCGGAGGGCTCCCTGTCGACCGATATGGATGCGCGCGCTGTGGCGCAGACGCTGTACGACCTCTGGCTGGGCGCCAGCGTGATGGCGAAAATTCACCGAGACATCGCCCCGGTCGACAACGCCCTCGCGCACACCGCGCGGATCCTGCACCTCTGAGCAGTCTTTTCCGCACCTTGCCGGCAGCGCGGGATGCACAACACCATTCGTAGTCGACCGGTCCACTACAGAAGGAAGTACACGTCATGAAGGTTCTCATGGTTCTCACGTCGCACGACGAGCTCGGAAACACCGGCGAAAAGACCGGGTTCTGGCTCGAGGAGCTGGCGGCACCGTACTACCGCTTCATCGAAGCGGGTGCGCAGGTGACCCTGGCGTCCCCGAAGGGGGGCCAGCCGCCCCTGGACCCGAAGAGCAACGATCCCGCTGCTCAGACCGACCAGACCCGACGCTTCGAGAACGACCCGAGCGCAACCGCAGCACTGGCGAACACGGTGCGCCTGAACTCCGTCGCGGCGAAGGACTTCGACGCCGTCTTCTACCCCGGCGGTCACGGTCCGCTCTGGGACCTCGCCGAGGACGGCGACTCGGTGGCCCTGATCGAATCGGCGCTGCGCCTCGGCAAGCCGGTCGCGCTCGTGTGCCACGCCCCCGGGGTCCTTCGCCACGTGCGCAACGAGGACGGCACCCCGCTCGTGCAGGGCCGGAAGGTGGCCGGTTTCACCAACACCGAAGAAGCCGCGATGGGCCTCGTCGACGTCGTTCCGTTCCTCGTCGAGGACGAGCTGAAGCAGCTGGGCGGCATCTACTCCAAGAGCGGCGACTTCGAGTCCTATGTCGTCGAGGACGGCCTGCTGATCACCGGGCAGAACCCCGCCTCCTCCTCCTCGGCGGCCGACGCCCTCCTTACGAAGCTCGCAACACTGACAGCATCAGCGCACACCGAGTCCTGATCGTATCGAGTGTCATAGCGACCCCGGTTAGAAAAACTGCGTCCAGCGTCCGTCCAGAGCTCAACTGCGACTGCTCTGCCCCACCCACAGCGAGCGATAAGAGAAGAGAGAGCAAGTGAAGCGAGTACTGATGACGGGCGCTGGAAGCGGCTTCGGGCAGGAGGCAGCCATGCGTCTGGCCGAGAAAGGCTTCGACGTCGTTGCCGCCGTTGAGATCTGGGCGCAGGTCCAGCCTCTCAAGCGCCAAGCCGCCGAGCGTGGCGTCACAATGCAGGTCGAGAAGCTCGACGTAACGAACGAGGGAGACCGTCGCAAGGCGCTGTCGTGGAACATCGAGATTATTGTGAACAACGCCGGCGTGGGCGAGGGGGGCGCGACCGTCGACGTGCCGGCAGCCAACATGCGCAACCAGTTCGAGGTCAATGTCTTCGGGCCGTTGCTGCTCACACAGGGCATCGCCAAGCAGATGATCCAGCGTGGCGAAGGACGCATCGTGTGGGTGTCGTCGCGAGAAGGCCTCAACGTCAACCCCTTCACGGGTCTGTATGCCGCGTCCAAGCACGCCCTCGAGGCGATTGCCGAAAGCATGGCCGACGAGCTTGCCGAGTTCAGCATCGAGGTCGCGACCGTCAACCCGGGACCGTTCTTGACCGGGTTCAACGACCGCATGTTCCAGACCTGGTCGAGCTGGCAGGACGACCCTTCGCAGAGAGTGTTCGACTACGCAGGGCTCGCGTTCCCCCGTTCGCAGTTCGACCCCGAGCCCGTTTATGCCACGCTGACCGCCGTCGCCGCCGGCGAGGTCGAAACGTTCCGAAACCTGGAGCCCAAGTCGATGCTCGAAGAGACCAAGACTCTCGTAGAGGCCCCGTGGAGCCGAAAGACGACCGACGGGCTCGGCAAGCGGCCGGACAAGCTGCAAGCCTCTTTCGACATGGAACCCGAGACGCCCGCCTTCTAGCGACGTCGGACGCCACGTGAACGAACGTGGTGCCGGGCGCCCATCAGGGACATGTCTTCACACCGCTGTGTACGGTGCCCGAGCAACGGCCGCGCAGGATCGAGCGCCAAGCGCGGACGCGTCGGGCTAGGCGACGCGTCGGGTGTCTCAAGGCGGTCTGGCCGCGAGTCCTAAGTCGTGTTGGGCGACGAGCTTGCCCGGCGCGTCGTTGACCAGCTTCGGCTCGGAGCAGCGATCAGGCAAGGGTTTCGGTGCCCGGACGGGGTTTGGCTCTGGTTTAGCTCAGCGCCCAGGCGGTGCCGTTGTGGGTGAGACCGAAGGTGATGAGTCGGCGCAGGTTGACGGCGGCGGCGCGATGGTGCAGCCAGTGGTCGTTCTTGGCGACACCGCGGTAGCGGAGGCGTCGGTTGCCGCCGCGCACGAGCCAGGCTATGGAGCGTTGGACCATCGGCCGGTGCTGGCGGTATTCGGCCAGCCAGTCCGGGTCCCGAGCAGCCTGGCGTGCAGCGCGTCGTATGGGCCGATCTTGAGGCTCTTGCCGGCACGGCTGCGGGTGCATCGAGGGCGCAGTGGGCAGCCGGCGCAGGCGGACTTGAACGTCGCGACACCGCTCGGGCTGATCTTGGGGGTTATCCCGTTCGGGCAGGTCGCGGTGCCGGCGGTGTGATCGATCGTGAAGTCCTCGACGCTCAGCCCGCCGCCGGCAACCGACTCGCGGCACGGCGCGGGCTTGACCCGGTCGGTGTGACCGCGCTGGCCGAGTTCGTCGCCGAACTCGCCGGAACCGTAGGCCGAATCGCCCAGCACGGTCATCGGTTCGTCTTCGCCTCTCAAGCAGGTCCAAGCCGACGCTGGGCTCGCTGACTGGCTGCCCGTCGGCGGCGACACCGGATGCCTTGGTCAGGGCGCAGTCGATGATGATGCCGGTGTCCGCTTCGATGGACAGGTGCGCCTTGAACCCGTCCTGGCGGCGGGACACGGTCTTGTGCGCGTGCCGGGCCTGCGCGTCGACCGTGCTGATGACCCAGTCCCGGGCGACGCGCTGCGCGATGCGCAATGCGCCCGTCGGTGCCATCCGAGCCCTCGACCGGTTCGACGTCTTGGCCCGCGACCAGGGCCAGCAGCGCCAGCGCCTCGGCCGCCTTGGGCCCATGCTCGGTCTCGGGCAGGCGGCCGAGCAACCGGTGCGCGTCACCGACCAACGCCTCGATGAGCTGCTCGCGGGCCTCCTGCTCATCCCAGGCGATCCCCGGTTACCCGGCGTGCCGTAGTCGTGGGCGTGGCAGTGCACCGCCTTGACCACGTCGAAGATGCGGTTCGGCCGGTCACTGGCAGCCAGCCGACGCCGCCAGTAGGTCAACGTCCTCGCGTGAAACGCGCCCGCAGTGACCGGCAGACCGCACGCCGCCTTCCACCGCAGATCGAATGTCACCCCATCCACTGTCTCTGAATCGGATAACCCCTGCAGTGACTGCAACATGATCACCGCGGCCATCACATCGCCCGGCACGCTCGACCGTCCCCGACCGCTCGGGAACAAGTCAGCGAACATCTCATCGGCGAACAGCTCCCGGCGGTGTTCGACCAAGAACGCGAACACGCTGCCCGACCTCAACAGATGACCCGCCACCGACTCCACATCCAGCAAATCCCGCTGATCAACCGATGTCCCCCACACGCGAAGATCATCCAAAGCCGCCAAGATCAACATGCTAACCACCACGCGGATTGTTCAGGAGGCTCCTAGCCGGTTCCGGCACGATCATTGTCAGGACAGCGCGGCCTCCGCCTTGCGAGCGGTAGACGTGGTCGGTGTCCGCCTTGTAGTGCGCGTAGTCACCGGCCGTCAGCGACAGTGGCTTGGCGGCAGGGCCGACGAGCAGGTCGCCGTGCACGAGGTACACGTGCTCACGGACGCCGTGACGGTGGGCTTTCGCCCACTGCTCCGCTTGAGGGTGGACGAGCAGCTCGTACACCTCCAGGACGCGGTCGCTCAGCTGGCTGCGGTGCAGCAGCCGGGCGTCCAGCGGCGATCCGGACACGACCGGTCGGTCGAGCGCCCGGACAATCTGCGCTTCATCCTGAGGTGGATCACTCACAAGGTCCGCGAGAGTCGCCTCCAGCGCATAGGCCAGGGCGAACAGAGTCTCCACTGTCGGGTTGCCACGACCGCACTCCAGCTCGCTGATCGTGCCCTTGGCCACGCCCGATGCGGCAGCAAGGGCGGCCAGGGACAGGCCGGACGCGGTCCGTAGCCGCTTGCGGTTCCCACCCACGAGCGCTGTGCCGGCCGCCAAGGGTCCCCTAGGGGTTTGTCATATCGAACGCGCGTACCTTCGAACCGACCGTCGTACGGAAGGACAGGTGCAGGTGAAGACCATCGGCTTGCTTCATGGCATGAGCAGTGTCGCCACTGGCGACTACTACAGGAAGATCAACGATGGGGTCAATGCGGCGCTCGGTGGGCACGAGCGGCCGGAGCTGTTGCTGTACAGCGTGAACTTCGGGGACATCGAGCGATTCGTGAGACAGGAGCGCTGGGATGACGCCGCGGACTACCTGACGGACCGGGCGATGCGTCTGCAGGCCGCTGGCGCGGACTTCGTCGTGTGCGGGAGCAACACGATGCACCGCGTCGCGCCGGCACTCGAGTCCGCGCTGGACGTCCCGTTCGTGCACATCGTGGACGTCGTCGCGGACGCCGCGCTGCGCCAGCGTGTGCGGGTACTCGGTGTGCTGGGGACCCGTCCGGTGATGGAGGCGGACTTCTACCGCGAGCGCCTGGAAGGGCGTGGCATCGAGATGCTGACGCCCACTGCTGCCGATCGCACGCTCGTCGACGACGTCATCTTCGATGAGCTGACCCAGAACGAGTTCCGGGCAGAGTCGCGCGAGGAGTACCTGCGGATCATCCGCGAGCTCGTCGACCGTGGCGCGCAGGCGGTGCTGCTTGGCTGTACCGAGATCTGTCTGCTCGTGAAGCCGGAGGACCTGCCGGGCGTCACCCTGCTCGACAGCACCCAGCTGCACGTGGACTGCGTGGTGCAGCTCGCGTTGTCCTGAACCAGTTCGCAGCCGGGTGCACCCGCAAGCAGTCAGAGGAGGAGCTGTGACCGTTGTGGACGGGCATGCCCGGGCAGCACCGGCGTCGGCGGCTGAGCCGGGGCCCAACCTGGACGTGCTCGACCAGGTGCAGCAGCGAGTGCTGTGGCTGGCGACGTCGATCGTGCACGGCGGCCGCACCTCAACCGAACCACTCGCTGCCCCAACTGTCCGAGCCATTGACGCGTACGTGGCCGGCAACCATCCCACCACTGGGCCGCTCTTTCTCGACCGCACCGGCACGACGCGACTCGCCTACCGGACAGCATTCGATCAATTGCGACGGCTAGCCCGCACCGCCCACATCCCGGCCGCCGAGCAGATCACACCGCACAGCCTGCGCCACAGCTTCGTCACCGAGGCACTCGAAGCCGGCGTCCCGCTGCAAGACGTCCAAGATGCCGCCGGGCATCGAGACCCCCGCACCACGCGGCGTTACGACCGCAGCCGCCACAACCTCGATCGGCACCCGACATACGTGTTGGCCGCGCACTTGCGAAGAGGCCGAGCCCGCGACGATGACAGCACGCCGTCATGACGGAAACGCCGAGACAAGGGCTGATCAGCCGCGCGCATCCGATTTGTGTAAGGCAAGGCCAATCACCGCCACCGCACGGGGGCGATAACGTGAACCTGTGCCGGTCGAAGTTTTTGTCGACGAGGGCAAGCGGGCCGGCTACCTGCTGTGCGCGGCCGTCGTGGCCAGCCAGGACGTGGCACGTGCGCGGCGAGCGATGCGGGCGCTGAATCGTCGCCGGTTGCACATGCACAGCGAGGGCGCGGCGAGCCGGCAACGCATCTTGGCTCGGTTCGCGCAGGCGCCACCGATCAGTGCGGCCCACCTGTGGCGCCTGCCGATCCAAGGGCGGTCGGAGCGGGCGGCGCGGGATGAATGCTTCCGTGCGCTCATACCAGGGGTCTTGGAGTTGGGGGCGGCACGGATTGTGGTGGAGTCCTGTGCTCAGGATCAACAGGACAAGGCGGTGATCGGCTCGTCGCTGGCCCAGGCTGGTGCGCTCGGTCAGCTCGAGTTTCGAGTAGTGCCTGCGCAAAGCGACGAGTTGCTGTGGGCCGCTGACCTTGTTAGGTGGGCCTACCTGGCCGGTGGCCGATCTCAGCGGGCGGTAGCGGACCTGGTCACCGTGCATAACCTGCCCTGAACAGCGCGAAGGCCGGGCGACCCGTCAGATGGAACACGGGCGGGCTCCCGGCCTCACTTTCGAGGGTCATCGCCTCGACACCACCCAGTATGCCGTCTCCGTGGTCATCCCGTCGAGTCTCTTTCAGGTGGCGAAGGCGGCGCGTAGGAAGGAAGCGGCGCGGTCGAGGGCTTCGGTGCCCTCGTCGAGCGCCGCGGCGAAGCCTGGGAAAACGTGCGGAACGCCGGGCGTGACGTGCAGCGTGACGTCGACTTCGCCGCGCGCTGCCCTCGCCGCCAGCCGGACGGCATCGTCGAGGAGGATCTCGTGGGAGCCGACCTCGATCAGCAGTGGCGGCAAACCGGCGAGGTCGGCGTGGATCGGACTGGCCGACGGGTCCATCGGGGTGGTGTCGCCGAGATAATCTGCGGCGCGGCGGCGCAGCGCGTCCGCAGTGAGAGCCGGGTCGAGTTTGGCCCGGTCGGACATGCTGGCGCCGGTGAGCGCGAGGTCGGCCCACGGGGAGAGCAGCACCGCGCGCCGAGGTTGCTCAAGGCCCTTGTCGCGGATGGCGGTCATCAGTGCAACGGCGAGTCCGGCGCCGGCTGATTCACCGGCCAGAACGATGCGGTCGGCGTCGACTCCACTGTCCAGCAGTCCGCGGTACGCGGCGAGGGCATCGTCAAGCGCTGCGGGGAACGGGTGCTCGGGCGCCAGCCGGTAGTCGACGGACACGGCGCGGATTCCGACCCGCCGGGACAGTTCGCTGGCCAGGCCGGCCGCTGCGGCGCTGCCCATCGCGTACGCGCCGCCGTGCAGGTACAGCAGCACCCGCGTCGGATGGGCACCGGCGACGTCCACCGTCACGACCGGGACGCCGCCGAGCTCGCCCGGCTCGGTCGTCACGTCCTCGGGCAGTGGGTGCGAGGTCATCATCTGTTGCATCAGCGGCCGCTGTGTGGTTAGTTCGCCGCCCAGGTCCAGCGGCCAGCCGCGCATCAGCGCGTCGAGCGCGTCGCGCTGTTGTTTGCTCACGCGGCGCCACCGTTGACGAAGAGGGTCTGGCCGTTGGTCACCGCCCGGCCGGGCCGGCTAGGAACGCGACCGCCTCGGCGATGTCCTCGGCCGTGCCGAGGCGACCCATGGGGTTCATTCCGGCGATGCGCTCGATCAGTTCTTGCGGCTTGCCCTCGCGGAACAGCGGTGTCGCGGTAGGCCCCGGCGCCACCGTGTTCACGGTGATGTCGCGGCCCTGCAGTTCGCGGGCCAGGATGAGCGTCACCGCCTCGACTGCGGCTTTTGACGCCGCATAGGCGGCGTAACCGGGAGTCTGCAGCCGGGTCACCGACGTGGAGAAGTTGATGAGTGCACCGCCCGAGCGCAGTCGGCGAGCGGCCAACTGCGACACCACGAAGGTGCCGCGGATGTTGGTGCGGTGCATCCGGTCCAGGTCGGCGAGGTCGAGCTGGGCCACCGGCGACAGCAGCATGATGCCCGCGGTATTGACGACGACGTCGATCCCGCCGAACTCCTGCTCGACCTGGTCGAACGCCGCCGCCATCTGCGTCTCGTCGGCGATGTCGGCGCGAATCGTTGTTGCTCGGCCGCCGACCTGGGAGATCGCGGCGACCGCCTCGTCGGCGCGCTGCTGGTTACCGCTGAACAGCAGCGCCACAGCGTCGCCGGTGGCTGCCAACTTCTCGGCCGCCACGCGGCCGATGCCGCCGGAACCACCGGTGATTAGTGCGACCCGGTCGGATGTCAGATTCGTTGTCACGATGGACCTCCATGAGGTAAGTATTGTGGACGTTACGTCCACATCTAAAGTAGACGGTCTGTCCATATAGTGCAAGCGAAGGGAACCGATGACGAACGCCGCCGCCGTCCGTCCCGGGCGGGGCCGCCGCCCGGCCGCGGACGTCCGCGACGCAGTGCTCGACGCTGCCGGCGCGATGCTGCTCGAGACCGGGATGCGCGGTTTCACCTTCGAGAAGGTGGCCGCACGCGCGGGAGTCAGCAAGATGACCCTGTACAAGTGGTGGCCCTCGCCCGGCGCTCTGGCCTTCGACGCCTACTTCGCCGCCACCGCGGACGAACTCGCCTTCGACGACACCCACGACATCGAACGCGATCTCATCGCGCAGATGCAGGCGTTCGTGGCTTTCCTGACGTCACGCGACACCGCGGTGATCGCTGAACTCATCGGCGTGGCCCAAACCGACTCCGACCTGGCAGCCGCCTTCACCGACCGCTACACCCTCCCCCGCCGCGCACTGGCAGTCGAGCGCCTCCGCAAGGCCCAGAACGCAGGCCAGATCCGGCCCGACGCGGACCTGGAAAGCATCGTCGACCAACTCTGGGGAGCCTGCTACCACCGACTGATGCTGCCCGGCCGACCACTCACACCCGACCTGGCTGAAACCGTCGTTCGCAACCTACTCAACGGCGTGGGCCCGAGCTGACGAATCGTGAGGCTTACCGTGTGGGACGTCGACCATCGCCGCACCGGTCACCAGGGCCTCCATGACATAACTGGCGGCGTACTCGGCACTGTGCACCACGAGTCCGGGCACCGGTTCCGCACCCAGCTGGTATTGGCCGCCGCCGAACTCACCGGCCGTCACCGAGGGCAGCACCACGGACACGACGATGCCGTCGCCGGCAAGTTCTGCCCGGGCAACCGCGCTGAGCATGTTCACCGCCGACTTGGCTGCGGAGTAAGCGCCGATCCCGATCGGAACCATCCGCGTCGTACCCGAGCTCACGTTGACGATCCGTCCTCCGCCGCCCGCCCGCAGATGCGGGACGACGGCCTGGGTCATGGCCACGACTGCGACGACATTGATCGCCAACACGCGCTCGAACTCATCCAGGTCCACTGTGTCGAGACGGTGGTGGAAACTCACGCCGGCGTTGTTCACCAAGGCGTCGATCCGGCCGTGTCGAGCCAGCGTCTCCGTGACCACGCGCCGCACACCGGATGCATCGCAAAGATCGGCGACCACATGCAGCGCGCCACCCAGTTCCGAACTGAGCTTCACCAGCCGGTCGGCGCGGCGGGCGACGAGTACCGGGTGCGCGCCTGCGGCGAACAACGCCCGCGCGGTAGCCGCGCCGATGCCCGACGATGCGCCGGTGACGATGACGACGCGATCGGCCAGCGCCCAGTCGTCGAGGACCGCAGGCGAGCTCACCGTGTGACCGTCAGCAACTGCTCGAAGCCCAGCCGGGTCACGAACTGCTCCTGCGCATGGCGGAAAACCGCGTTGACCTCCTCGACTCCGGAGTCGAGGAAGTCGACCACCGATCGCGCCGGCTTCGCACCGACCGGCAACGCCAGGATGCGGGTGATCTCGTCGGCCACCGTCACTGGGTCGGCGTCCGCGTCGGGCCGGAACATCGCGGTGGTGGCGGCCTCGTTGCGGGCCACCAGTTCATCCAGTCCGGCGTAGGCCCGGGTGACCCCGTCGTCGCTCGCGTGGCTCGCGTTCGGGAAGTGCTCGGTGCCCTTGGTGAAGGCTCCCGGCATGACGATCGTGGTCTCGATGCCGAATTGGCTCACTTCGTAAGCGGTGACCATGGCCAGCGCGTCGAAGGCGAACTTCGACGCGACGTACGGACCGAGGAAGGGCGGCACCACGACCGTAGTCGTGCTGCCGACGTACACCAGCGTGCCCGAGCGGCGCTCCCGCATGTGCGGTAGCGCCGCCCGGTTGACGCGGTGCGCGCCGACCGCGTTGACGTCGAACAGGTGAGTCACGTCCTCGGCGGTGAACGCTTCGACGTACCCGACGTAGAGATGCCCGGCGTTCTGCACCACGACGTCGAGCTCGCCGGTGGCGCGGAGCACGGTACGCACCGCCGCGTCGGCCGACTCCTGTGAGGTGACGTCGAGCTCGACGACACGCAGGTCGACGCCGTCGCGCTCGGCGATGTCAAGCAGCTCTTGGGCGTGCGCGGCGTTGCGGCCGTCGATGCCGCGCATGCTGGCGAACACCGTGTGGCCGGCCGTAGCCAGGGCGCGTGCGGTGAGATTACCGATGCCGGTCGCGGCACCGGTGATCAGGACAACAGACATGGACGCCCCTTCGTGGTTGGTAGAGCTTCGGTGAGCGAATCACTCATCAGGCAGATCGAATGCATCGGCGCGTTCAGCTCCGTGCGGCACGTCGATCGCTTCCTCGCCCGTGCGCAGCGCGCAAATGATGGCCCTGGCCGGATACTGGGCGCTCTGGGTGATCAATCCGGGCCACGACTCCTCACCGACCTTGTACCGGGCACCGCCGAACTGGGTGGCAGTGATGGAGGGCAACACGATCGACACGGCGATGCCGTCGTCTTCCAGCTCTTTTCGGGCGACCGCACTGAGCATGTTGACCGCGGACTTGGTGGCTGCGTAAGGGCCGGCACCGAGGGGCACCATGCGGGTCGTGCCGGAGCTGACGTTTACGATGCGTCCGAAACCCGCGGCGCGCATGGCCGGTAGCACCGCCTGCGTCACTCGGATGGTGCCGATCACGTTGATACGCAGTGCCAGCATGAGTTCGTCCAGATCGACCTGGTCGACCCGCTCGTGCAAGCTGATGCCGGCGTTGTTGACCAACCCGTCGATACGCCCGTGCCGCGCGAGCGTGGCCGCGATCAACGCGTCGACCGCTGTGTCCTCGGTGATGTCCGCCTCGACGGCCAGAGCTCCGTCAAGGTCGTCGCTGAGCCGGCTCAGCCGCTCGTTGTCGCGGTCGGCCAGCACCGGTACGGCGCCCGCCGCATGCAGCAGGCGGGCTGTGGCCGCACCGATTCCCGACGCCGCTCCGGTGACGATGACGACTCGGTCTGACAGGGCAATGGTGCTCATCAACGTCCTTCCTTCAGAAACATCCGGTGTATCGGGCCTTGTCATGTGAAGATCTGGCCGATCTGCTTGTACTCGAGGAAATCGTCGAGGCTCGCCAGGCCGCCGAGGCGGCCCAGACCGCTGGACTTCAGGCCGCCTTCCTCGAACTCGATGGCAAGATTGGCCCACCCGTTGATCGAGATCAGCCCGACGTCGAGGCGCCTGGCAACCCGCATCGGCCGGTCGATGTCGCGCGACCACACGCAGGCGCTCAGACCGTATTCCGTGGCGTTCGCCAGCGCCACCGCTTCGTCCTCGTCGTCGAACACCTGCACGGTCTGCACCGGCCCGAACGTTTCCAGCTGCACGATCGGCAGCGAGGAGTCGGTCACTTCCAGCAGCGTCGGGTGATAGAAGGCGCCACCGGCCAACTCGGGCAGGGTGCTCGGGCCACCGCGCACGACGACCTTCGCCCCGGCGGCGATGGCCTCTTCCACTGCCCTGTCGACCCGGACCACCGACGCCTTGTCGATCATCGGGCCCATCTCGCTGGCCGGATCGGCGGCCGGGCCGGGCCGGATCGACTCCAGACGCTCGGCCAGTTCTGACGTCACCTTCTCGGCCACGCTGCGGTGCACGAGGATGCGGCTGCCGGTCATGCAGAATTGGCCGGCGAAGACGGTCACCGAACGCACGACGGTGGGAATGACTTCGGCGAGGTCGGCGTCGGCGAAGATGAGATGCGGGGTCTTGCCGCCCAGTTCCAAACCCATCCGCTTGAGGTTCTTTGCCGCGGATTGGGCGATGAGCCGGCCGACCTGCGTACTGCCGGTGAAGCTGATCACGGGCACCATCGGTGAGTCGACGAGCAGCCGGGCGCCGTCGGCTCCGGACTCGGTGAAAATGTTGACCGCACCCAAGGGGAAATCCGGTACGCCGGCGAAGATCTCACTCATCAGCGCAGCGGTCTGCGCCGCCTGGGACGGCATCTTCACCGCAACGGTGCAGCCAGCGGCTAACGCTGGAGCGAGCGCACGGATGCACAGATAGGCCGGCGAGTTCCACGGCACAATCACGCCGGCAACGCCGATCGCCTGGCGGATCGACATCGACTGAAGGTTGGGCTGGGTGTCGGCGACGCGGCCGAAGTTCAGAACGGCCAGCCCCGCGGAGAAGCGAAGCGCCCGCACGATGTGGTGCACCTCGTAGTGGGCCTCGCGACGCAGTTTGCCGTTCTCCAGGCACAGGCTGTCCATCAGATCGTCCAGGCGCGCTTCGAACGCGTCCGCCAGATGCCCGATCGCCGCTGCTCTGAGCATGGCGTCGCGCGGCCAGCTGGTGTTTTCGAAGCATCGCGACGCAGCGTCGACGGCTGCTTTGGCCACGTCGGCTCCACCGTCGCAGTACGTGCCGATCACCTCCCCAGTAGCCGGATTGATGCTTTCCCGCTCGGGGAACGACGACAACCAGGAACCACCGATCCAGTGCTGGGCGGTCAACTTCGTGGACATGTCGAGCTCCATTCACATGAGTGAGGGTGAGTAGGCGTACAGAGGCCCTCGGCGGCGCGGTACCTCACGCTCCGCCCACGCCCGCAGCGCCGGTGCCCGTTGTTCGGCGCCGGCGACCGATCATCCGGGCGATGGCGGCGCCGCGCCCGGAGCGTCCCTGGCGCTTGGCCAGACCGACGGCGAGTAGCAAGGCAAGACCGTTGAACAGGTCCGGAATCCACACCGGGGCACCGGCGAGCTGAAGTCCTTTGACGCCGGTGGCCAACACGTACACGGCCAACACCGTGCCCCACACGTTGTACCGCCCACCTCGAAACTGGGTGGAACCCAGGAACGCCGCCGCGAATGCCGGCAAAAGGTAACCCGGTCCGACAGTGGGATCACCCGTCGCGAGCCGCGAGGAGACCAGGCAGCCAGCCGCGGCGGCGATCACGCCGCAGCCGACGAGGCAGAGCACCACCGTCACTGAGGTGCGCACGCCGGCCAGGCGGGCGGCCTCGGCGTTGCCACCAGTCGCGTAGACACGCCGACCGGACGGCGTGCGCTCAAGCACGTACCAGACCGCCAGCGATACGACGACCACGAAGTAGACCGGATAGGTGATGCCGAACAGGTCGTTCGTCGCGATGCGTTGATAGGACGCGCCGAGATCGAGGATCTGCTGACCGCCCGACACCCAGGTAGTCAGCGCTAGGAGCACTGACGACACCCCGAGGGTGGCGATAAAGGAGTCGATCTTGGCGGCCACGATGAGTAGACCGGTGATGAGGCCGATCGCGGCACCGCTGATCAACGTGAGTACCAGGGTGACGGCGATGGGCAGTCCCTGGTGCGATAGAAACCACGCGGACACGATCGATCCGAAACCGACCTGCGCGCCGATGGCCAGGTTGAACGTTCCCGCCGACAGCGGGATCACCAGGCCGACGGCGGTGAGCGCGGTGATCGACTGGTCGTCGAGCATGGCCCGCCAGGTGTTCGCACGCAGGAATGTGTCCGGCACCCAGAACGAGAAGAGCACGAACAGGGCGATGAAGATGTAGACGGCGCTGATGGTTTGAAACGACAGCGCGTTGATCCACCGGTTCGGCTCGGTGCGCGGCGCAGTGCGTCCCGGCGTCGGCTCGCCGCCGGACACGCGGGCGGTGGATTGCTGATCGATGGCCATGCCAGTCACCTCGACGACGTTGACAGGGGTATGGGCGGGGCCGAAGGTGCGGGGTCGAAGCTCTCACTCAGCAGGCGTGCCTCGCTGAACTCGTCGCGCGGCAGCTCGGCGGCGACGCGGCCGTGTCGCAGGACGAGTACGCGGTCGCAGATGGAAAGCAGTTCAGCCGCGTCCGACGATGCGACGAGAACCGCGGTACCGGCTGCAGCAGCGGTGTCGATCAGGTCGTAGATCGCCGCCTTGGCCCCCACGTCGACCCCTTGCGTCGGCTCGTCGAGCAGTAGGACCTTCGGCATGATCCGCAGCCACCGAGCCATGACAACTTTTTGCTGGTTGCCACCGGAGAACAGGCGCAACGGCCGATCGGGAAGCGCTGGATGCAGTTCGACGCGATCAACCCATTCGCGGGTCTCTCGATTCTCGGCCGCTCGATCGAGCCGGCCGAACGTCCGACGCAGCGAACGCAGCTGAGGCAGTGTCAGATTTTCTCGGGCTGTCAGCGACATCACGGCGCCGTACCGGGCGCGGTCGGCGGGCACGAACGCTACGCCGTTGTCGATGCTCGCTCGCGGCTGATCGGCAGGAACGGTTCGTTCGCTCACCACGATCGAGCCGCCGTGTCGGCGCGTGGCACCGAAGATCGCCTCGGCCAGTTGCTCGCGACCGGAGCCGAGCAGTCCGCTTACTCCGACCACTTCACCGGTGCGCAGCCGTAGATCGACGTCGTGCAGCACGTCCGTGCTCAGCTTCTCGACCCGCAGGGCGACGTCGGCTCCGGGTGGTTGCCGGTGCGGACGGTGCGTGCTTAGAACACGGCCGGCGATGGCATTGACGAGCCAGTCGTGATCGACCTGTCCGGCATCGCCGGTCGCGACGACGCGTCCGTCGCGCAAGGCAATGACCCGGTCCGACAGTCCCAGCACCTCGTCGAGGCGGTGGGAGATGAACAGGACGCCGGCGCCCTGCTCAGCGACCCGCCGCACCGCCTCGAACAGGCGGCCGACCTCCTGACCGCCCAGCGCGGCGGTCGGCTCGTCCAGGACGAGGACGCCGTCGGGCGGCGACCAGTCTCTCATCGCCCGAGAGATGGCGACGATCGTCCGTTCTGCGGCGGAGAGTCGACCGACCGGCGTGCGCACGTCGAAGTCGCCGCCGAAGCGTCGTACGGCCTGCTCGGCTGCCTGGCGTTCGCTGCGCCGGGGTGACGGCCGCAGTCCCCAGGCTGGTGCGCGTCGTCCGATGTCGAGGTTTTCGATCGTCGACAGGGTGGCGACGAGGCCGAGGTCCTGGTGAATGAATCGCAGGTCTCGGTGTTCGATCACGCCACCGGAGTCAGCGGCGTAGACGCCTGCCAGGATCTTTACCAGTGTCGACTTGCCCGAGCCGTTTTGACCGACGATCGAGACGACCTCCCCGGAACGGATTTCCAGGGACACGTCGTCGAGCGCTTTGAGGCCCGGGAACGACTTGGACAGTCCGGCGATCCGAAGCAGGGCCGCGTCGCCGGGGGGCGACCCCGCTGCGGAGCCGCGGGCGTCGTCGAGCATTAGGAGGCGGCCTTGGCGTTGGCCCACAACTTGGTGAAACGGGCGACGAAGTCCGGGTAGGCCGAGAAGCCTTTGCTGACGTCCGCGGGCAGGTTCGCTTTGGTGATCAGTTGGGACGGGATGTCGCCGTTGGACTCGGCCGGGGTGAGCGGCTGCTTGGTCGCCAGCCGGACCGCCGCATCGACTTGAGTGAACGCCAGCACACCGGCGTCCAGCCCGACCGCGGCGTCTATCCCACCGGTCTTCATGTCCTGCAGGTTCGACGGAACCGGTGCCGACCCGGCCACCTTGACCTTGATACCCGCGGTTTTCAGCGCCACCGGCAGTCCCGTAGCCGTTTCCAGACTTCCGAACAGCGCGATCTGGGTCTTCGGGTGGGCTTGCAGGTCGCTGACGAAGCGACTTGGCGCGGTGGAGCCGATGGCTGATCCAGGAATGTCCACGTACCGGACGTGGCAGGCGGGGCAGTTCTGTGCCAGTTCCGCCTTGAACGCAGAGGTGATCACCGGCGTGAACGAGAAGTCAGGGTTGCCGTAGAACGCAATATCTGCGCTCGGACCGGCCGTCACGATGGCCCAATCAGCGAGGATCTTGCCGTGGACCACGTAGTTGGCCGGACCGTTGACCGGCGCGGCAATGCCCTGTGCCGGACCGCCCATGACGCCGGCGCCGACGACGGGGATACCCGCCTTGGACAGTTTGAGCACGTTGTTGCCGACGGCCCCGAGGTTGACCGCGGGCAGCAAAAGCGCGGCCGGCTTAGTAGCCTCGACCGACGACAGTGCGGTATCGATGCCGTCGGCGGACGCGCTGGCCTTGACCGTCGTGACGCCGGGGATGCCCATCGTCCTGGTGCCCAGGGCGTACAGGTCTCCCAGTAGAGCGCAGAACGGTGCGGCGCATTGCAGGAATCCGATCTTCTGACCGGGCGCGAGTTTCTTGGCCAGCGGCTGATCGACCGGGAAGCGGGTCGGCTTGCTCGAGTATTGGGCGACGAGAGCTTTCGCCGCCGTTTCACCATTCCCACTCGCCGGTCCCGACGAGGCGGTGTCGGCTGCGCTGGAACTCGTGCTGGCGGCCGAGGTGCTTACGTTACCGGCGCTCTTGCTGCTACTGCACCCGGCTGTCGCAACGCAGGCGACTAGTGTTGCGTGAATGAAGTAGCTGTACCTCGCGGTAGCATGGTGTATGTCGTTGACTGTTGCCGTGCAGATGCCCGCTGAGGACCGCGCCGAGTTGACCCGTTGGACGCGGACGCCGTCGCTGC
>JAABUS010002599.1_pt1 | contig 33558 bp, 30 predicted proteins | sample 5560161 | NCBI WGS metagenome assembly JAABUS01 (sample SAMN10711885, study PRJNA513376) | rock metagenome | isolation source: Antarctica rocks | place: Antarctica: Victoria Land, Trio Nunatak nord | collected 2016-01-04 | reverse complement strand
TCCCAAAGGGGCTTCCTGAATTAGATTTATTATGAGTTCGTGATTGGAAAGCAGAGTAGATGCACTGCAGTGAGGGGAGTTTGATTTGAGTGTAACGCAGTAGGTTTGGCCGTGGGTGCTTGGACGGCTGCAGATTTGGTGATGCACCCCCACCCTGTTTTTTGATGGTGCTGTTACGTCTGATAACTGAGGGAAATGAATTTGTGGAGAATGTTGGAGGACCCGTTACTTCAAAACGGAGGTAAGAAACTCATATCGATAGTAAGACAAAAGCATGAGATGTACAACAAGGTAGGAACTATATCTTTTGACTATATAGTACAACATGAACGACCCCACCCAAGCCTCACCTATACAGTGCGATTTCTTGCAGCGGCGTCCACCTGCCCAACCCCACCAGCCTCTCCGGCGCCAAACAATAACATACAACTCCATTCATCCGCCGCTAAATTTTCATAACATATCCCGGCCCAATGCATTCGTTCAACTCCCCGAGCAAGCCCCAGAATCATGAAAGAACATCTCGCTCAATCGTCAAATCGCATCTTCATACTCATCAGCCCTCTCCCTTCTCCTTCGCTGCGGATCATCGTTCCCCACCGCCACATCATAACTCGGCACCTCCGGTCTCGGACTCGCACTCCTCAATAGCGGTCGTTCTACTTCCCTCTCGTTGTCCCCGCTACTCCTCCGACTTCTCGTCAGAATCGACCCCTCCGGGCTCGTATACTCTGGCGGTGGTTGCCCGGGGAAATCTAAGGTGTTTACCATACCAGCCCCAGGCGCATCATGACTCGTGCCCTCGCCAACGTCCTCACTAGAGGGGATATGAGCCAGTTGCGCGAGGGAAATTTCAGTAGGTGAACGTATAGGCCCAGGGCTCGTGGGCGGAGCGGAGCGGGGTTGCCCGCTTCGGGAGCGTGAGTGCCGGACACTGGGATAGGAAGACTGGGTGGCTTGATTGCCTCCACCGTCTCGGCCCGCTTCAAGGAGGATACTTCCCTGCTCACTCCCGTATGGTGGCGGGGGGGCTAGACTCCCTGTCATCGGCGCCAAACCCCACTTTTTAACATTCGCTTCTATAAATACAAATCCGCTTTGGCCAAAGTTGACGTGGACCGTACAAGGCCCGTTCGCACCGACCGTGGGGAAGAGATTCTGGGTTTTGAGGCCATGGGTGACGTCGTCAAGTTTTTTGCCATTGCGGGTGAAGAAGACGGTGCCAGTTCGGGGCCGGTAGCCGACGCCGATTACGTCGCCTTGGACGTATTCGGGACCGTAATCTGTAGGGGTGAAGGGTTGGTTGAAGCGGCGATGGCCGCTTGACGTGTAAGCTATCGAGGATTTGTGCCAGCCTGTGATGGTTAGTATAAGAATAAAGAGCCCTGCGATAGGAAGTTACTGGCCTGGTAATCTGAAAAGTGGATATGGTTTGGTAGACATTCCGATACTTATCAAAGAAGATTCCGGCTTGTCGTAGATCTTTGCTTCCCAATAATAAACCTCGTTTTGCTTCGGTATAGGTAGGTTGCTTTGAACACTACATTCCGAATCAAAAAACTCAATCTCTGTTCGCCCTTCAACGAAGCAGTTCGCAATTTCCAGTTCCGGTTCGAATTCCCATGCGGAGACACCCTTTTCTTGTATAGCTAGGAATTGGGACAGCGATATATCGGTCTGGAACGACTCTGGTGGGTTGGCTTGTATGAATGCTGTGGAATATCAATATTCAGCAAGTGATCATCCAAGAACACGCATGACCTTTTGTGTCAACAAGCAAGTGTATACTACCTACCCTTCGCCCTCAAATACTCAAGCCGGTCAATGTCACTCATCTCCTCCAGCGCCTCTGCCTCTTCATTTGCCCATGCCTGCTCATCATCATATTCTCCCGGCCTCCCTATCCGATCCAAGAATATCCGTCCACGACTCGTATACCTGAAAAAGTAAAAGACGGCGAAGATGAGTACGACGAAGGCAGCAGAACCAAAGGCCGAGAGCATGCCGATAAGGATCCCCTTGCCAGTCGAACCATTGTTGCTGCTGATATTTATGACAATGTTGGCGCTTTCATGAGGAGGTGTGTCTTGCCATTCGAGAGAGGTGTCTGTGGGTGAAGGGTAGTTAGGAATGAATGACGTCGCGAAAGTTGTCGAAGGCTCGGTGTTCGACATCCTAGAACTCTCTATAGAAACATCGATGGGTCGTGCTCGATTTGCTGAGTGCATCCAGAAGTGACTCTAGGCTGATGGTGAGGAGGAGCACAACCTGTGGGGTTTGGTGAGTTTCAGAACCCAAGGATCAAGGGCCGGCAGTAGTGTGTGCCTGCCAGCTGCATTGCAGATGATATCCCAAGCGCCTCAAAACCAAAATACCACTAGAATATTCTAGTAAGATTACATGAACACATGAACATCAAAACTTTACAAGACCTGAATATTGCAAGAATGATAAAAGTTAAATCGCTTTGGCATGAATTATGTTTTATTGTATTGCTCGTAATTATTCTGCTAAGCGAATGATTTCCTTTATTTCATCTTTATCTGAGATATCTAATAGAGACCGCGGGAGAGTCAGAGGCTGGGGAGGGGGGGGTGGGCGACGACGTCGAGATGTTGCAAACACCAGTCTCAGACAACTTTCCCATTCTGCACTTTGATCGCGAAACTAACAATGCAAGATTTCTTCCGAGTCTAGGAAGCTTGGGAAGCTTAAGACGCACGCTCTAGCTATTACTAAAAATAAATATCGGAAGGCACTGTGTCATAAGGCTCGGTTCTGACCAATGTCTAAGGCGACCCACGTCCATGTAAAGGCCTGTCCCACTCACGACTCACGCCTCAGCCTCCTCGGCATTCCCTCCACCTTTTTGCTTCTCCTGTATCCGCGCCAAAGTCTTCGCCTTAGCCTCCTCAACCCATTTCCCATAAGCTTCTTCACCATCCTCTAATTTGACCCCAACAACACCCTTTAGCATCTCCCCGATAAACCCAATAAAGTTATGTCTCCTCAGAGAGTTTTCCCACTGCCACGCGTTCCTTTTCTGCTCCTCCCGATACAGCCAGTCCTGGTCTCCGATCTCTCGCGCGCGTAGACGCAGGTCGCGCACCATAGCGAGGAGATTAAAGCGTATCTCGTGCGCTGGGTAGCGCTCTATCCGCCGTTGTAGGACCGGTATCACTTTGTCTGGGAATTCACCAAACGTGCAGCTGCCGTGGGAAATGGGGGCGGGTTGCAGGCCGTCGAGTTCGTAGAGGACACCGTTGATGGGGGTGTAGGCGATGAAGTGGTAGACATCATCATCTTCTGTTGCTTGCCGCTGGGCTTCGTCGATGAAGGGCGAGGAACGGGCAAAGGAGTTGTGGACATCTCGGATCAGCTCCGAGTTCGAGAGAGCTTCCCCTCGTAGCTGCAAGGGTGGGATCAGCTTGCAATAAGCCGTAGAGAATTTCTAGTAGCGGTGCATACATCGGAAGGGAAAGCGCCGGTGAATTCTTTGAATTCTTTAAGCTGCGGACCGATTTCCACCTGGTCTTGCTTGTTCAAGAGAACCGATAGCAGCGCTTGGGTACCGCATGCGTTCTGAATCGTCTGCGCAGCAAAGAAGAGGTTCTCTACCGCCTCGAAATCGAACTGGCCATCTTTGGGCACATCGGTGGGCTTTTCGCCGGTGGGGTACTTGAAGAGGAATATAACGCCGTAGACAGGACTGTTGGAAAAAAGGTGTTAGAAGTGCTTTCTGGGTGGGCCTTGGGATACAGCGCACCTTTGCTGCCGCAGGAATTCCGGGTCGAGGGCTACCAGCTCTTCGAATTGGACGTCTTTGACGCCTAAGCTGTCGATTAGATAGGTAAAGACACCCTGAACAAGTCAGTCGACCGGATTATAAAGATGATAAGACGTCTTATATCCACCGCATCAGACTCGATTGTGTTCCATCCTGCAGACATTCTAGTGTAGTATCGTGGAGCTGTCTCAGGGATCTTGAAGAAAATCCAGGACGGAACTGGATCCTCTACCACCAAGCGAAATCAACAACAATCCAAACGGATTCGCTGTCATAGAAAAGCCAAGGCTTCATAACATGCACCGTGTTTGGTCATACCGGATTAATCTACAGGATTGTGCTTTGGCTTCAGACGGCCATAACGAGCAGAAGCATTACCTATTGAATAACTATTAGACACTATGATAGTCAATATCCTAGTGATCTGCTAAAAGAGGAACCATCCCAGAACCAGTTACTCCATCAAAATGCCGCTTTAGAAATGTCCCAATGTCATCAAAGCTCTTTCAATATTTGACTCCCGCTTGCTAGTATTGCATTATCAGTACTTCAAATCCATTGCTGCATCATCATTTTCGTCTCGTCAACACCAATCAGTCAAAGCCAGCGCAGAATCTTATCATGTCCACATGCTTGTATCAAACAAGCAGAATAAGATCCCTCATTGAAATCGTCGTTCCTTACCTTTCTGTAAAGTTTCATCGTACTGGGGTGTTCTGGTTCTCGGGTTAGGTCCGCTATCACGCCCACAATATCGGGGCCACAAACTCATTGCTATAGCTCGGCGAGTGTCCTCCAAACGTAAAAGCTTGCTCATCGCCAGTATACCCTGGAGAATAAGCGGGCGACTCGCCCCGGAAACTATATGCCGATAGTGAACGGTTATCGAAAGAACCGTCGCTCAGTCTTGGTGAGTGCTCGAAGTGCTGCGAGTTCCGCTGCGATGACGGCGACTCATAGCGAAGAAACGGAGATGCGGGAGCACTCAAATCTTCCATGCTGCGGTTCGGAATCATTGGGAATGGACCTGGAAAACCGTTTGGATAGCCAGCCGGGGTTCCAGGCTGGAAGCTGGGAGTACCCGGTTGAGACCCAAGGCTTAAATGCTGGAAGCCATATGGGCTGTGCTGTCCTTGTAGGTGTATCCGAGATGTGTCGTGGCTCTCCGTGTTCTCAAGCCGATGTCTGGCGAGCATCAAGCGTGAGAACTGCATCATGCCGTCCAGATCTGCAGGGTCCAAGTCTCCAAGGCGCCTGGTACCCCGAGTGTAGCGGAGCTTGCTGTCAATTTCCTGGATCGCACCAACGGTCAGAGATCCAAGAGCCGCACCACCGAGCTCGGGGAGCGAAGAGTCAACGGCAAGAGCTATCGTATACAGTTGGGCGAGGAGGATCATGGCTGAGCTTTCGATCTCGTCGGCTTGAATCAAAGTTACAGGCATCCAGAAAAGCCATGATCGTAGGGGTTGCAATTTCTCGAAGATTTGGTCGCTTTGCATCGTAGCGCTGTAGGTTTGGATTTCGCGGGTAAATTCGAGCATTTCGTGGAGATGACGAGAAAGCGGATGGTGATTCGCCAGGCGAGTGGACAATCGTTGAAGCGCACCTGTCGCTAGAAACAACGATTCGTCGTCCAAAGAAAGTGTGGAGGGTTGCAGACTTCTTTGTGAGAAGAAACCAGGGTTGTCCTCGATGTAAGATACGAACCTTGAGCTGTCCTTCCATGGACTCATAGATGAAACGACCTGCGTAGAGTGAGATCATGACTGCAGACGTTGATTGCATGTTCCTTACCGTGGAAATTCCTCGCATCAGCGAGGTCCAATCACCCCTGAATGGCTTCGATTAGTGGCTTCCAAAATAAGTAGAGCGTGTACCTTACCAGTCAGCTGCCTGCCATGAGAGCAAGATCGAGGCTGCCAATACGGGATCAGAGTTTTGTCTCGAGAATTTACCAATAGCACCATGTAGGCCCTTGAGTGCCACTCCGCGGTGATAATAGGCAAGATTCTTAGTCTCGGTAGAGTTGGTTATCCATCCCAGATGAGTAGCTGAGAAAGCTAAGATAGAGCTCATCACGAAATCGTATCCTACAGCTGCATCAAGAAAACTAGTGGTATGCCGTGAGCTGAGGTCGACGTATAAGAGCAACAAGAACAGTCCCATACCTCGGTATCTGCTGCACCCACAGTGTGCACTGCACAAAATTGGAATGATGCATATCCCGATAGATGCTTGACAGGTGGTAAATCAACCGCAGATCAACCGCGGAGAGCCTACTGAAGTGCTGGAAGGATTGGATGTTGAGCTCCAGGAATGGAAAGATGCCGGTATGTTGCCAAGCTTCGATTTCACGTTCAATTTTCGGCGTCCAGAGGAGGTTGGGTACTTTGGGATATCTTGTTGGATCTTCGGGGGGGGCGGGATTGTCCATGTAGTCGCATCTGCAATTGTGCTTTGTGCAATTCCGGCTGTTCCATGCGGTTAGCCAGGAGTCGAAGGCAATGGGTCAGTGATCCGACATACCACTGTGGGAAATTCTCGTCACATCGAATATGTCTTCGTTTGCAGGTTTTGCAACCCTTCCTTGACTTGGTGTGGCTCTTACGAGGTGGACCTCCGCCGGGACCTGCCATCATACGAGGAACCGATGGGTTTATTTTACTGGCAGCCGTTGCAAGGCTATTTCCTCTCCAGATATGGTCTCAGGCGATGACGGATTCTGATGGATCAATAGGATCGGACTGGATCGGACCCCTAGAGGGATTTAGAAGCTCGAGAGGATTATGGCTCCTCAGTAGCCTTGCCTGCCTGTGTCCGAGCTGACCCCTTGGCCTCGTGGGTACTTTTGAGATAAACAGTAGCTCTCCTTCGAAGCGAGCGTGGTTGACGGTAACGGCGACTTGAAGAGTTACGGTGGAATTACAAGCCAAGGGTACGAAGGAAGAGCCGGTATGAAAATGCTTGATGTTTCCAGCCGTCATAAACGAGGGCACAGCAGGAAGACACGAAACGAGTGTGTAAAACGTGAGAGGGAGGGATACGAGGACTGGGTTTCAGCGTCACCGAGGACAAGGCCTTCAATATGTAATATTTTAACTTGTGATGCACGGGTGCGGTTGTGTGAGTTTTCCTTTCAACGAGACTAATGAAATAAAGTATAAGGTACGTTCAAGTTGAGTAGGCACGGTAGGTACGAGTCGAGCACGAAAGGTCGGAAATAGAAATCTCCCTAAAGGAGCAAGCAGCTTATGTACTACTATCACTAGGTAAGGTAAAGTAGGATTCGCGATGGAGGCTTTCGGGTTATGTCTGTACGGTAAGAGGAGGAAGCTTATTAGACGCGATCTCGGTGGTTCGATGATGTGGTCTTGCAGAGTTACAGTTGGGGGTTTTGTCCCGGGGAGAAGTTTTCAGAGTCGGTGAATGGAATACATTCGAATACTTACTAGTACGGTAGGTAAGGTAGTAAGGTACTCACTCTAGTAAGCTATCGCAGAGGCGGTCGGTGGCGGGCGTGTCTCTCCCTTGAGTATGACTGTCATTGGGGAAGCATGATTAGCATGATTAGCATGATTAGCCAGAAGACACTTGACAGGTGCAAGATTATGTTTCACGCGACCGACTGGGCAACGAGACGACGAGAGAAGAGGGGCCGTTTTTTCAGCTGTTCTCTAAAGCAAGGTAGGTGGGTAGGTACGGTAAGGTAAGGTAAAGCTTCTAATCGTTCCTTAGTCACGCTTTCCACCTTACCAAGTACAGTACTCGTACCTCCCTTACTCTCCTAGAGGCTTAGACTCCTTCGATTATTACTCCCAGTATCCAATGCCAAACTCCAAAGGGCAACACGAAGCGAGCCGAGCAAGCGCAGCAGAGGCATGAGCATGAGCAGCGTGGAAGAGGCGCAGAATCATGTGGTTGTCCTGTGTGGTATCCTCGGCCAATGTCGCCCTTGAGAGGCTCTAGAACGAAAGCAAAACAAGGTAGGTGGGCAAGAAAGCCCATGCGGTTCACATCATCATTGGGGTACCTGCTTGCGAGTTGCAACACCGGCTACAGGTCACAAGGCAACGCAGGGTGCCAAGGCCTGCTTGTGCTTACTTTATTGATTCTGCATTGAATGATTGCCCCAAAAGGCCTTTTCCTGAGGAACCGTATGCATACTTACATATATTGAGAGTGATACTACTGCTTTCGGTATGTGCACGTGTCTTTCCTAGAAACGTCTAGGAGAAAGCTTGAGGGCTGAGGTGCGATGATTAGGTAGACACATGAGATGTGGTTTAGAATGATCCTTTATTTAGAAAGCGACATATGCGCAAATAGTGTAAGGTAAGGCAAGGCAAGGCAAGGCAGGTAGGTAGCCATCGATCACCCCAGGGATTATTGTTGCACCTCGGAAGCGTAAGTACTGTATGTCTTGACCCGCCTTGCCGCGCCTGCACCTTCAAGTCAGCTCAGATACGGGACTCGAGTACCTTAGAACCACTCTACGAGACTACGACATACTGAAGGGACGACTGCTACAAGGACCTTACCTTGCCGCTGGCCGTCGCACCGCGGAGTGGGTAGATGGCTGCGATGGCATTCATCACCGTAGGTACCGTAGTACTTGAGGTGCAGCCTTGTAGGACTGGTCACCTTCCGTCTACTTGGCATGCGTACCTACCTCTCCGGTGTGATTGTCGTGGTTGGGTACCTGCTTCCAAGTATTGTAAGTCATGTCAGGCCGTATAGTATGTGCACAGTCCCTGCCGAGGAGGAGTGAGCGGTCGAGCAGCCTTTTCCTTTACCGTTAACCGTCATTGATGGCGTTTTCTCCCTAAGCGAGGTGTTCGCCATTGTTATTGAGTGCAGCAAATGATGCTTCCTCTCCGTTCGGTTGGCAGTTGTTAGTGCGGCAGGTGCAGCCTGGTCGCAGGGCGACACAAAGACGGTCAGGTGGTACACGCCCAGGTCAGAAGTCGGTAGAGGGGCTGAAAGAACAACAATAATAATGGCTCATCATTTGCAGGTTGTCTTGGTAAAGTAGGTCAACGTTCGAGGAAAGCGGTACCAGTCGATCGAGGGGATGATGTCGACGGCTCCATGCCATGCCATGCCATGCCATGCCATACTGTGTTACTAGTACGGTAAGCTACTGTACTACTGCCACATGCGCAGACTCCAATTATAGATTCCGGGCACTACCGTACCACGTTAGTTACCTTGTCGCCACTTACCTTTACGGAGTACATACCTCGAGGTACTACCTTACCTTGCCTTACTCTCTGGCCCACAGTCGCTTGGCTTTGCTGCATTCAGAAGATGCGATTGGTGGACACGTCACAGAGGATGCCACGGTTGCTACCAATCACAAAGACTGATGAATGTACGCTTCAGGGAATGAAGCAATATAACATTACCCTTTTCGAATTCATCCGATGCAACGCTGCACCTTCATGGACAGGATCTGAATTGTTTCTGGCCTTGACCGCTTTCTTCTGCCCAGTGCACTGCGGCATTGCGAAAGAAACGTCATTTGTAGCATAGCTCCTTTTTCGACACAATACGAACATCCAAGTCTTCATGTCTTGAACACTACCTTACAAACATCCTGTATCGCCTCACCATTGCCGTCATGGGGAATTTGATCAAAATTCTAATAACCCCTTTACGCCCAGTGCATCGGGCACTTCGCAAATGTGTGCCCTTTGACGATTAATAACCAAAATGCTTACCGAACCTTGCCTCCACTGTCTCTTCTCGCTGAAAGTCGCCATTCACCTGTCAACACCAGCTTCCATAGGTTGATTACCCGATGAGTACCGTTGTATGCGAAACCTGGATCGTTTTTTTTGAATTTGCCGAGAGCTCATCAAAATTAGCGAAAGTGCAAAATAAGAACCAGATATGTAGAATCAACCCCACTGCCCCCTCAGTGCTTCATATGTAGTATATTCAATGCTTTATATGTGATATATTCAGTACTTCATATGTAACCTACCCAGTGCTCCATACGTAGTATATTCAGTGCCTCATATGTGGCTCATCCAGTGCCTCACATGTGACCTACCCAGTGCTTCATATGTGACCTACTCAGTTCTTCATATGTAGTATATTCAGTGCCCCATATGTGACGTACTCAGTGCTTCATATGCGATCTATTCAGTGCTTCTTATGTAGTATATCCGATGCTTCATATACGATCTACTCAGTGCTTCATATGTAGTATACCCAGTGCTTCATATGTGACCTACTCAGTCCTTCATATGTGATCTATCTAGTGCTCTATATGTGACCTACCTAGTGCTTCATATGTAGTATATTCAATGCTTCATATGTGATCTATCTAGTGCCTCTTATGCGACTTACTGAATAGATCGTATATACTACATATGAAGCACTGAATAGATCGAACATGAAGCACTGAATAGACTACATAAGAGGCACTGAATAGATCGCATATGAAGCATTTAATATACTACATATGAAGCACTCGATAGATCACATATGAAGCATCGGATATACTACATATGAAGCACTGAGTACGTCACATATGGAGCATCGAACATACTACATATGAAGAACTGGGTAGGTCACATATGGAGCATCGGATATACTACATATGGAGCACTGGGTACGTCACATATGAAGCACTGGGTACGTCACATATGGGACACTGAATATACTACATATGAAGCACTGAGTAGGTCACATATGAAGCACTGAATATACTACGTATGAAGCACTGGGTAGGTTAGATATGAAGCACTGAATGTACTACGTATGAAGCACTGGATAGGTCACATATGAGGCACTGGATAGCCGCATATGAAGCACTAGATAGGTCACATATGAAGCACTGGGTAGATCACATATGGAGTACTGAATATATCACATATAAAGCATTGAATATACTACATATGAAGCACTGGGGGGGCAGTGGGGTTGATTCTACATAGATATCTGGTTCTTATTTTGCACTTTCGCTAATTTTGATGAGCTCTCGGCAAATTCAAAAAAAACGATCCAGGTTTCGCATACAACGGTAGTATTGTTATAGTATTCGTGCGCCACCGCGTAACACGATTTAATCTTCACCATACAAGACGGATTCTTGATCATATCAAGGTCTTACCACACGCCCTGTCAGCGATCAACGATCCATAAGCTGATGCTTATTAGAGCGGTGGGAGGTGTTGCCAGGGCGCATCTCATCATTTATCAGGGGGAAAAAAATACAAGAAGCACTGTCATCGGCTTAAGAAAGCCCGAGGATGGTCCGGGAGTCTGCCTCGACGAGAGACGTTATCCTCGGGTGCTCGGGGGCCATTTCATTGGGGGGTACCACTTCCATAATCTATCCTTCTCTCTCTTCAATGGATCACAGCAGTGTTTCAAGTTTTACGTGGTTATGCGTCTGACAAGGCCACCTCAGCGCACGACCTCTCAAACGGAAGTTACCGTCCCCATTGTATCTTCTATTCTGTACTGCAAACGCTATGCATGGCAATGACTCCACAAGCGAAGACCTCAGCTTCCCAGCGCTAAAATCTCAAAGATAGGACCCAGAAAACAACCACCGGGTATGTATGCAACATTAATAGGGTTAGTCCATGCTCCTACGGCTTTCTGGCCAAGCAAGACCACCAACAAACCACCATTGCAGGAATAAGACGACAGCATATCTGGTCTGTACACATCTAGAGCCGGGCATCCATTAATTCATGCCTGGACCCATTGTCCGTTCATGTCATCATCGTACGTGTCGTCGTAGGATTCTCTGTCATCATTTTTTCGACATTGTGGGTTCATCTTGAGCAAAGGCTCAAAGACCAAATGATGCCCGTAACCTTTGCTGGTCTGTATCCGAGAGTTGGCTAAGGAATGCACCAAGGTCCGGAATCAACGACTTGTAGCCAAGCAGATTCTATGCATGATCAGTAGGGTCCCTTTATACACAGATGATGCCAAACTTACCCGTCGGAATGACTCGAAGCTTTCCTGGTGGTACTTGAAGATGATTTTCGTGCTCGTAAAAGCAGCGCTTGCCCTGAAGTATTCAAGCAAGCAACCTCCCATGGCCTGGGGGTTCTTTTCTATGGTACGGTTGAAACCGAGGAATGCGTGCCCCTTCTCATCGGTATCATCCACAGGCTCTATGATTTGCAGGAATGGTTTGGCAAACTCCGCCAAATGAGGCGCGAGGACATGTGAGCAGTCCACCCCCAAACGCCCCAGTGCAACCGCAGCGTTTTCGTTGACAGAGGATGGTACTTCAGGATTGCCAATGATGTGGATAAGACGATAATAGAGTTTCTCAACATATGGCTCCATCCCCCCCTTCTGCATCATGGCTATTTCACCACACGACCAGCAAGCGTTATTGACAACACTTAAACCGGTATCTATGTCGGCGTCTTGGAGATTGTCCAGATCAAGCTGCTGAATCAGGACCGGCATAAGATTTGGGAGGAAAGGTTGCAGCTGAGGAAAGATATTGACTGCGCAATCCCCCAGCAAGGCATATGATGACTGCCGTACGTCGTTGAATGGATCTTCCATGCAGAACTGTAATAAATCGAAGAATCTGGGCTGAGCCGACAGGACAAGCTCTCCAGCCTTGGCTGAATCAAGAGCCTGGATGATAGCACTCAAAAGGTCTAAACTCGTGACCAGAAAGTCCTTGTCCGGCTTTTCCATGGGCTCGTTGTTGACGGCCGTGAGATACTCTTCCAAGTTCTGGTGAATGATTCTGATGCAACGAGCAAATATGGGCACTGCGAACGGCGCGAAAGAATCACTTAGAGAAGTAGCGACATATGAAATGCATTCATGCAGTGGGAAGAGCTCGCGCGACTGATCTTGGACCTTGCTCCAACGCTGAATAACAGCTGGCATTAGAATCTCGATAAGGTCTGGCCGGGCCAATGCAGGACCAACATGCTCTGCCAGCGTCTGGACGCAATCGTAAAGAATACGCATATTGCGATCTTTGTACTTGTTGAAGCACCGGACGAATTGTCGTATGATTGGCTCACAATAAGGTGTCAGCTCGCTCGTAGCCTTTTCTTCCAGATTCGCGAATGCTGAGGCAGCAGATTCTTGCACTTTTTTGTTCCTGTCCAGCATCCTATGCAAGATCCCCTCCATCATGGGTTCAAAGTACCGTTTCTTGTCGAGAAGGTCTTTGAGGTGGGACGCCCAACCAGAATAACGCCCAAGCGCCCAACATGTTATTGTTCTTACAGCAGGCTCAGGATCACTCAGTAAGGAGATGAGATAGGGTATTAGTTCCGGTAAATGTGGGGTCACGGCATTCACACATCCATCGGCGACGGCGCCAATAGCGAGAACCGCAGCCTCCCGATTAGGCCAGTCGTGGTGGCGGAGATTGTCTTTGAGATAGGGAAGAGCAATAGCAAAAACTGGTTCATGGAATGTCGTCGCAAGAACATCCAGAGCTGCGGCTGAGCATTTCCTAAGGTTCCATCTATCCTCAACATCATCTCCGCCATATTCGTCGTCTTCCTCAATTTCTCCTTCGCTTCGGTCATCATCATCGGCCATTGAAGCACCTTTTTCATTGACGATCTCCCCTCCATCAGTATTAGTCGACACATTGTTCCCATTGGCGGCTACCCTCGAAGGTTTAGGTTTTGCAAATTGCGGCTTCAAGTCTTCTGCTCTATCCTCTTCGTCGGCATCATCTGCACCCCCTTCTAAGCGCAGGACATCTTCCTCGTCGTAGACCATGCTTTCCAATAGGACAGGGATAATTTTGTGTAGAAACGGTCCTAGGCTCGCACATAGTTTATCATTCTCACCAATGCAAAGCCAGAATTCAGCAGCCTCTAAGGCCAGGTCTGGGTCATCGGTATTCCTTTGTTGAAGTGCCATGTAGTCGACAAGTCCTTCCATATGTGGTCGCACTTTGTCTGGTCTAATGTCCACAATCTGGACAAAAGAACGGCAGACGTTGCGGCGAACATCGTCACTCGGGTCGTCAGCCAGTTGGAAGAGCCGCGCGAGAAGAGAGCCCAGCGATGCCATAACTGCATGCGGCTTTTGAGGGATGAACGAGTTGATGCTTGCCAATGCCAATGCTCGGACTTTGGCAATGGGACTTGTTGTTATTTCGAGAAGCTTGGGTATTATCACATCTAACGGTCTTTGTCCTTGAAACTCCTTATCCAACGCTTTCTTGCTATCCTCGCAAACCTTGGCCAACGCCCCCATTGCACCCTCTTGAGCGGCAAGAGATGTGCTGCCTCTTTCGTTGCCTGCTAGCGAAAGCAGCTCTGGCAATAATTCTGGCCAGCCCAGAACACCTCCCCGCTGCACAATCTCTGTAATAACACTGCCAGCAAAGTTGCGTATTTGCAGGTTTGGATCTTCTAGGCAAGACAAAACTAGAGCGCGGACATAAGCCTGGCCAAGTCCTGCTAAGTCCTTGTAACATGCCTTCACGTTGTTTTTGAGATTGATAGCTGCCGAACTTCGGACCAGAATTGTGGTTTCAGGACTTATGTCCAGGTGGTGAAGCAACGGGCCATTCGAAAATATGTATGCCAGGTAATTGGTGATTTCTGGAGATTCTTTTGCTTTCGTGAGCATCTGAGGTTCCAGAGAGTCAGTGAATGCGGTATACTTGACTTACTTGGTTGTGGTGGAGGTTTGTTACTTACCATTGTAGCATATTTCTGAGCCTTTTGATCATGAGCGCTGAGAGCATTTCTGAGATAGCCGACAAGCTCCCTTAGGGGCTCCAGCTCTGGCTGCCATTCCATGCTTGGGCCAAGGCCTGCTAAATAGGCTGTTTGGTTTCTCCAATAATCACCAACTAAGAGACCTGTAAAGACTCAACCAGACCCTAGCGAATTTGGGTTATTATGAACGGATCGACCAGGAGATTGAACACATATGGAGGCTAGGAGGCGGTAAATGTCTCAGTGCTCATATACCGTCTAAGACCGTGTGTCATGAGCTTGTACGATATGTTGGGATATCTTGTGTGCAGAATAATTAGGCCTATATATCAGAAGGCCAATGGAGCAGAGGCCCAACGGTTCAACATTCACAGAAAGATATTCTTAGAATCAACAGCCAGTGGTAAGAGGCTCTAAGATCAATCGGTTCTGCAATCCAGCACAGGAAACCTGGAGATACTCTGTTGGTAGTCAGGCCGTTCTTTCAACGCTCAGGAATGAGCTTGACGCATTATTGGCAACAGTAGTTACTGAATGCGTAAGAGGAGCTTCGACCTATTGTTCGAGGATGGGTAGTTGCTGGGGTGTTGTTCGTGCATAAAAGCAAGCCAAAAATGAGCAGTGGGTGTAATACTTCGTAGCCGCATCGGCGAAATGTAATTCCTAGAGTCCGGTATTTAATACCTTGAAACTTCCTTTGGGTGTGATAAATACCATCCATGAGGTCTGGCCCTGCGTCTAAGTGAGATCCCAGTCCCACGTCCTAACCCTAAGCAAAGGACGTTGATATTGTGCTCATATATAAATCTTGCACAGGACAAGACGTTGAAAATGCACAGTATGGCCGTACTGAGTATGTAGTTGTGTAGTAGTAAGTGATGTCCCAAAAATAGATCAACATCCTGAGACAAATTTAAGGCGCAAGAGTTTGAGATTACTTCCGTACAGCATGTTTGATCAACCGCAGTAGCTGAGCCGCCCTTCTCAAATGCCAGCCCAATCACGGCCAGGAGCTATCCAACATCAAGACATTAGGCTGATCCCTCACAACACGATGATCCGCATAAACACGGAAAGAACAACAATGGCTCCAAGCCACGTTAGCGCTTCAGCTCCATCGTTAAGCATCATGTCTAAAAGTCCGGAAATCCACTTACTTGCCGGCTTCTTTACCAGTGCTTCACGCAAGTCGATAGCAGCCCACGACGACAATGGCAGGCCTACCGATACCGACGTCGCTACCGACTGGGCCGATCTTCGTCGACACAGCGTCATGTCAATGCGCGCTACAAGCGAGACAAGGCACCAAGTCCAGCAATGTAGGTCGAAATGAGGTGTGGCGTTGCATTGGAAATGCCACTGAAAACGTTTATTCGGGACATTCTGGGAAATGGTTCTTTCCTGTCAATGAAGGCTCCAAAGCGGACTTGAACCAGACATTCAATTGGGCGAACAATCCTCCAGACACGACCCAACCGTATCTCCTCGAGGATAGCCTGACAACCACCGCTACGTTTTACACCCCGCTTAACACCACCGATTCTTCTCAGCTCTCGGCGTTCGACCAGGCTTGTACCGGTCAGAATGACACCCAATTATCAGGGCCATTCTACCAAGTATTGGCAGATACTGAAGCAGGGAAAGTTCCCACTGCTGCTCGACTGTGCCTAGCACCCGGTGCTATCCCGATCACCATACAAAATGCGAGCTCGTGGAATGACAACGGGTGCAATCTAGGCTTCTTTTGTAAGTCTTCCCTGTCTCATGAACGTCATGTCGGAGAAATAAAGTATGGCTGATGGCGTTCCACCCCAGGTGAACGAAACTCAATAAACCGCCTTCCACAGTATTGTCCGCCAGTTGTTGCTTGCCAGCACGGTCGATTAGCTGGTAGTACTTGTCCATCCATGGGCTACCTTGAGCCTGTGGTTTGTAGACAAGGAAACTACTGCCCTCCCGGTGGGCAGCAACGGATACAATGTCCAGCTGGGCATTACTGCTCCATAGGCGCTTATGAGCCGACCCCATGCAGCTTCGGTACACATTGTCCCCCGGGAAGCTATCGCAACATGTCCTTTCTGCCACTTATCCTACCCGCATTCCTTGATCTGCTACTTGTGGGGTGGACAATCGGGTTCAGGGTATTAGCTCGTCATAAAGGAAACCACCAGCAGCGAGGCAAGAGTATATGGTCCTATCTGACGAAGGCTATGAGTATCGTCGACAAGAAGCAACAGATCAAGCAGTACCAGTCACTTGAGGACGGCGATATTCTCCTAGAGCCGAGAATTTCGCATGTTCGCCGCGCCAATACAGGGTTCAGTGCGGCCATGGATGCGGCCTTCTTGTCCAAACCAAGTACGATTGATTTCAGTGATCCAATTTCGAATCTACAGCTTTTTGTTCAATCGCTGTCCAAATGCATCGGTACCTCCAAGTTTGGGTTGTCATTTGAGTTTGTGGATCTCAAATGTCAGCCCAGAAAGAGTAGCAGACCAATTTTATCCGAAGTCTCCGGTGAAATCCAGTCAGGATCGCTATCTGGCGTCATGGGGGCGTCAGGAGCTGGAAAGTCTACTTTCGTTAATGTTCTCATGGGCAAGCAAGCGCACACAGGAGGTATTACAAAAGTCAATGGGGTTGCGGGGAATATCTCGAAGTATAAGAAGATTATTGGATACGTTCCTCAAGATGACATTCTACTTGCGGAATTGACTGTGCGAGAAAACATTTTACATTCTGCCCGCATTCGACTGCCTTGTGACTGGACAGACGATGATATCCAAGGACACGTCGATATTCTGATATCATGCCTTCAGCTTGAGCATGTGAAAAATTCTTTGGTCGGTAACGCTGCTGCACCAGTCATCTCTGGAGGCCAGCGAAAGCGTGTGAGTATTGGGATGGAATTAGCAGCAGCGCCTATGGCGCTCTTTCTTGATGAACCCACGTCTGGCCTCGATGCTACGTCAGCTTCCTCAATAATGACCACCTTGAAAGCACTCTCGCGTCTCGGGATTACGGTTGTCACTATCATCCATCAACCTCGACAGGAAATCTTTGAGTCTCTTGATACTCTGCTGCTTTTCGCCGCCGGCAGGATGATTTATCAGGGACCCGAGAGCACTGTACAGACCTACTTTGAAAACGTTGGGTTCCACTTCCCTGAACACGGAAATCCAGCAGACACAATCATGGACATCATTGCCGGCCAGGGACATCTTTACAAAAAATCTGGAGATACTGGGGTTCAGCCGTTGATAGAGTATTGGCACAATCGACAACACAGTCTTCAAAACCTCGGTCAGAGTCCAGCCGACTCGATTCAGGACAACATGGCTCTACGACGTTCGATAAAGAGGCGCGGAGCTTATTGGTACCGTCAAGTATATTTTTGCTTTGTCCGTTCACTCGTACAGCAATTTCGTCTAAAGTCGAGTTTTTACGCGGAACTAGGTGTTGGTGCCCTTGCCGGCTTTCTCATCGGTTTAGCGGAACTCAACCAGGAGGGAATCAACTTCCGTGGAATGTTCATAACTCCTTACGAACTTCTTTCATCGTCTATAGACTACGCCTCAGTTCCTCAGATGTCTCTACTCGTTGGGTTGGCAATTGGACTCACGGCTAGCTCGCCAGGAGTGAAGATATTCGGGGAAGAAAAGCTCGTATACTGGCGAGAAGCTGCTTCGGGACATAATAGGCTTGCATACTATGTTGGAAAAGTACTGTCCACTTTCCCGCGAATGATACTCGCCAACATTCATTTCTCGACAATGTTCCTCCTGCTCTCAACGCCGAAGATTCCATGGGGGGCTGCGTTTGTCGCAAACCTCCTTTACTTCTACTGCATCTACGGCCTTGCGTCGTGCGTTTCGGTCATCACACGACGAGAGGACGGCCCGCTTCTTGCAACGATGACAAGCTTGATCGTGGGCGTGATTAACGGCATGAGCCCAAGTCTGAAGACCGTCAAAGGTTGGCACATGAGCTGGCTCTGGAGAGCGTCTCCGGGAACATGGCTATCAGAGGGCTACTTTACCGAAAATATCTCACCATATCGGTACCTCTATCAGGTGGATGATGCAGCAACTGGCCTTGGGTATACCTTAGGTCAGTTTAGTCTGGATTTAGCAATGCTTTTCGTTCTGGGTACGACCTATCGTGTTTTGGCGTTCCTTGGGTTGAGGTTTCTGAATCGGCAAAAGCAAAAATAGAGAACGCCGTGTTAGATTTTGTAATATACCTTACTTCATATATCAAGGTCTTTTCTTAACCATACAAAAGAATCCGCACTCGAACGCTCGTACGGCTGATGTTTTTACAAGGTCCCATTTTAGCTGAATGAAGCAGTTCTGTTACTGCATAGAACACCCAATCCATTCGTAAATGGGCAGCCTGTTTGCTTCATGGGACTCCGTCTCAAGTCGCTTCTTGTCGAATAGCTCGCTTTACGGTATGGCTGTGTCCAGCATTACTGTATATATTGCTCGATCAACTCGGATACTTAAAGCCTAACCACGCCCCCAAGGACGTTTTTACTTATGTTAAATCATTCACCAAGACTTGTCACGGGATTCTTCCGAAACAAAGAAGAGATCACGTCTCGCAGCTAAATGAATACTTACATAAGGTATATAAAGAGCGTAAGTACCTCCATAGCTTTACTATCTGGTATGCCTGGCCAGGCCAAAGAAGGAATGTGAACCCTTGCTGGACCTCGTCATTGGGCGGGCACTCCGGGGCTGTAAGCAAAACAATCACACCATCTCCGTATTTAAGCATATATGAACTTCTCACTCTGCACTCAAAAACCACTGACTTCCAAGACTCAGGACCCAGGCCAGCAAGCAGTGGAAAACCGCTCTTTCATCGCTTCTGCAGACACGCGAATGAATCTATGCATATTAGGGCGCAAGAATTAAAGACCCTCACACGGCACTGATGCTATCTAGTATTTTACCTCCCCGCATTCTCTACCAAGAGAGCGGCAATTAGCTAATACGTTTGTTCGGATTGGAAAGACGATGCGTCCCACCTCCAGCGGAAATGTTGGCCACCCTAAAGTCTATGCTCACTACGGCCCCACTATCCTTTGGCAGTTCATTACGCATTACCTCATCAGAAATCATCTGCACCTATACGGAGGTACTGGCGCTCTCTTTTCCCGTTCATCTCTCTCCACTGCAAACCGGCATGAATGCGACCGGAGACTCCGTCTGCTCGCTAGCATCGAGCAGCTACTGCACACGGTGCAGCGCGAGGTAAAGTCCATATCTGGAGGATGGGTTAATGGTATTAGGACTGACCATGAGGCTGAAGGGGAGTAGATTAAGATGATAAAGTGAGTGGGCTTCCTTAGATGGAGAAGTGAAGGAAGAGAGACGAGAAACAGGGGAGGATTGCAGAGGCATTGGCGAAGGTGGGGGGAATGGCCGTGAGCTTTGAGAAATAGCATATGGCGTTTTGGAGGATTCCGAGTGGGAGATTTTATCATGTGGAGAGCGATGGGCGATGAGGGTCGAGCCGAAGAAAGTGAAGGAAATGATGATGATCAGGGTAGCGATTCGTCGGGAAGGGATAATCCAGTAATAAAGCGATGAGGCCGATGTCAGGCAAGAGGCAAGCAGCAACAGCAAGAGCAAGAGCAAGAGCAAAAGCAGACTGTCTCAAAAGCAAAGACTAAGATTTAGCATTTAGTGAGTTGAACATCATTCAACTCTTTTTCCCTGATCGTCACTTATTCGTACCCCGCACTTTCACTCATCATATTTGACCTACCACCTTCAAAAATCCACCAAATTTCAACCATATGACTGCTACTTACGCTATCATCGAGGGTCGCATTCAGAAGGCTATTGACATCATAAACACGTGTGAAAATTCTAATTGAGCCGAAATTGCGCGCGAATTTGATGTTTCGATGCAAAGACTACGATTCAGACTGAAAGATCATTCATCAGCATCAGCAGTATGAGAACTACATAACAGAGCATTAAAACCTGATCAGAAGCTAGCTTTGCATACATATATAAAGAGATTGAACGATTTGATTTTTTTGGATTTTTTTATTTCTTCATTAAGTGCATGCAGTCTATGACTATAGAAGTACTTCCGAGCTCGTGCACGTTTCGATCCCGTGCACACTCTAAACTCGATTAGTAATCAATACTATTTTTATTATTGATCAACCATCATTCATAGAATCAAATTGCAATTAATATAGAGAGTTGTCAATATCTATATGAAGCTTTCAAGCTATAAGAATTAATCATCAAATCGCTTAGAAGCTTTGAATTGCCTTTCAGCTCGCGTAGACCTGATTTGACTAGACTCTCTTTTCACCTTCTCAATAGCAACAAAATCAGTGAATTGCTGTACTTTCACCTCTTTAAACTTCTTCTTTTGCCCTTTCTGAAGCTCTTTAGCCTTCAGCTTTTGCTTCTGAACTAGACGTCGTTGCTTCAATTTCTTCGCTCGTAGCTTCTTTTTTCGCTTTGCTTTCTTCTTTCGTTTCGTCTTCTTTTTTTCCCGTTTCATCTTTCTTTCAGCTATTAAACGCTGTTTCTCTAGCTTTCTAAGCTCTCTTTGTTTCTTTTCTTCAGCCTTTTGAATAGCAGCTTGCTGTTTCTCTTCGATTCTTTAAATTTGACGATCACGAGTCGCCTGAATCTTATTAGAACTAAAAAACACTTTCTTTGTCTCATCATTAATCTCTAAATCGTCAAATAAAGACTTTTCACGTCGTTTGCGACTTCTTTCAATACGTACTGTTCATCGAAAGTCTTCATTTTCTGCTTTTAGAAGAGCAACATCTGTAGTAAGCTTTTTCATCATATTGTTCAACTTACGAGCTTTCGAATCAATTACTTCTTCTACAACTGACTTCATTAATCGTTGAATCTTTCTTCAATCAGCTTCTGACAATGCTGAAGAAGAAGAATGACTTGAAACAGATCTAGCATTCGATTTAATCTGCTTTATGATCTGTGACGAATTGAAAGACAGCAATTCTGTCTTTTTTCATTCACTTTTTATGTTGGCATGCGTGAAAGCAGCTTGATATGCAGATCAAAACAGATCAAAGAAGTCTCTTTTTGATATTCGAGAAAGTTCTTGACTTTTAAAGATTCAGTCGTTCAGGTTTTGCGAGTAGTAATTGATCAAAGAATTGAATAAGCTCACATTCAGAGATTGAAGATGATGCGTAGAATGAGAAGAATATAAAGTCACGAGCATCTTGTTCTGCTCACATCAGTCAAGAAACTTCATGTTGATATGACTGTTATGCTCATCAACAAATAGAAGGCAATAATTTCGTGAATTTCTGACTTTTGATCTCGTATTTCGATCAAATACGATAGTGAGTCAAGAGTAGATCAATTCATCGTTGATTCAGTCAGTAGCGAAGAAAGCAAAGAAGCAGAATTGCTCTTTGAAATCATATTCAGTAAGTCAGCTGTTCTGAATATTATCTGATATCGTCTGATAAATGATCGAAGGAAATATATAGATCATATTCATGCAAATGATTGCAATCAAGATAATTCATTCTCTATTGTCATCTTGATCAGCACTCAGCAATTTGTCACTGTCAAGATGCTTTAGACTGAAGACTCTTCGAGTCTTTTGAAGCAGTTCAAGTAGAAAGCTCTTTTCATTTATATTGTATGTGTTTTTAGAAAGAATCTTATATTCTTCGATTTTTTGCTTTATCTACCCTTATATTAGTATGAAACTAAACGAAATGAAGACACTTACTAAATCAAAATAAAGCTGATATTGATATGCATTATCAGCTTTCTTTCGCTCTAGATCAGCTTTTTGTAGAAACTTTGACTGTAGTATATCTGAATGACGTCGAATGAACTTATAAGATCAGTTTTTGCCTGGCTGTTTTTCAGATATATTATACGCAAAAACACGAATCATGACATTGAGAGAAGATATATCACGTTTGATAAGCTTGTTGATATAGCGAATAAGCTCTTTTTCTTGTTGGTTCGAAAGAATTGACGTCGTTTGCTTGCTTTTCTTGACGAAGACGATTATATCTCTATGTTGTCGCGACAGCGTGCTTCGATTGATATTAAATTTCTTTGCAGTTGCAGTGTAGTTAGATGACTTTTGCAAAGCTAAATCTGCAAGCGCTGTCTCAATTGAAGTCATATTGAATTTGTAATTGATTTTTGAAGAAAGATGAAAGTAGTAAAGTGAGGTGTGCACGAGATCGAAACATGCATCGAGTCGAAAATACTTCTAATACTGTCTAGACGCTGTGCATATGTTAGATTACATGTATCTTGATCAAAGTCGCTGCTTTATATCTTTTTATTGATCAATCACATCGATAGTTTGTGCAAACAAGCACTTTCAATCAAACAATCTCTTTCTTTCGTGCTCTTGTTTTCTCGTCTCTTCATGTTCTTCTCACTTTACTTTTTCGTTTTCAATAGTCATTTTCTTGTTGCAATTCAAGTACTTGAAAAGTACTTTAGCATTGCAATTCTTTCAATCTTGATGATAAACAACGTCAATATAGTGTTCATGTTTTTGAACTGTGCTTTTGCTTTAAGCTGTAACTGTTCTGCTCTATAATGTTTGCAGTTCAGTAGTAAGTGCTTCAATGTTTGTCTCGTCTTGCATATTTCATAGCATTTGTTCAAATTATTCTCTGATAATTGATGCAAATAGCTTTTAAAATAGTTGTGTCTTATTTTTAGCTGTATAAATGTTAAAAACATCAATCTGTTTATTTTTTGAAGCTTCTTTAATGATCTGTAATTCAGATTCACTCTCGCTGTGTGCTTCTGATACTGATTTTCTTTTTTGATGCTGTCATTTCATGCAATTAATCATTGCTCTTTTATCTCTTTGTTTATTTGCTTTTTGATGAAGTTCATGATTATTCTTTTTCTGATGTTGATTGTTGATCTTTTTCATGTTGCATCTTTAATCAATTGATTCACTGCTTTGTTTTTGATGATGTCTTTGTGACTTGATACTCACTGTATGCAAATATGACATTGATTTTGTTGCAGATTAATCAGATTTTGTTGTATGTTATTGAATAACTTCAAGTTAACATTGCTCTTTGCTTTTAATCTTTGCAACGTCATTTGACTGTTTATGTACACTCAAATTTTGCTGTCTTCAGATGCTTCTTTGCTGCATATCGCGATTGCATCGTTGATAGCTTGCAATTTCGCTTTCGTTATGATTATTTCATCGATCACGCTTATCGTCTTGCTGCATTTAACAGACTCATGTGTGAATATCATCATGATTTTGATTTTTGTTTTAAGCTCTGCTATCTTTTTTTGAATTTGCAATGCATTGATGTACATCACTATGTTTTTCGTCTTTTTGACTATTGTTTTCAGTTCTTTATAGCATGTATTTATTGTTTTGCATGTTTCATCTTTTGCAAATTCAATTTGCATCTTTGTCAGATATTTAATTTTCTGACTTCATGATTTCTTAAAGTGAGAAATTTCAATTTCTTTTATTGAATTCAATGTTTTTTACACTTTGTTCAATATTCAATATATCTGCATAAGTCTGTCTTTGCACTTCTTGACTTTTCAAGATAAATTCGTCTTCATCTCATTTCAGTTCAGATATTTCAATGCATTCAGATCTAGATTCAATTCAATAAGATATTAAAATGAGTATGAAATAAACATTCTTTTTCTGATAAAATGTTTTTTTGATAATTCAACTATTGGCTGGCAACGAGATTCATCTGTTCATGATGTCAACTACAAATCTTTTGATTCTATTCTGTGTTTGAATAGAAGTCAGAAGAGTCAAGAGATTTCAATTCAACGCAATTTGAACGATGTTAGAATGTTGCGTGAGCAGAAAAGTCAATCGTGCAGAGTTTTCATCTACGCGACAACATCTTCTCTAACAGTCACAATCAATCTACAAGAATGATTGATGACATGTTGATGTCAGTAAGAGATGAAAAGATATCTAGTGAAATAGTCGTTCTCAGTATGAGAGTCGTGATTACAAGTGGTCAAAGAATTTGCGACTCGTCGACTGCGTCGATATACTGAAACGTCTTCATCACATCGACAGTGTTGTTGAGTAATTGATGAAAAGATATCAGGTAGAATAGTCGTTCTCAGTCTGAGAGTCGTGACTACAGTGCTCGAAGAAGTAGTGACTCGTCGATCACGCTGATATACTGAGAGAGCTTGAGCTCATCTTCTTTACTTGACGTCAAGTCATTCATCTATCTACGTGAAAAATCGAGAGCTCAAGAAAACGATCAGAACGCATTCTCTTTCATTGATCAAAGTAACAATTCATTCAACGTCTACGTGACACAAGTTAAATCAAGAGAAGGAAAGAGTTACTCAGTACAATCACACTCTATCTTCTCATTGTGTGCATCTCTCTTTCATCACATATTTCTCTGCGCAATGAATGACAATTATTGAGCAAGAGAACGCAGCTCTACGTATGTTACAATCACGAGCATCACGAGTGCAAAGAAAACGTCTTTCGTCTTTGAATCAAGAATCGAATCAAAACATCGTTGTATAGAATATCGTCAATGAAGAGCAAAGCAAAGACGATGCGTCATAAATAAACAACACAGACACTCATTAAGAGTTTACTCAAGCGTCACGCGCTGAATAGAAGCTATAGATTCATTACTTGATAACACAGTGTCAATCTTATTGTTTCGACTGCGCAAAGCAGTCGTATAGACGGCGAGTGATTTTCTCTCTCAGAGAGTTTTGTTCACTCGATATAAATAGCATAAAGTCTCTCATGAGTCGAGTCTAAATCGATGTCACAAGAGTGTATGAATTACAGATAGACAGATAATTCAACTATTCAAATTGCATAGTTCTTGCACTTTTGATTTAATTGCATCTTCATTAATGAGATTTCAACTTCTATTTGCATAGCATTTATCAACGATGTTTAAAATGCACTCAGAATTTTTTGTAATGCAGTGTTTTGTAGTTTGCTAAATTTGACTAAGTAACTTTTTTGATTATTTCATCATATTTCGACGTCATAATCGCTAATAAACGTGACACATATCAGATATAACTGCTTTTCTGATTTGACATTTAGTTTTCACTCGCTATTCATTAATTTAAACAACGAGTGTAGCATTCTTGTAACTGTCATGATTTTCATTTGCACATGAACTTTGAAGTTGAGCTTTCGATTCAGTCAGACTTTTAGTCATTGTATGCATGTCTTTGATTTTATGATCATGTTGTTGAGTAGAATAATCATTTGATTGAGTGTCATCATGTGATTTTCAAAGTGTATCAATTCAGATTTCAAGTCATTGAATTGCATTGCATTGTTCTCAGTTCATGTGAAAGCAATTTTTGCTGCGTTTTTCAGTATTTTCACATTCTTATCAATATTTCTTTTCTCAATGTATAGCATCACATCGTCAATATAGCTGAATGACTGTAAATTTTCAAACTTTGTGCGAATCTTTGAAAACAGATATTGAATATAAATTAGAAATAAAATGAGCGAGATAAATGAGTCTTGTGATATTTCTGTGCTTATTTTCTTTGATTTCTGACATTTGTCATCAAATGCTAAGTTAATAACTCGATTTTGTAAGAAACATTTTACTCAATTGATTAAATTGACTGATATTTTCAATCTAATCAATATTTTGATCAGTTGTTTCAACATAACATGATCAAAGACTTCTTTGACATCTAGAAGTAGACAGATAAGCGTGTTTTCTCGACTTTTCATCATTTGCACATCATGTACTAAATTTAGTATTGCATTTATAGCTGATCTTTGTTTTCTGTCTTTCATTTGATCAAAATTCAGCAGCTTATCATTAATTTCAACTATGTAAGACAGTTGCACTGCTATTATTTTTTCTGCTACTTTGTTTAAACAGTTTAGCAGCGTAATAATTTTGTATGTCTTTGAAATTGAATAATTCAACTTGTCTGATTTTTTTAGAATAATCTTCATGTCTTCGCGTCATATCTTCAAATGATAGTCGTTTTCAATATAGTTTTGTACGCTCGCTGTATGATTGCAAATGACATATCATCTGATTCAAGTGCTTTTCTGAATGCTGAGAAGTTAATTGCGTGCTTGATTTTTCCTTCGATAACTCTTGATCACTGTATACTTTCATTCAATAGTAATTCTTCATTGATTTGAATTTTCGAAAATGATGAGTACATTGCTTTCAGAAATGTCTTGCACTTTTCATTGAATTCAATCTTCAATTCTTTTTGCAAGGTTTGTATCAAGAGTAGCTTTTCGATTAAACGTGATTTAGTGAACTTGTATGTCTGAAACACTTCTTTCTCTTCGACGTTGTTCAAAAAATTGATTCAGAATTGATTTTTAATCAACTTTATTGCATTATGATATGAATTTCGCGTTTGCATTATCTCTGTTCATGCATCATCACTTCTGCATCTTTTTCAGATTCGCTTTTTTAACGACAGCATCTTTTGTCTTTCAATGAGTTTATTGTTTCATTAGAATTTTGATTTTACGCATATTCGCTGTTTAAATACGAATAATTTCACTGTATTCTTGATGCATTCAATCAAATAAATGACTTTTGCTTTTAAACTTGTGATTCTTTGCATCTTGACAATCATTTTATCTTTCGTCTTTTGCAAATGCTCATTAAAGTCTTTTCAGTTAACTTTTTGCAGATTGTATGACGCGTTCAGCGAATTTTCGATCAACTTCACTTTTTTCATAACTATTGTAAATAAAATTACTTCATGATTGAATTCTGTGTTTGCATTCTCATCTATATGTCAATTCTTGATGTGATTGTGCATATTCTTTGATGCAAATGCTAAATCAAGTATCGAGCTTGACTGACTTGAATAGCTGTGATATGTATCTATATCAGAAGTATTAATCAGATTGCACTTATGTAAATTTATTCACTTTATTAACGCTTTCGTTCTAATAAAGTTTGAAATTTTTGCGTTTTACCAGCTATGATGTGCATTAAAGTCTTCGACGATAATAACTTTTTGCTCAGAATTTAGCATAACTTTTGCTAATTCTCGCTCAATTGTGTATAATTGCTTGTTATCTGCGTTTTGTAACTTTTCGTTGTAAATATTGAACAATAAAATTTTGAATTTTATTGTTTGCTATTGATATTGCTTGCATATCTTCGCTATTGACTATGTCTGATCTTGATGTGCATGTAAATTTCTTTGCGTTTTTCGCAACAAATATCAGTACTTTGACATGAATATTCTGAACATTTGATTTAATGCAGATAAACGATGAATGCAAAATTGTTATATTTTCGTCTTTTATTCATGATTCTTGTAGTATAACAATATCTGTCTTGTTTTTCACAAATTTCATGCATGCATGCATAATTTGCGTTGATCTTGCACAATTGTGCTGTAGAATTCAAATATTCAATGTGTTTGCAAAGCTTTTGTCATTTGCGTTGTTTTGTGACATTTCGACTGCACTACTCATTACAATTTCGTGACTAGATGATCTTTTTGTGAACTAATAGACTGAGCTGCCTGATATGTTTCATACATTGCGCTGTTTGCAAAGTGTGCATTTTGACAGTTGCAGCATCTAGAAATCATGTGATTGCATGATTGTTTATCTTTGCACGTAGATAATTGACATTTATGCTCTCATGTCAGATGATTTCATTCATAAAACAAGCATCTTGATGATTTATTGCACTTGTTCTGCAAATGTTCAAATGTTTGACATCTCTGACACTGATCGCTTGATCGATAATCTCGATATTTGATCGTTTGATATGTTGATCTCGCTGCTAGAACTCATTTTTTCAGATGTTTTTATGCTTCGACTTCGATTTTGAACATCAGTATTGTCGAAGCATGATTTTTTCTTGCTTTATTTTCACCTTTTGATAATCATATCAAATTGATTATCAGCTTCAATTCAAAGTTGTACTTCTCTAGCTCAATTCTCAGATATTTTATCTCAATCTTTATGTTGAAGATATTGATTTTCAGACTGTGTATCATTATCTTGTATCATTTTTCATTCTTCTTGATACTTTTGACTTTGAATATATGCTTTCATATATCTCTTTGCTTCAATAGAGCTTTCGCGATGTATTTCTCTGAAATCATTAAAGCAATATTGTTATCTCTTTGTGTTTTAGTCACTGTAGCGACTATTATGTCAGACTTTGCCTTCTTCAGTGCGTTGTTTACTGCATTGCGCATTTTCATCGCTTGTAAGATTCAGTTCTCATTTTTCAAAGTAACTATCAATCTTCTTTCGCGATATGATATTTCTTGTGACTTTGACGAGGGTTTTTTGATAATCAGGTTTCATTCGCCTGCATTTGCATTCACATTTGCATTTATGTTTGCATTTGCATTTACGCTTGTGACTTGAGCTGCTTTTTATGCATATGTAAGCTTCTGCGTTGATTTTTGCGAATTTTGCATGACTTGCAACGTTTGCAAAACCTGCGTCTTCTGCAAGATTTGCAAATTCTCTGTCATTTGCTTTGCATTAATTCTCTTTTTGATGTTTTCAGCATTTTGTTGAATCAATTGTAGAATGATCTTCAGTTTGTTGTTTGTTTAACTTTGAAGTTGATCAATTTGCTTCTGAATTGAGTTTTCTATGCTTTCATTGCATGCTCTTTGAATGTAGATTAAACTATGACTTATAGTTTCTTTCTGTTCTGATATTGCTTGTCTTAGCTGATTGACTGCAAATTTAATTCTTTCACGCAGTCTCTTTACCTGCATCTTTTTAGAGATGACATCGTAGCACTTGCTAGTACTAACTTCAATGCTAAATTCTTTTTGCGAACTTTTCATCACTTTTCACTTTTTCATTTCTTTGACTTTCACAATCGCTCGTGTTTGCTCTTTTTGCTGCGAATTCACATTTTGCAAATTGATTATATTCTTGTCGTTGTGCGCATTTGCATGTGAATTTAGCATCAATGCATCAAGTGAACTGAACATGTATTGCGTTTTTCTATTTGCTGATGTGAGCGATTTTTGTTGACTGCAAAATAGATTAATAATGTCGTTTTGCAGTTGTTTGCTTGTTGATGAACTTCTGCTAAGTTCATCTCATAAATTTGTTTCAATCTCTAATATTGATTTTTTGATTTTTATCGTCGACGTTTTAAGTTCTGACTCTGAGCTATTGCTTCTGCTGAGTTTCACATTACTATTCGCGAAACGAGATGAGAAAGAGCACATAAAGCGACTCTTTATATTTCTTTTCATAGAGAGTTTTTTCGAGTTTCAAGCTTCGAGCTTCTAGAAAATTTACTTGACATCACTTAAATATCTTTTTAATCTCTTACTCAGAGCGTTTCACGTAGACAGTAACTTTAGTGTAAAGATTTCCCAATTTCTATTTCAAAATCTGCAATAAATTGTCTTCTATTATTGACTTATGTCAGATGAAAATGATATAAATTTAGCCTGCAAGAATCTAGATTACTCTTTTTGATAGAAAATGCTTGACGCAATTGCTTTATATTTCATGTATCAAAGTAGTCATGTTATCTTGCTCAGAATAGTAACGACTGATCTCAACTTATTGTCTTGCACATCAAGAAAAGATAAAACAGATAGTGATTTGATAAGAAACGCTGTACTTCTCTGAAACAACATTGTTTTCTGTGCAATCTTCAAGCACAAAAGAGTTCAATTTCGATTTTTGCATCAGTACGCAGTCTTCTGTGCTGTTCTAAAGTCAATTAATGACTTGTTCTTTTCATGTAAGTTTGCTCTTCAATTTATCAATCAAATTACTGTTCAAATTGATGATTCTTTCTTCTGCATTGATGAACTCTCGTTTCGTCGCCGATTTTGGTCTGCGTGAGCGCAGAAAATTTCAATTTTCGATTTTTGACTTGCGACGCAGTCATCTGTAAAGCTATTGAGTCGAATGAGAGCTTGTTTTGATCATACGATTGTGCTCTATAACTTGTTGATTGATTTGATATATCATATGCTTTGATAAATCGCTGTCTAGCTACAGTAGAGTTTTTATGAAAGATGTAAACATTGAACGAATTGAGTCTATCAGCACAGCTGAATCTGATTGAATCAGCTGATAATCTTCTACTGCGTCAGAATGATCAGTGATAAAACTCATCTGTACGTGATGCTGACTACGAATCTACTGTTTAACTAGAAGTATTCTCGACTCGATGCACGTTTCGATTCCGTGCACATTCTAAACTCGATTAGCAACTCATACTTTTTTTATTATTATTCAACCATCATTCATAGAATCAAATTGCAATTAATATAGAGAGTTGTCGATATCTATATGAAGCTTTCAAGCTATAAAAATCAATCATCAAATCGCTTAGAAGCTTTGAATTGCCTTTCAGCTCGCGTAGACCTGATTTGACTTGACCTTCTTTTTATCTTCTCAATAGCAACAAAATCAGTGAATTGCTGTACTTTCACCTCTTTAGACTTCTTCTTTTGCCCTTTCTGAAGCTCTTTAGCCTTCAGCTTTTGCTTCTGAACTAGACGTCGTTGCTTCAATTTCTTCGCCCGTAGCTTCTTTTTCCGCTTCGCTTTCTTCTTTCACTTCGCCTTCTTTTTTTCTCGTTTCACCTTTCTTTTAGCTATTAAACGCTGTTTCTCTAACTTTCTAAGCTTTCTTTGTTTCTTTTCTTTCGTCTTTTGAATAGCAGCTTGCTGTTTTTCTTCGATTCTTTGAATTTGATAATCACGAGTCGTCTGAATCTTATTAGAACTAAAAAACATTCTCTTTGCCTCATCATTAATCTCTAAATCGTCAAATAAAGGCTTTTCACGTCGTCTGCAACTTCTCTCAATACGTACTGTTCGTCGAAGATCTTCATTTTCTGCTTTTAGAAGAGCAACATCTGTAGTAAGCTTTTCAATCGTATTGTTCAACTTACGAGCTTGCGAATCAATTGCTTCTTCTACAACTGACTTCATTAATCATCAAACCTTTCTTCAATCAGCTTCTGACAATGCTGAAGAAGAAGAATGACTTGAAACAGATCTAGCGTTCGATTTAATCTGCTTTATGATTTGTGACGAATTGAAAGACAGCAATTCTGTCTTTTCTCATTCACTTTTAATGTTGGCAGACGTGAAAGCAGCTTGATATGCAGGTCAAAATAGATCAAAGAAGTCTCTTTTCAATATTCGAGAAAGTTCTTGACTTTTAAAAATTCAGTCGTTCAGATTTTGCGAGTAGTAATTGATCAAAGAATTGAATAAGCTGACATTCAGAGATTGAAGATGATGCGTAGAGTGAGAAGAATATAAAGTCACGAGCATCTTGTTCTGCTCACATCAGTCAAGAAACTTCATGTTGATATGACTGTCATGCTCGTCAACGAATAGAAGACAATAATCGCGTGAATTTCTGGCTTTTGACCTCGTATTTCGATCAAATACGATAGTGAGTCAAGAGTAGATCAATTCATCGTTGATTCAGTCAGTAGCGAAGAAAGCAAAGAAGCAGAATTGCTCTTTGAAATCATATTCAGTAAGTCAGCTGTTCTGAATATTATCTAATATCGTCTGATAAATGATCGAAGAAAGTATATAAATCATATTCATGCAAATGATTGCAATCAAGATAATTTATTCTCTATTGTTGTCTTGATTAGCACTCAGCAATTTGTCACTGTCAAGATGCTTTAGACTGAAGACTCTTCGAGTCTTTTGAAGCAGTTCAAGTAGAAAGCTCTTTTCATTTATATTGTATGTATTTTTAGAAAGAATCTTATATTCTTCGATTTTTTGCTTTACCTACCCTTACATTAGTATGAAACTAAACGAAATGAAGACACTTACTAGATCAAAATAAAGCTGATATTGATATGCATTATCAGCTTTCTTTCGCTCTAGATCAGCTTCTTGTAGAAACTTTGACTGTAGTATATCTGAATGACGTTGAACGAACTTATAAGACCAGTTTTTGCCTGGCTGTTTTCCAGATATATTATACGCAAAAACGCGAATCATGACATTGAGAGAAGATATACAACGCTCGATAAGCTTGTTGATATAGCGAATAAGCTCTTTTTCTTGTTGATTCGAAAGAATTGACGTCGTTTGCTTGCTTTTCTTCACGAAGACCGTTTTGCCCCTATGTCGTCACGACAGCGTGCTTCGATTGATATTGAATTTCTTTGCAGTTGCAGTGTAGTTAGATGAGTCTTGCAAAGCTAGATCTGCAAGCGCTGTCTCAATTGAAGTCATATTGAATTTGTAATTGATTTTTGAAGAAAGATGAAAGTAGTAAAGTGAGATGTGCACGAAATCGAAACGTGCATCGAGTCGAAAATACTTCTACAGTAAAGTTTAAAGATTATCAAAAGTTTGAATGACATTGAAACGCTGCATGATGATGAAGCGCTGTGCGTTGATTGCATGCAGAGTTTTCGCGATCGCGCAGACTTCAATAATCTCAATGCGCATGCTATAAGCAATTTGCATGCAGATGAGAAAGTCAAATAGAATGCAGAACTACGAGAAAAATCACTTATGAAAATCATTCAATTCAGTATCTTGTTGTCGTGATGACAAGAACTGAGACAGAATATTCTTGCATTTGATCTGTTGAGAATGATTAGCAGAAAGAACTTGAATCATGAACATTCTTTAAATCTACATGTTAACTATGTATAAATCTTGTTAAGACTGCATGTCTGTTACTACGACATGAGCAACTCACAAGACTTGTTAAGTTTAACATGAACAAACTTGAGAATTTTATTAATATCATTTAACAGACGTTCAGATACAGACATTTTATACATGAGTGATACGTTGACAAGAAGACTTCATTAAAAGAAGAATTTTTTTTATTTCTTCATTAAGTGCATGCAGTCTATGACTATAATACTATTTAGACGCTGTGTATATGTTAAATTACATGTAATCTAGTCAAAATCGCTGCAGTATATTTTTTCATTGATCAACAACTGCAGAACGACATTGTTGATTTATTTCGCAGTCAACAAAAATCGCTCACATCAGTAAATAGAAAAACGCAATACATGTTTAGTTCACTTGATGCATTAATGCTAAATTCACATGCAAACGC
>JAABUS010002598.1_pt1 | contig 33567 bp, 35 predicted proteins | sample 5560161 | NCBI WGS metagenome assembly JAABUS01 (sample SAMN10711885, study PRJNA513376) | rock metagenome | isolation source: Antarctica rocks | place: Antarctica: Victoria Land, Trio Nunatak nord | collected 2016-01-04 | reverse complement strand
AAAGGGGTTGGAGAGGTGGGAGGGGCAATAGTGAGGGAGAGCTTAGGCCGATAGGATGTCTGATGTGACTGCGCGCTCATCGCTTTCAATGGGAACGGGAGCAGCAACAGAGGGCAAGAAGAGGACTGCAATTGGCCACTATACAGCCATCGCCCAAAAACGGAGTAACAGAGACCCTCAAAAATTTGAACTCGGCGTACCTTCTTGTGCAAATGGTCATAGCTCCCCTCATGCGCCTCGAACTCGTTGACCCGACTGTAGCCTTTGCTGCAGAGGTCGCAGTAGAAGGCTTTGCGTGCTTCCCGCGCCGATTCGGTCTATGAGGTTTCTGTCAGGGTGACTTGATCGACAATAGTTTAGCGCTCCCAGATCATTCGAGATATAGGATTGTGTTTTGGAGAGACGTGAGTTTGATGATGAAGGTTATGGTTGGCAAAATGTGGGAAGTATGATGGAGATTTATAGATGGAGAGGAGCGAGATGTTGGGATGGCGCGAGGATGGAGGTGACGTGTGTTTTATCAGACAGAATAAGAAAAGAAAGAAAACATCAAGAGGTCAGGGCATTTGATAGAGGAGAAAGACTTTTAGAACTGACCATGGGCGCCGGCATCGTTGAGCCATGCTAGAGATACATTACTGATCAGCCATACGACCTCGGGCTTCGAAGTCATGAGATGGAAACTGACAGGTGGCATGTTGGGAATTTCTCAAAGGATAGGGGTCGAATAGAGATTGGGGGTAGGAATATTCTCTGAAAAAATCTGGACTATGGAAAACCATGCCAAGGCTTTTCAATTAGGTAGGCCCCTTTTTGTCTTTACTGTGTGATGCTTCTAATACACATGGATTTCGGACCTGCTCGTTCATTTAGACACGCACAATAGCCTACAAGATCAAGTAATGGTCGTATCACATGGCAGGCTTCTCATTCGGAATTGCCCGCTTCCACCATCTGTGCCTCACGGCTCAGTTCCCATCATTTGTACCATCATAAGCTAAAGTCGTAGACAATGATATACCTGCCACCCTTATTCACGTTCATGATAGTCACTGTCAATGCTCCAAGAGATCTAAGCAAGCTTCCGACCAACTGGTAGATGCTCCCACTGCCTTGGCCGGCTGCTCGGAGAGCTACCGCTTCTTCACCTCCGAAGCCCATCCCTCAATCCCCTCCCCCTTACTCCCCACTGGAATATCTAGCTTGATGTGATCCATTCCTTTCGTCCCCTGCAAGAATGGGCTCGAACTCTCTCCGCCCGCATTTGCTCTGCGTGCAGGCTCGAGCTCCAGCATCGGCAGCAGGAAATCTGCTATCCGGCGTGCTTCCTCGACGCTGAAATGGTATTTTTCCCTCAGGACGTCTGGGAGCGCCCAGTGACGCAGGCGGTGGATGTTGCGGAGCTCGCCTTTGCGACTGAAGATCTCTTGGGACCATTTCCCGGAGAGGCAGAGCGAGCGAGGAAAAGGGCCGCACAGCTCGATAATCTGCGCAATGTGGTCGTCATCTTTGCCGTATTTGGTGCCGGATTGGGGGTCGAAGAGGTAGTCCCCCGTTATTAGCTCGAAGACCTGTATATATCGTCAAAATGCATTCTTCTTGGGGACCGAAGAAGCCTACCATAGCTGCCATACTCCACACGTCGGTACTAGCGCCCCATTTTGCACCGAGTATGACTTCTGGTGAGCGGTACTGGCGCGTCTGGATGTCGTTCGTGAAGTGGTGGCCCACCCAGCAGGCATTGCCCAGATCGGCGATCTTGACGGATATCATATCTGCGGAGATGACCATGTCTTCCTGCATCTTGGCTTCTGCTGTACCGCTCTTGTTGAGGGAGATGCCTCCAATATCTTCGGTCAACACATCGCTGGGCCGTCGTCAGCTTTGGCAGTCTTAAGGAAGTATGATTGATGCTCACGCAGTCTTTTCCCTCTGTTTCTGAGCGTCATCGGAAGGGCTCATCACAGATGGAGATGAGGTTGCAGACGAGTCCTTGAGGCCAAGCATTTCTCTCATCGACTTCGGCGGCGTTGCTGAATCTACAGCACCACTCATTACGACGCCTCCTTTGGGGATAGCAGGTTCACGGATGGGAGAAATACCTGGACTCTCCGTCATCATCATCTGGTTCAAACTACTGTGCGATCCCGAGGCCCCGTGAGAAGACATACGCAGAGTTTCCAAGCTGCTAAAACTTGCGTTGAGTGGACTGGGTAACGGCTGGCTGCCTGTGATGAGGGTCCGTCTCCGCCTGCGTCCGTTGCGGTGATCTTCCTTCTCGTCTAAACTCGGCTCCTCTTTGACGAATGTCTTGACGATTTGCTCGACATCGCCAATCTCGATCAAGACGTTCTCAGGCTTGAGATCTGTATGTATGATACCACATTCGCGATGTAAGTAGTCCAAGCCGAGTAAGACCTGCTTCGTAATTTGCTTGACGAGTGGCATAGGGATGCCTCGATGATTCCACCTCTTTATCAACCCCAATAAATTCTCCCCAAGCACCTCGAACACCATGCACACATGCACTCCGTTCTGGCCCTTGTGCTCGAATGAATCTAGGAGGCTGACAACGTAGGCCTTGCCAGGGTGCTTCGGGTTCGCCTGTACGATCTTCTGTAGGAGCTTGATCTCATCGATAGCGGTCTCAGTGTAGTGCGCGGCGGACCGTACCACCTTCAGCGCCACATGTCGACCCGACTCGATATCCCTTGACAGCCATACTGTCGAAAAGTGACCCCAGCCGAGCTTTCGGACTACAACGTATCTGCCGTTCTTGAACGTCTCGCCAACGGTAACTGGGTGGTAGCCGCCTTTGCAATAGTCCTCCGAATCTTCCTCTTCAGCCGTAGCTTCTGCGCCCTCGTCGCGGTCCGATGAAGACGACGACGATCGGCTAGTTTTGCCTTTCTGGTGTGAGAGTGGGGAGTTCGTACTGCTGGCCGTGTGGCTATAGCGTCTCATCAGCTCTCACTGATGGGGCAACATCCTTGATGCGCAACATGACCTACCTATCCATATTGGCGGTGTTGTTGGGACTGCCGTTGGCACTTTGCTGGTCCTCGGTGGTGATGATGGGCTTCAAGTCCTGACCCTTCCTCCTCTTCTTCCCTCCGTTGTTGCCATTGGCTGCATTATTCGCCGCTGTCGCGACCTGCTTGGCCTTGTTTATGGCTGCCTTCTTGATGTCATTTCCATTCATGATATCGCGAAGATCCAAATTCGAGATCGGCAGTGGTGGGTCCGAGGGCCGGTGGGGTTGGGGATCACGAAATTGAATTGGTACTTTGCTGAGACTGGCTTGCATGTCAACAAGGATTGAACGAGATAGGTGAGTCGCAGAAGCCTACCTCCTAAGTCTTGGTGAAGGACCAATGTGTCAGAAGGTGCGACTTTAGAAGATTGGGATCAAGTTCTAGCCGTAACCGCCGAGCCTGAAACCAGAACCTGCAGCTCGCTGGATAGTGAGGGGCAGAAGCAAGATCAACGAATGTAGAGAGTAGCAATTCAATTCTGTCATATGCCTGTTCCAGTGATGACTTGCGGCTGTTGTTGCGCGCAGTCGTTCTCCACCGGGTGGTATTGAGGCGCAATAGCTGTCTTGCAGGATGCTCGTCGACCAATGACGGGACGCGACAACCGAATCTCCACCGCTAACTGCTTTTGGCCAATATAGAAGTCCCGGGCAGTAGGGCATGGAAAAGTCGCAAATAAAACAGTCTGTAAGCATGTGGTGTCATTGAGTATGACTTTCACTGGTCTGTTGAGTATTGATGCCTAATTAAACAACAGATGTCTACGTTGCATCATCTATTATACCGTGCAGTGGACAAGGGATGTCGCTCCATTGGTTGCCACCTTGGAACAATGTATTGACGGTTTATCGACGGGCTGGACAATCAATGAAGACCCATAACGGAGAAGGTGAAGCGTCGAGGAATCTGCTTCTGATCAATGGAACCACCCAGCAGGAGTGCCCAGAGAAGTTATTGAATTTGCGTTCGACTCGAAGAGCTCCTAAGAAGTACACCATGCCACCAGATAGGTCATAACCATACTTCATGAAAAGCCCAAATTCGGGGTACAATGCCATTAAACTTAGTAGATCCCCTGCATGCCATTCATGTCTATCAGTAACCATACTACAAGCACCCAAGAGTCAAGCTGGCGGCGGACAACGGTTCGAATGCAAAGCCATCAACTTCCCCTTAACAGTCTTTCCCATAGCGTTCCGCGGTATTTGGTCCACGAAGATCACGCCGCCGTCCAGGTGCTTGTATCGAGCAAGCTTCTGCGCCACAAAGTCCTTGAGCTCCTTTGCGAGGTCACTCTCCTCGGGCTCAGCCCAACCTTCCGTAAGCCTCCGGACAATGTATGCCCTCGCAAGCTCCCCCGTCTGATTCGCATCCGGCACACCCACGACAGCAGCACCAAGGACATTCGGGTGCGTGAGTAATACCGCTTCCACCTCGGCGGGGGCAACTTGCCACCCTCGGACTTTTATCAGTTCTTTCTTCCGACCGACGATGTAGGATTTGCCTTCTCTGCAGTAACCGATGTCACCGGTTTTAAGCCAGCCGGAAGCTTGTATCATAGATGCGGTGGCCTCTGGGTTGTCGAGGTATCCTAGCATCATGGAAGGGGATTTGACGTACATATCTCCTTCCTTTTCGTCTTCGTGGATTGTGAGACCGTCATTGTCGACCACCTTGATGCTAATGTTAGACAAAGGACGTCCCACGCTTCCAGTGTCATCGCCTTCGGGCCAGAACAACGCTGACACCCATCCTGTCTCAGTCATACCCCAAACTTGTGCAATCTTCGCTTCTGATGATAATAGACCCTGGAACTTGGTCTGGGTCGAGTGTCGCAAAGGCGAGCCGGCGGTCCATATGTAACGGAGGGATCGTAAACCATCTTCGTACGTCAACGCCGATTTCAATAGAGCCACAATCATGGCAGGGACCATCGCGGTCTCCGTCACACTGAAGCGCTCGATGGACGATAAGAATTGCGCGATGTTGAATTTACGCATTAAGTATACTGGGTGGTGCTCTCTGATCGCCCATCCTGTGATTAGAGGCTGGCCAAATGCATGGAAAGCTGGTAAGCATAGCAGCCTAGCTACCTGGCAGAACAGTCAGTGTGACCCTCCAGGTATTCAGACGTAGATCTTGGTGTCATACCTTGTAAGGCTTGCCACGACTCTGAAGTGCCGATATTTGAGAGATAGCGTAAGAGTGAGGGATCATGGCAGCCTTCGGGAGGCCAGTGCTGCCGCTGGTGAACCCTAGGCTGGCGACAGTGGTTCGCTGCTTCTGATCATCGTCGAAACGGATCCAATCCTCGTCACCATGCTGCAGCAAGGTCTCCCATGAACGCAACCCACTGTAGGATGCTTTATCGAAGGCGTCGAATACAAAGATTCTAGAGCCCGCAATATTACATTCCTTTGCAGTTTTCAATATTGTGTCCAGGAAGCTGGGCTCGCCGATAATATACTTGGCGCGCGAGGTCTCGATATGGTGTCTGAGCTCTAGTAAAGTGTAGCCAGGGTTTGAGCCTGTAAAAATACCCCCGGCCCCAATGATAGCCAGATAAAGCAACGGATAGTAGATCTGTGGACTGTTAGCTGATTCACCGATTGAACGAACCAACCTAAAAGCTAGATCTACTAACATCATTGAATGAATGTAGGCAAACGCAATCGCCCGGCTTCAGTCCTTCAGCTTTCAGATCGGCGATTAGCTTTCGGACAGTGCTGCGAGCAGACCCTGACGTGATGGAACGTTTGGTATTGGAAGCATCAATCAAGATCTTGTAGTGTCAGAGACGTGTCATATCTGATGAATCCATCAACAATACGTACAGGCTTCTCTTGATCATCGGTCTGATTTTCGAAGACATAGGAGAGCAGATCACCATTTGGAGAGCTTTCATCAGGACTTATGATTGTTGGAGATAGGAGGCGAAAGAGCGTATACAGCTGACTTGACATGTATTTAAGATTGGGTGGAATCGTGTACAACATTCTTGATTCGCTTACAGGAGGATGCAGTTCAATAGGAAGGGAGGAATCTCAAAGGCTATTGACAGAAGGGCGAACCTCGGCGGCAGATAGTTGTTGTAGGTGTTATCTACAGACTGGGGATTCGACACTTGACTTCTCTGATGCAAGTGATGTATGTCCGCATTGATTGGACACAAAGAGTCAAGCTTCGATGTGGGAATACTGTAAAGCTATGGGATGCAAAGTGGGCAAAGGAGGCAAGGTAGGCAAAATGGCAGAGCAAAGAAACGGCGGCATGTACATTCGAAAAGGCATGAGAGAACAGAGGTAGAAGCCCAAGATAGATACCTCAAGCAGCTCCAAGACACTTCATCCAATGACCGAGCAGCCTGCCGTTGGTGCTTACCGTTTTTTTGACAAATGCTTGCTCATCGTACTGACATCGAAATCACCGAAGTCTACCTCTCTGATCCAAAATGTTACTTTGCAGGCATCCATTTCAGAAGCATCGTGGGGTGTCCGATCGAAAGCCTTCACAGGTCTCTATTGGAATTTTGTCCGATCTCATCCTACGTAAAATCTAGCCTTCCGAGAAAAACTTGAGTAGCAAGTCATCGTTGGCTTCCTTCAGCCATGAGAAAAATGGTGTGGGAACTGATGCCGTCTGACCCGTCCCCTTCAGAGGCAGTCAGTAGCGACGCAGGAATGTCACTAGCAAGATGCTGACAATTTCAGCGTCACGGCGGCGTCTGCAAGAGAGTGCGCCATAGGCTCCGCGCTTAATGTTCCCGGCAGTAGTAGGATCTCGATGAGGAGTCGGCCGTAAAGGAAGGAGGCAGTATAGATATTACAGCGAGGACATATTCTAATACTCTGATGACGCTACGCCAACAGCCAAAAGATCACGACAAACAGCCTTGAGCCGGCCTCATCCCCGAAAGTCGAAACTCAGTCCAAAGAATCTGGAGGATTCGACTAACTCACCGGCAATCTCTCATCCACGCGCGCAATGCACAATCCCGTGCGATCGGACCCGACAAGGGGGTGGTCAGCAAGGATTGCTCGCACCAATCGAGCCGTAACCCAAGGCCTGAAGGGTTCCAGCCATGACGATAATCCCAAAAAAGGGCAAAAACGATCCTTCCAGATCGACGACGGAGGATTATGAGGTTCTTTTCCGGAGGATCATAAGGTTCGATCTCGCAGGATCATGCAATGCATGTATATGTGATTACTCGCCAATCTACCCTCGGGATCCGCCAGGATTCTGGCGGCTGAGGTACGAAGGGTACGGTAACATTGAGCGGAGCCTGTTGCGGTGAAAGAGATCATTGAAGTACGTAATGCAGTCAATATGGAGCGGACATGTGTCGATCAGAAAAGAATTTGTCAATGGTTTCAACTATGCTAGGTAGAGTAGGTAGAGATTCTGCTCGCTCGCCAGCTCGATGCAAGTATGTATGCCGTAATTACTTGTCGTGTCAGAAAACAGTCTATGTGCAAATCGAAATCAACCCAGAGCAACCCACCATGTGCCAATGCTGAACGAATGACATCCCATTCCATCTTGCCGCTAAAGTAACTCTCTCGTAGACTACGCTCTGGGCCCTGCAAGGAAACTAGGAGTCGAAGACGGGCCCGAACGCTGGAACGCCCCTACTTTCCATGCCGTACACTACCTTCCGGGTCAAGCTCGCATTTGAGAGGACAAAAACGGCCTCCGCTTTTGATTCGAGGTACAGATGGTAGGCGAGACCAACCATGTCCGGCCTCCCTGTAGCTCGGGTATTGATGATCAGTGCTTCGGGGTCAGCTTGACCAACCGCCTCCAGTATGTTCTCACCGTAAGTCTGCTGGGGGTTGGGAGTCGACCAGAGGATCCGAGCTGGCAGAGGATGTGCGTGTAGCATAGATAGGGTCGGTCCGATGCCTGATCCAGTAGTCACAATGACAACTTTCTTGAACACTAGAGCCATGCGTAGCACTCCAGCCACTGGCACACCCCGTACCCAGTATCTCGGCATGGGGTCCATGATCTGTTTTTTCGTCCAATCGCCGGCATCGGAGATTATTACTGAGAAGTTCCTGCCTGGTCCTGGAATGGTGGCGAAAGAATGCCACTCTTTCATGGGATTATGGGTGATACGAATGCCCATGACTGCCCCCACGTCTGTGTACCGAAAATGCATCCGTACTACATGATTCGAAAGCTTCTCGGTGACCGCATCAACTTTTCGGAGGCGTAGCCAAGGAAGGATGATGCAGAAGGTGATGAGAAGAAGAAACCAGAAGTTTGGGGTCTTGATCACGAGCATGCCAAGGGGCTGTGATCCCGGCAGTCGTGTCTGAGCTTTGCAATCCAGCAGTACGAGGACCCAGAACAGCGCCACTGCAGTCCATCCAGCGAAGCGGTGAACGGCCTCGAAGGTATTATGCGACACAACGCGAAAATGAGGAATGGCGAGTGCGCAGATACTGAGGACGAGTGCAAGCAGGATATGCGTGATCGCGAGGACAGCGGGGATAGCGTAGTCTCCGTCCAGATAAGTCCTGGTAATGAAGGCGGTGAAAATGATGAACCAAATCGTGGCCGACACGGCGCATCCGCTATGGATGCCCCCAAACTCGTAGACCTTGGCTACCAGACGCCGGATGCGCAAAGGGAACGAGTGCGGAGTCCAACAACAGATAGCATAGAGCCCATTTATGACATAGTCTTGCCGTATCAACACCGTGACCGTGATGTTCGCGCCTGCAGCTGTGGCGGCAGCTGTAGCCATTCTACCCGCAGACCAATGGTGATGTCTGCTTAGGGTTTGGAGAACGATAAGGGCGACTATGTTGCTGACGAAGACGAGTGAGAACAATCGTTGATATACTGCAAGCAGGGTGTACCGGATCCTCCTCCACATCCTGCTTTCGCGTTTGGCAGGCAGTTTTGGAATGTCGCGAGGCGGTGCAGTAATTCTCCAGCTTGGATCACGGGACAGATTCGGTCTCTGCCACGAACGTTGCCTTGACTGCGGATTATCGGATGCTTCGACACTGTCAGCGCCAAGCTGTTGTTTAATAAGCGCAGAACCAATGCCCTTTTCTAGGTCCACATAATTCAGACTCGAAGCGGTTGACTGCTGAGGCAGGCTGTCTTCGGTCGGATACCCAAGAGACTTCGCACGAGCCAAGGTCATATCTTCAGCGCGGAACTCTTGAATCGATGAGGTAGCGTCGTCTGTGCTGCGTTTTTCATGAAGGGACCTGGCCTTCTGCATTCCAACATGCTCCGAGTAAAGTTCCTTAGCGACCTCAGTATGGCCATCCGAGCTTGAAGCTTGTCCGCCATGTAGGATCGTCCTAGGTTGTCCGGGGCTTGGTATAAGGGGGGCATTCCCAGCATTGTCGATCTGAGACTCCATGGTGATGGCCGGCTAATTGAGTACTTGCGATGTGAATTCTGCAGAACATGAGCCCAGGCTTGACAGAGAGGCGTGAAGGTCTCGGTTCTCGGGATGATAATCACCCTAGAAAGGCCTTGAAAGGAATTGAAAGGGAATAAAAAGGGAATGAGTCAATATAAGCCTACCTTGTAACACTATCAAACCCTGCACGTGACAGAGACAAGATTTTTGCGTAGCGGGAACGCTTGCTCCACAGATAAGAAGAGGTTTGGATGGTGGAGAGAACGATAACGGAATCCCAGGAGATAGGTGACTTATAAGTACAATTAACGAGTTGGTGTGACAATCGGAGAGGATCGAGATGTGTCGTAGGATCAAGTGTTGCGCAGCAGAGGGATGAGGAACAATAGGCGAATAGGAAAACCAGACTTGAAGTGACTTAACGCATGGACGGGTGGGAAAGGGCAATTCCTTGAGTGTCCGTCGCACCTTCCTTCTATCGGTTCTGCTACCAGCCGGGGACACTTTGAGATCTCGTTTTCCGCACATAGAGCAGAGTTGGATCTGAACGGATAAGTACACCTTTGTCTCACGGTCACATGTACCGGACAAGACCTTTGTGGGCTGCTCTGAAGATTGGTCAAAAAAGCTCCCACTAAGGTACAGGCAGTGTTGTTGATGTGATGAGGATCTCAGGAGCTAGAGCATTTCTATGCGTAGCTGCGGCAAAGACAAAGACAAAGACAAAGAAAAAGAAACATTGTCAGCTACCTTATCATGTAGTGATCCTGCTTAGATGGAATGGTTCCACTTAATCGCACCCGGTGCCTGATTAGAGTAAGATCCTCCATGGAGCCCTAAGCTGGACGGAAGAAGAAGGCTGGCCGGACGTGGCGTGACCGAACTCGGTCACGCAGGCACCGTTGTCTGCTATGGGTGGAGTGAGCTGGCATCTCTCTCAGGAATGGTGCGGTCAGTCTGTGTAGCTTGTGCGACGCAACAGTCGCTCCTTCGTCCCTAGCCTGTTTATCGCACCTTACTCATCAGCTCCACCGGGTCTTGGCGGGCATGCAAGATATTGGGGCGGGATCGGCTGATCGGTTCGCTTATCACCGTTAGATCGGTCCTCGGCCGATTGCGAAAACTCCAGTGATGGCAATTGGTTCGAGACGCCGCAAGCAAGTGACCACGACAACACCTGAATGGCCTTGCAACGTGGAGCAGGAGCCTTGGGGCTTCGAAGCATCACCGCCTGTTCCTCTGCCCGAGTGCTGGAACCCCTCCGTTGAATCTATTCTGCTCTGCATCGACTCCGCTTCTCATGAGCATGATGAGGCTGCAGTGCAGCCTCGACGAATCGGTATGCTGCCGAAGCACAGAGATCTTGCACGACCTGTGTTGCCTTTGGCTGTTGTGCGTCCCTGAGCGTGGAGAGCGAGCGTGGCCGAGCCGAAAGCGCATTGCTGCATATGTGCGGTACCGCTACCGGGTTTTGCGAATTGCTTCCCGGCGCATAGCCGGCGTACTGGCTTGCAAGGTGCAGAAGAGAGGGCAGAATCCTTGACGGAAGCGCCATCGTATGGTGAATGCTCGGCCCCAACACAATAGCCGCGCCTTGAGCCAAAACAAGGACAAATGTATCTAACATCTGGTACGCTCGTTGGCCTGAAAATATCCGAATATAAGCCCCGGCAGGTGGATCGAGGGATCCTAAGGTCATTGGTCGAGCCATTGTACAAAATGAAAGTGAATAGCTGTCCCCTGTACCAACCAGTGAAACTGTGCTCCTTGTGCGTCGCGTGAGCATGGCTATGATTGACATCATCTGCCAGAAAGCTTCAAGCCCATCTTACTGAGATCTTGGCGATGCATCGCTGATAGCTCGAGTGCTACAAGTGGATTGCCGTCCTTCTGCAATGACCATCCGATTTCGTGTGCGACACAGCCCGCTTGCAAATCCGACCAGGACCGGAATCGGGCTGCCACAAGTGGGAAATCCAACCTCTCATTCTTCGGTCCCGTGATAGACTCCGGATACCCTTAGAATGGCAGTAATGGCAGTTGCATGCCTAACGAGATCCACCGAGCTTTGCCTGGTGTTGGTTGCTCTCCATTGGCGTAACGCCGCGAAACCAGAATTTGCAGTTGCGCGGGGCATCTCTGAACCTATCATCACTATGAGCTCTACATGGGGATGGGCAGATTTCCGAACCTTCGTTCCGAAGCATGAATCTGAAGCTCTTCAACAGCGTCGAAAGCCGCAGTGGGCATCAATCATTCTCGCGCGTACGCTCTTTCTGTTGGGGTGTAGCGTTCCAAGCTCGCAATTTAACCATTTGGCAAAGTTGTACTCGCATACTCAAGGAACGTACCACAATACTTTGACCAAAGCAGTAGTAGATGGTGTTCTCCTCCCCGGACATTTTCGATATCCGATAATGCCTGGTCGCTGTCTGCCAACTCAGTTGCTGGTCGATATTGGCCTGACCTTGTGATGGTGGCGGCAGCAAGTGGTCGGTTGAGCCCGGCTTTGCCTTAGTCCGATCACGATGGTCACAACAGCTGCGAGGAAGATAGGTCACTCGTCGAGAGCAAGTGAACTGGCACAGCATTGTGTGCATCAAGACACGGTACACCAAATCGGCATCTGACTGCTGGAGAGGATGATCACTCAATTGTGCAAGGCCGGAATCAGCTCGCAGAAACTTGGATTGTCAACATTCCGGAGCTGTCCAAAGGATCCTGTGGACAGCCAAACGTTTCGGGCTGATGTACCAAGGCACTCGATTAAGGTAATCACTGTTGGGCTCCTCTATCACTATGTCTTGATGAATAATGTCTCGTCGCGATGGTGAGACCACTTGCTGACCAAGATCCAGAACTGCGGAACAAGGAGATTAAGCTGACAATTCCAGGACTGTGGGTTCATGTAGCATCGTGTCCGCGCTAAACAATAGCGAGGTAAGCCACTTTGAAGGAGCAGAAAAAGCTGATCCGCCGGCTCGCTGCCATGACTGGTCCTTTGCTGATTTACCGAATTGGATTGGCCGTTGTTTGCTGTCCATCACCCGCTGTAAGGCATAGATATCCATGTTCTATGAGTCTCTTTCTCCCAAAATGAATAAGACACTCCGCTGCCTTATGAATGAGGGCAAAAGTCATGAGGTAGCGGTACGCTCTCGGAAGCTGAGAGAAGTCGGACCTCTCTACCTAACAGGCGATACTGGACCGCCATGGACCAATGGAGTAAAGGAGTCGAGGAAAGCCATGAATGTGCCTTCGCGATGTCTTGTGTCGGTATTGTTCTTCCTGGATTGTGATCATGCGGCGGGAAGCCACTCGCAAGACAGAGCAGCGTACCTCATGCGCCTGCAAGAAGTGGTTCTCCCTTTCCTTGGCAGTGGCCGAAGAGCGATTTTAGAGAATGACTAGTGAAAACCCATTCGTAAACAGGCAAGCCGCTTCAGGATTTGACTTACGCAGTCCAATTTACCCAGCGAGTGGAGAAAGCATATCAGACTCGATGAGACCCTGAGAGCCGAACACTGCCGACGCGTAGGATAGAGCACAACCAACGTGAATGCAACGAGACTTAAGTGGCATAGGGATGGAAGCACTGGAGAGAGAAAAGGGGATGATGCTGTTGAGGAAATGGAAGGCTGTCGGAAAGGGCCACCTACTTATGATCACCTTTCCCTCCGCTCTACTGGTTACACCAGATCTGCGAGGCGCATAATGATCTGCTTTTTTGGTTGATCTTACAGGGTCGTCCAGAAATAGTAGAACAAGCTGCAGAATACCGTCGATGGCGTCGAATCATCTTGCAGAGCACTGGCTGTGCAATGTAACCCGAACAAAATCGAGCATATGTTCGGCCTTTTTCATCCCTATTGATTGCCGTACCACCCGACTTGGGAACACTTCGGTGACAACACCTTTACAATTCTCTCTAACTTTACGCGATCTTCTTCGAAACTGTGGGTGTGCCTTGATAATCTGTACTCACCCCGAACATCTCCTTCGCGTCTGGTGCTTGCCAAACCGTCATACAGGTTTGGTGCGCTCCAGTCTAATCTTACACCCAAAGAGCAGGATGTTGGTGGAATGCGCATCAACGTTGTCTCGCTAGACGCCGTGGGAGCCAAGACGCACGGGGGTTGATATCATGAAGATACGCGATCCAGCGACTTGGGAATTGATGGCATCACCCTTTTCCCTTTTGACTGGCTACCTCGCCTTGGAGCTTTGTTCCGAGAATTCGAGCGTTCCTCACGCAGGCCACGGAAGGATTGCACCACCTCCAAAACAGAGTGACACTCGACACACAAATCCCAAGTGCTAGTCTTCCACTTAACAGAGTGATTCGGCTCTCCGTTTGGACACTCCTCATGGGGCTAACTATTGAGTAAGGTAAGTAGACTGCTGCAACGGTTCGCCGCTTCAGGTATGGGTCTTTACTGGTTGAATAGCCCGTTATCCTCTAGTCAAAACGCTTTCTCACGACACCGCTAAGGAGTAGTGCACCGTTTCTTACCAGTGCATGGGCTAAGCTGGCCTGAGAGAGCATGATAATAATGAGGCACACCTCATGTACAGCTTGCGGAAACAGCTCCTTATTCAGGTATTCCTAGCTGAACATGCTGTCCTAGGTAGTCGTCGCCTAGGTACAATGGGCGCCCAGGCGAATCGTCGCCACCGCTTCCATCTATACCTGTATTCGAATAAAGACTATCGAGCTGAGAGAATCACCGTGCATCCAGCTGGCGCAAAAATCGCTGACTTCTACCATAGTCGAAAAGGTATATAGAATGGAAGGCGATCAGGATACGTCAACGCAGCTGAGTATGCGCAAGTATGCGCAAGGCCACACACTTGATAAAGTTCGTTGGAGGATCGAGGGATGAAATGAATGAAACAAAGCCAAGCGAGCCAAGCGCTCAGGGGGAATCATTAATCCCCACTCCGATCTACACCCATCTTTACACCCCACTCTCGCCAAGCACGTGCAACAAGGCACGCGTGCTTAACGTGGCAAGGCGCTACCCTGCCCCAGCGCCAGACCAGGGGGGCACAATAGCGACTAAGGAGGAAAGTTGGCCAAGTGAAGCCAAGCATCTCGAAGCAAGTAGGTGACCAAATTTATTATCTCCGTTCCCTTATAGTACTGCGAATCTTCCCTTTCTGTTCCTCCCTTCTTCTTGTATATTTGTGAGCATCTCTAGCCTTGTCTCCACCTCTCCGCTGGGCGTCTCGGAATCAATTGAAGACAGAGACGTCAGTGGCCTCGTTCTTCAGTCGTTGCAAGGCACTATCCGTCCCTCCTTCCCATGGATTGCCCTCTTCTGCCATAGATGATTTCTACCGACGATCACGAGACCAAGTTCTATTTGATATGCGTACTCCTAAGGACTCACCGTTCTCGACTTCCAATAATATCAAACCATCACCAGCGAGTGGCCGTCCCGAGACCAAATCGAAAGAACTCCCATTGAAGTAGAGGCCGGCCAAAAGCCGTCAGACCATGGCGTCACCGGCAGGCAAGAGAGACGTTGTCTGGGCCGATGTTCGTTACCGCTGTTTCCATCCATTCTAGCTCTATTCGACAGCACTGACGAAGAATGTAGGGTCTGCGGGGCCTAGCATCTGTCCTTGTCGTCACCGCACACATATGTCGATCCCTAGTACCACATCTCCTCATGCCAGCAATGTCCGAAAAGCTCCCGCCTACTCTTTTCCAACTCCCTTTCGTCCGATGCCTGGTCATGGGACGAGCCAGCGTCGCCGCGTTTGCTCTTCTAGCAGGCTTTGTCAACTCCCTATCAGCATTGAAGAAAGCTGGTCATGGCAATACCGATGCAGCTCTACAGGGGGTTGCGAAGAGTGCTTTTCGTAGGACTGGTCGATTTGTGACGCCTGCAATGATAGCGACGACAATGAGTTGGTTGCTGTGTCAACTTGGAGCGTATCGAATAGCGACCATAGTGAGCTCAAATTGGATCAGAGACACCAGCCCCCTCCCTAGCTCGTCGTTCGCGATGGCCTTCTACGATCTGTTCAAGAACTTGGGCACCACATGGCTGAATGGAGAGAATGAGTACGACAGGATACAGTGGACTTTGACCTTCTTACTGTGGGGGTCAATGATGACCTACCTGACTCTGTTCGCAACAGTCTACGTTAAGCCAAAATGGAGGATGGTTATCTATACAGGACTATACTACTTCAAGTGGAAAAGTGGGGATTGTGAGTCCTCAGAAAGAACCATGCCTCCTCCTAACTAAGACTGACATCGTTCTAGCTCTTATTGGGTTTAATGTCTTCGCCGGTATTCTGTTCGCAGAAATGTCGTTAGACAAGGGCGTGCAGGACTGGGTCGACAAGCATCCTTATTTTCGAACTGTCGGGTCAGCCTCCTGCATCTTACTTGGCATGTTTTTCTGCTCCTACCCCGAAGAGAATCCAGAATGGGCCGTCTGGTCAAACAACATGACCAAACTCGGGCAGTATATCTTCCCCAACGAAGTCGAGTATGCGCGATACTATCCTGGGCTGGGCACCAACATCTTTACTTTGGGAGTGATGTACAATGACACGGCTAAGAAAATCTTTTCGACTCGGCTCTTATTATTCTTGGGCAAGAACAGCTTCCCCATCTATCTTCTGCATGCTCCGTTGATACGGACAATCCTCACCTGGTGTCTGTTCGGGTTTTCCTCGCGACCAGACCAGGGCAAAGACAATGAGGGCAACCAACTTCCGCCAGGCTGGCTTCCTGTGGCACCTACCTGGGTTATCCTGACGATAATGCCGGTATTTTATGTTGTGTTATATCGCGTGGCTAATATGTGGACGAACTACGTTGACCCATTCTGTGCAAGGGTCACTCAATCGTTCGAAGACACGGTCTTTCGGGACGACGCAAAAGCTTCTTCCGAGAAATCAATCTTGCTTCGATGAGGGGCTAACTTGGGATTGCATTGGATCTTTTGGGCTTGCTTGGATTGTAAGATATCAATTAGCGGCATCGTTTGCAAGGAATGCATCAGAGGTTTGTATGGTAATGAAGTAGAGACGTCTAGATACCTGTATCATAAAGCGCCGAGGCTGTAAAAATGTTCGCAGTGTGGCGGATGTGGACCTACAAAGTGATTTAGCCTTGCCTGGATCTTGCTACTCATACCTTGTGTATCATTACTTCATTGTTCACAGCAAGTATTCGCTTGTACGAAGGGGCCTCCGTAGAGGCTATGCCAAGCCCTTGAGCAAGCTGACGCCTGCCAACCTAAGGTAGTTTGATATGGCAAGTGCTAGTGAGCCTCACCACAGCTTCGACACATCTTTGCCAGCCTCTACAACAGCCTGAATGCGTTTCAACACGTTCATTTCCTGTTCCCTGTATGTATTGCCATGTCTCAAAGGATCTCGCCTGAACGGCAGGAATTGTGCCTCCCATTCAGAGCAAAACGATAGGGGAGAACATCCTTTCGAAGAGTATCCTCAAAAAATGCAGAACATAGATGCAATACCTGCAATCGAGCGGTCTTTCCTACTGAGCCTGCCAGCTGAAGTCTTACAGCATATTCTCCGCCATATGGATTATGCAACTTATTTCACCTGCCTCCTTTCCTGCAAAACTATCTTCGAGGCCGCAAAATCTCGGCGAATTGTACTTCATCATCTGGGTCGTATGCTGGGACTACGACTTGGCTTCGAAAACCTTGAGAGCGTCAATCTTTTCGAGTCATTCCGCAGACGCGCCGCCAAAAGTATCGTGGCAGCTGGAGTACTCGCAGACATCACGAGATATGCACCAAGCGATGACCTCACCAACATCAGCAAAACCGTCATTTCGCCTGGGAAGCCCACGCTTATGGCCACTGCTCATGATCATGGCGAAGTCAATATCTACGAGCTTGGCAAGAAAATTGTCCGGTTCAATGCTGAGCTACGAACGGAGACATATTTCGATGAGCATCTCCAACGAGACTACCAGATGCAAATCGTCAAAATGGCTTTCTCACCTGGAAAAGACCTAGCTGTCTTGTGCAGGATGAGAACCTCAGAGGGAGTTCCATCTCCCATTACTCACGAGGGAGACTGTGAGGTTACAGTAGTTGGCGCTCAGTGTTCCAAATTAGTCACCTTCCATCGATGTTATGCAAAGACGAAAGGGTACTTCTACTCTTCAAACGAGTCAGTATTTCCAGAGCCTTTCTCTTCCTCTTTTAGGTACTTCGGTGGAAGTGCAACCCTTAGGGCTTGAAGCTTTCGAGGCGTCTCATGCAATCTTGTTCTCTGCCAAAGATCAATGCTGACCGCCAAACTTCTGATAGGCAGGAAACACGAGACATATGCCATCCTCGGCATATTGAACCTGTTGGCTTGGCGCTGGCATCCAATGGGACTGCCTGCATTACCTGGAATTCTCCGTTGAGCGATTATCATACCGACCTTTGTCTGTACGCAAGAGATGCACCGTATGTTATCCTTTCCGAGGCATCTTTTGCCCCCTTTCGAACGTTACGAGGGCCTTGAAACATGTCTAGCGAGCATTCGCTCGAAAGGCATGCCTTATGGCTCCATCCACTAGCTTCAAGAAGGAATGCTGACTCAGGAATTATATAGCATGATGGAAGCTCAATCATATGGTAAGTCCTAGATCATTCTGTATCAACGGCTGCATCTACTTTTCTTGTAGATCCTTCTTGCCATGCCGGCCTTCGCTTCTGGAGCTTAATCATACAAGGATTTTTGGAGGGTGGACAACTTCGTTCTTGACATCGAGCCTTGGACTCTATGATATTGACATAGAAGCCGGATGGCAAGCCTTGAAGAAAAGATTCGTCCAATGCGCTGGCACCCTCCTCTTATTCCTGCTCCCTCAAGCTTCCCCAACTTTGTCGTCGAGATCCTGGAATTTTGCTGCGCTAGCAATAGCCCATCACTGGTCGTCCAATCCCTCGCCATTTCATAAACACATTCGTCAAGAGGGCAAAGCCATGAAAAACTTCTAGTAATCCCTTGGAAATAGCACTCTCCTGGCGCATGGGGTAGGACCGTGGAGGCAGTAGGTTCGCAGGGCCTAGCAACAGAATTTTGCATCCCCTGGAAAGGCAACAGGCTCAGTACAGTGTCGCCTGTGCTCAGCATTGTTAATCTTCATGCCCGGACGTCCCCTGCTAGGTAGAGGCATCTCTAGCACCAGGCAGGATTTCTTTTACCATTGATATGACCAAGATTGGTACTTGGTTCGCCATGCTGATACTACCACAGACCCCTCACCAAAAAAATTCGTCGTCTTTGATCCTCCACCCCGCAACAACGAAGCGATCGGCAGCCGCTTTATCTACACCCCCATCTTCGCCAACTCCGACAAAGTCCTCAATCTCCACTCGCCCGGCCACCCGATCCACAAATGGTACACCTACGACACATCCGCCTACGCCGAGCGCTCCGCCCCCTACCACGACAACAAAGAATGGCTCGACATCGACGCCCAAGACATCCTCACCGGCTTCTCAGTAGGTATCCCCTTCCACGGCGTCCACAGCGCCAGCATCACAGTCGACTACACCGACGCCCCCATGTGCCGCACCTCCTACCTCGCCATCGCCGTTGAGCGCGAGGACGATTTGGAAGGCAGCGGCACCAACGCCTTCCTCGTCCAATCCGACCACGACCACTCCTCTACCACCTGCTCCCACACCACCGACCTCGACGCCGGCCGCCGCAGCTCCTCCTGGCGCGCCCTCGCCTTCCTCGCGGGCTACAGGCAGGGCACCTCCTCCCTCGGCACCATCCTCGCCGTGTCCCCCTCCGGCACACACATCGCCGCTGCCACCTGGAGCACGGTGCTGATCTGGAGCTTTGACCCCAATCTCCTTCTCCAAGGCGGCCTGGAACACTATTTCCCCACCGTGGACTACAACGCGAGGAAGGAACTTGGGCGCTTGAGACCCGTGAGGCTGAGGCCCGAGGGGGTGGTGCATAGTCTTTGCTGGGTGGGGGAGACGACTCTATATGCGGTTACGGATTCGGGGCTGGTGAGGTGGGAGTGTGGGCATTTGGCGGAGGGGACGAGGCAGGAGTTGACGCTGCAGTATGATGCGTGGCCGGAGACGGCGATTGCGATGCCGCTTGGTGGGTCGAGGAGAGGGGGGAGGCGGTGATGTGGAAATCCACGTACATCAAGTTGAAGCATGAATACTAGCGGTACTTGGGTAGGAAGAAAGCGAAGGATGCTTGCTGTTCGTAAGTAGGCGCTCCTCACTCGACCGTCCCTCTGCAAGCTCAACTCGCATCCCTGAACAGATAGGACGTGGTTGCGAGGAGTACTTAGTCTCTGTCGATCCGGCCATGTCTTATTTTCTATGGATCGACCACAGATCAGGTTCCTGTCGATCGGTCTCACACATCTACCAGGGCCTTGATTATTTTTCTGAGCCTACATACGCACGGACATAGTAGCTCGGTATACAAACCTCACTTCAACGCATGACTCGCTATCCAATTCATTCCGTTAGCTGGCTCCCATGGGTTGGATTCCGCCTTTTTCCTATTCGTATCTCTTATCTACAGGCTATGCTATCGTGAGTGGGAGCGCTGAAGCTGTGGCGATCGATTTCCTCGGGGGGTGATGAATGGCTTGGTCTCGGTCTTGCGGAGGTAAGGAGATTTGGGGGCTCTGCTTTCGAGGGTGGAAAGGGGGTGGGGGCATGGTTTGTGTGAGGTGCGGGAATGGGTTGCGGGAGGTGCGAGGGAGGGATTTTGGCTGGGGATGGGGCGACAGATGGATGGGGACAGATGGTGAATGGCAGAAAAGAGGCTGCTGCATCCATGATGGTTAGACAAGTGCTAGCAAGGGAGGGGGCAAGAGTATCTGATGCTCTAACGGCGAAAAAAGAGCGAAGTGTAGAAGGGGCGGATGGGGTGTAGAGATATTTTGTTCTAGATTTTACCGTGTACGCGATGACATCATGTAAGCTGGGATCGAAGAGAAGCCGTGTCCAATGGCCTTTGATGGCGGACTTCCAAGGGAATTAATTCTGTTGATGTGCGGCTCTCAACGCCGGGGTAGTCCTCCTTGCTGTACCAAACGAGCCCAATCCTCCAGCTTCTTCGATGGTTTAAAGTACTTCCGAGGTTTCTCATACCCGATTTCCCACTCGCGGATCTTCTTGGCCGGCACAGTGGAGCTCAAGCCTGGGATCCCGTGTGGGTACTTCTCGACCCACGGATCTGTCATGATTGCCGGACGACCCTTGCCGTCAGGAAGATATATTATCTCCCCGAGGCCGGGAGAAAGAACTCTCTCGATTCTGCTCCGCACGTAGAGCGCTTGGGAGACCCATTTTCGGTCGTCTCTGCATTGGAACATTGTACGGTGTAGCTCGGCCATGGGTTGGCTGTAGCACCACCACTTTTTGAAGCGCTCTCGCCGGAGATGGGCCGCGGTGTCACCGGGCATCTCGTCGAGAGCGTTGTCGAGCTTGAACGTCGTGTCTGTCTGCTCTGCGATCAGCGGCTGGTTGGATTGATAGCGTTGGAAGACAAGTGCTTTGGTGGTTTTCATTCTATGCTTGATCCTTGAGGTTAGTAGTCTGAGATCATCCAACTCTTCTGCTCCCTTGGGCAGTGTGACCTGGAACTTTCTTCCAGTGAGGTCGTTGACGTAGAAGAAGATGCTCAAGATTGTTTCGAGGTCGGAGATGGTGACAGCCTCGCTAGATTTTGTCGGTGTGGTTCCATGAAACCAGGAGCATGAATCGTGATCGAGGAAATCAAACTCCAGTCTGCTGGCTTCTTCATGGTATCTTCTATGCCAGCCATTATCTTGCTCGCACGAGTTTAGTATTGTTTGGTAGTCCGGCTTATTGTATGTTTTGGGGCAATTCTTCAGTAAAGAATGGTAGCCTGCTAGTCCACAGGCTAAATGCATGACCTTCTGCCTCAGCTGGATCAGCTGCCCGGGATCGGTTCTGTCAGGGGCATAGATGTCTATATGAAGGGTGTGAAACCTGTTTGAATACAGCCGGTTCAGGTCGGGATCTCCAGATCCCTTGTTATTTTTGAAATACCACCCGTATTTGTCGTGTTGTATGGATATGTACAGTATTGAGCGCTGATCCAACTTGGGATAGATCTCTTTGTAGATCACAGGGTGGGTGAGCAGAGCAGTCAAACGACTGGGCAGTTTTGGCAGAGACTTTCCGAAGAGGTCATGATTGTGCCAAGTTTGGGTATGCTCGTATGATGAAGGTGGAAGCCGCGGTTCATATTCTGATAAGAGGAACCACCACACGAGAGCCCGAACCTCAGGCGGCAGTCTCGCCAGACGACCGAGACTGGGTGGCTTTGGCAAGTCCGCCATAGTTTAGGCTATTGATACGAGACGTACAAGGAGACTGGGATACTTTAACCACGCTGCATAGGGAATAACGGTAGTATCATTGGAGCAGAATCTGGGGGCTAATGGGGTTTCCTCAGTCTTGGTTCAAAACAGCCGTGTATCCTTGTGTTCATCTATATCCTTGTGCAATATCTTGCCCGGATGAGTGTTGAGGTAGCCTTGGTTGATCCGTGTCCAGGTTATGTGTTCCCACCGGTCGATCGGGTCTTCGTCGCGGCGGCTATTTGTCTTTTCGTTATGTGTTCAGAAGGGGATTTACCACTCTCTAGCAGCGCGAATAGTAGAACTTTGTGCGCTGTGATGAAGTAGTGAAAATCTGACACGTTATGCCGAGGTTGAGCAGGACCCCATCAACACCCAGCCGTTGATAGCTTTTATCGGCGTACCGAGGTAATGGTCGTCTACTTGCAGCTTCCGTGCTTCTGTGACGTCTTCGCTGATCTCGGAAGGATCTTGGAATCTATGAGGCTTCTTGAAAACCCCCTCAAAACAACGTTTGAGAGATTTTCATTCCATATTCCGCATCGACCGAGACTGACCGCTAGCCTGTTTGTCGAACAGCGCAAAGGCGACACTAATCACTGAAGTCGCAAAGGTCTGGAGCGGAGAAGTGCACCTTGCTCATATGGGTGCCAACACGAACAATGTGATCGTATCACTTTGCAAGCTTCACAGTAAAATAATGGCCATTTGAACAACGCGGGGACTACTCCGCCCTCTCCGCCCTTTCCGCCCACGGCATTAAAGCGACTCGGCTGAGATAAGGTAGAACTCTGTTCTGAAGGTAAGGATAATGTGCATACCCAGCAACTTGCTCCAGCCAGGGACAAGGAGGTCTAGATCGTCCAGTAGGCATCTTGCCGTCAGTTCATGACAGCGACCCGGCGCTCATCAGACTTAGGCAGGCATTGCTCCACTACCAACGGATTGTTCTTATGCTATTGAATGTACTTGAATTATGGTTCCCATCCCGAAGAGCATTCGTTGAAATAAGCTGAGCGAAGCTTGGCCCAAAGTGGTTAGAGGCACGAAATAGGCCAACAAATAGCGTTTTCACTCATAGGCATTGAATAAATCTTTGAAGACAGATTCCTACAGGACTTTGTATCTGTATCTGTACTTTCACGCCTTCGGTTCGCTTGTCATGCACATTAAAGCTTTCAGCGCTTTCTCTCGTTGTCTATCATGACACATACTGCCTCCCAACGCTATCTTAGCACTCGGGGAGGTTTCTCAGGCCTTTCTTTCGAAGATGTAGTACTCAAAGGTCTCAGCGATGTAAGTTCGTTGGATATTCTGGGATGGCTGTCTCATTCTTATACTCTGTCCAGGATGGAGGCTTGTTCATTCCCAACCAAGTACCGAGTCTACCCTCGGATTGGACTACGAAATGGCGGAATCACGACTTCAATCAATTGGCGTTTGAAATTCTCTCCTTGTATATATCTCCGTCTGAAATCTCCTCCGAGGATCTTAAAGACATCATAGCCCGCAGCTACAGGACATTTCGACGCATTCCTGAGATCACACCCCTGATTCGCATAGACCGGAAGAAGGATCTATATCTCTTAGAGTTATTCCACGGCCCCACGTTTGCATTCAAGGATGTTGCACTGCAATTCCTTGGCAACTTGTTCGAATTTTTCCTCGTCCGCAAGAACCAAGGTAAAGTGGGCAAAGAGCGGGACCATCTCACAGTGCTGGGCGCTACTTCTGGAGACACCGGATCGGCAGCCATCTACGGCCTCAGAGGCAAGAAGGATGTATCAATCATCATGCTTCATCCGAAAGGCAAAGTATCACCAGTGCAGGAAGCACAAATGACTACCATCCTTGACAAGAACGTGCACAACGTCAGTATCGAAGGCTCCTTTGACGATTGCCAGGATATAGTCAAAGCGCTTTTCTCGGACCCCGAAATCAACAAAACCCACAAACTCGCCGCGGTAAACTCAATCAACTGGGCAAGAATATGTACCCAGATTACCTACTATTTTCAAGCCTATTTCACCCTCGTCCTCTCACCAGACTACGATCCATCAAAACGCATTCGGTTCGTGGTACCCTCCGGTTAGTATTCACGGGATTTTCCTTATGCCTAATCTGTATCTTGCAATGTGCACGGCGACATGTTTGAGGAGCACTTACTCTGGAGACATGGCTTGCTTACCCATTTTCCATCCTGAAAGAGTAACGCTGACCCCATGATCTTCAATAGGTAATTTTGGCGATGTCCTCGCCGGCTGGTTCGCCAAGAGCATGGGCCTTCCCGTCACCAACCTCGTAATCGCAACCAACAGCAACGACATCCTCCACCGCTTCATGACCACAGGCACCTACTCCAAACAACCGCTCGACGGCCCCTCCGCCGAGGGAGGCATCACTAAAGATGGCGTAAAAGCTTGTTCCGCAGGTGTCCAAGAGACGCTGTCCCCAGCCATGGACATCCTAGCCTCATCAAGTAAATCTTTGAGCATCTTTTACCCCGTTCTGCGTTTTCCATAAGACTTAACTCAGCAGCGTCTTTCTCCCAAAAATATCTAAAATTCCCACCTCCAAACTCAAAGCAGGAAAGCTGACTCCAGAAACTCACTCTAGACTTCGAACGCCTCCTTGCCTACCTCGCCTTCGACGTCTACTGCCCCCCCAACGCAACCTCAGAGCAGAAACTCTCAGTCGCCCGCGACCACGTGAACCCATGGCTCCAGCAACTCAAATCCTCCGGCGGATTTACCGTGCCCCCTCCCATCCTCGCCCGCGCCCGCTCGTCCTTCTCCTCCTTTCGCGTCTCCGACGCCGAAACAACCGCCACCATCCGCAGCACCTACCTCTCCTCCTTCCCCACCGTACCCCCATCCGAAGGCACGACCGGCAAAACGGGCGGCTACATTCTTGACCCGCATTCCGCGGTCGGCATCGCTGCCTCTCTGCAGACCATGGACAGTAGGAATGGCGTTTATACCATTTCACTAGCGACGGCGCACCCGGCGAAGTTTGCGCATGCGGTGGATTTGGCGCTGAAGAGGCAGGATGGGTATGCGTTTGAGGATGTGCTGCCGGAGGTGTTTAAGGGGTTGGACGGTTTGGAGCGGAGGGTGATCGGGATTGGGGGGGAGGATCTGATGGGGCAGGTTAGGACATTGATCAGGAGGGAGGTATCCGCGAGTGGAACGAGTTGATGGTACTTACGGCAATAGCCGCCTACACGTTAAGGCGTGATTGCGTCGGCCCGTTGGGTATCTGAAATGATTTCAGCTACCGCATGGGTATGGGAGACCATTGCTGTAGTACTTGATGGCTTGAGTGAGTAGCTATGGATCTCGACTGGTGAGTCAGTCTACCGGCAATTCGTCAGTCCGTTCTGTCAAGAGAAACATATAGGCCTGGTGCAAACTTCTTTTGGGTTGGGGGCATGGGCTATGTCACGAGTGATTCTTCGGGCTAGAGAATGTGAATGCAGGCAGATAAGATGACATAATCGGACGCTATCAACGAGATCCTAGATGCTGCTCTATGCATGCATGCCAGATAAGCAAATCCGCCGTGGTGCTTGCACCAACCCAGACTACCCTAAACTCGCCTGCCGTACCTACTCTTAAAGCATGCAATCTTTCGTCCACCGAACTTCGCTCACCATCTCTGCCCGCTACAACGGCTTCAAAAGCTTCGAATCCCGATCAAACCTCGAGTTCTCCTTCATCAGCTTCGTGAATTGAGATTTTCGCTCGTCGCCCACAATCTGCCCCTTGTAGAACTTCATCAGCTCCCCCACGCGGATGCCCTGCGGCGGGATCCGCGCGCGGATGTCTTCCGCTGAGGGCAGTGGTCCCTGGGATGTTGCATCGATGGCTGGGAAGAGAGACACGGATTAGCTTCACGTCTGTCGCGTAGGGGAAGGGTGGGTGTAGAACAGGGACTCACGGGGTGTGCCCGTTCTTGCAGGCGGTGCAGAAGGACTGCCCGCCCTGCTCATTTGCGGCGTCCCGTTCCTGGACGGCTGCCCTAGTTTGAGCTTGATGCGTTTCTTCGTCCCATCGCTCCTCTCGCCCCCGGAGCCTTCACTCCCGGAACCGGCGTTCGAGCGCGAGTGTTTGGTTCCTGCGCCTGGGGCAGATGAAGATGGGAGGGCCAAGCTTGGCGACATGGGCCTCGAGGGCGGTTGTATCGGTTGCGAGGAGGAGAGACCGTTGTGCTTCTTGTGCTTTTTCCGGGAGGATTCGTTGCCGCTTGCTTCGGAGATGTTGGGGGAGCCGGGGCGTTTGAGTGAGGAGGGGGGCTTGGCGTTGGGGAGGGGATGCTTGGTGGGACGTCCAGAGGGGGTGTTGGTCCCGCGGGAGGAGGCGCCGGAGGATATTTTGGAGGTCTTGGTCTTCTCGCGGTCGGAGGCGTTGGGGTTTTTGGCTTCTTCTTTTTTGCGCTCTTCGGCTTTGGCGAGCTCGGTTTCGGTGTCTTCGGACTCGCTCTATGAGATGTGTTAGCTTTCTACTTCCTTCATCGAGCTATGGTACGGTAGTCGTACAGATTCAGTGTATGGGTCTTCGCCGGAGTCGGATTCATAGATGTAGTTCTTCTCTCGCTTGACGATGGTCTTCTTAACCCTCTTCCCAAACTTCTTCAACTCCGCATTCACCTTTTGCTCCTCCTCTTCTTGACGATCGGCTTCCTTCTCATCTCGCAACTCAAAGGTATTGGCCTGTAACTGGTCTAGCTTGATCCTTGTCTCGGTCTCCTTTTCTTCGGCGTCTTTTACATTGTCCATGAACGGAGTCTCTTCGTCATCTGCGAACCGATCCTCCTCGAAATCTAAGTCGTCTACCTCCCCGTACTCTGATTTGAAGTTCGATCCGCCACCCTCCTGTTTGGTGCTGCCCGTCTTTCCTACGAAGAGCTGCTTGGCGAACCTCGAATGGTGTTGATCCCTGGTGGCGCGCTCCTGTCTTTCCAGCGACTGCGCCGCCCACTTGCTCTCCTCTTTGATCTTCGCGCCCATCTTTTTTTCCGCTTCTTCGAGGGTGAGGTTCTTGAAGTTGTGCTTCGGATTGAATTTATACCACTTTTCTAGCGGAATAACCCGGAACACGCCATCCTCACCGTGTGACAGGGCAGCGTAATTACCCGAGAGCGCATCCTCGTAGCTTCCCACCCAAGTGCTCTTGTTGTCAAAATCTTCCAAATGCCACGGCAGCGCTTCTTCGTACCGCAACTTTGATTGAGCTCTCTTCGCTTCGGTTTGATCGTTTCGGTATACGGTTTGGACCTTCTTGCCAAAAGGCATCTTGCGCTGATTCACGCCTTTGTCGGCTGAAGGAGCAATCAAAGCCGCATCCGCTTCTCGCTGGGCTTGCTTTGCTTTTCTCTCTTTATCCCGCCTCTCTCGTTCCTCTGCCGGTAGCCCATCGTCCTCCTCTTCTTTGATGCCCCCAGCTCCGCCTGGTACCATTCTTGGATCTCGGCGGTGCAATCGTACCGGTCTGGTGAACTCATCCTTATCGCTAGGATCGACAGGCTGTTTGCTGGCAAATCTAGCAACATGATGTCGAACCCCTTCCATTAGCGCCCGTTTGGTAATCACCAGAGGGTAGTCGGTGAAGGGCTCCATCGGCTTTTCACTGAAGCCGCTAGTCTTGATTCCCGATCCAGCTTCAAGTGCGTGGGGAGGAGGCGAATGCCGTGCTCCTACGGGCCCTGGCTTCCCATGGTGATGGGGCATTTTTTGAAGAGCACCATGTGGGTGTACTAAGGTGCCGTTTGCATGGCTTACGGCGGAGCCATTTGGCTGCGCGAAATGCGTTGCACGTTTGTGTTTGTTGGGACGTACGAGAGGGTCTGCCTTCTTGGGTCGACGCACGATGGGAGGGGCCCCTCCGTTTGGAGTACGGCCTGGAGTGTGTCCGGCTGGCGAGGCGCTCATGTCGGACGTTGAAGGGAGGTATTTCCAGCAGAAGCCCTGTACGAGCCGGTGACGGTCGGAGAGGAGAGTTTCGAAGTGAGCGGAGAACTTTGGGCGTCTGGATGCACAGCATCTGAAGGGGGAATGGTTCGAGTCGATAGGTGAAATTCTTGGCTTTGCCAGCGTGCTAGGAACATCTGCTGGTCACAGCCGTTGTGATAGCATTGCCAGGACTTTGCAAAATGTCATCAGGTGAAGTGAGGTGTACCGGCAGCTGAGAGTGTTGACAAGATGGGTTTCATTGATCTCCATCCGGCCTCGCGATCTGCGTTTGGAATACTCCCTATAGTAAGCCTGACGCTAGGCACCCGGCCCGCCCTACTCGCGATTAACTTGGCGAACTATTCCGTACTTCTAGCCACTCCATCTCCGAGACCTTGAATCGCTATAAGACTTATCATTGAATCGTTATCAAGGCACTTTATCTTATGGAGAGCGACACAGGAATGGCGGTACATTAGTATTATTCTCTCAATAGTCTCAAGTCGCGAATCGCGCCTCCTGTCTTTCTCCTCTAAGTAGGGATCTCATGAGATAATGTCTGGAACATACCAGGAGCAAAGAGACCATGAACGGTACAGAAATCGCGAGTAACTTCGTCCAGTTCGTTGAAAAGTGATCACCGCAGGCCACAGTCCTTCTAGCAGTGGCAGACTGCCTCGTTTGGCCTCAGCAATCAGGCAACCCGTCACTCCGTCAATAGCACGCAAAACTATTAAAGTCTTCCTCCGATTTCTGTACGAGCCAAGTCAAGGGTTCTTACACCTCGACTTCTACATACGCTTGGATGCTTCTCAGTGATGGTACGAGGAGTGGTGTATAAGTAGAGGTACCTTGCCTTAGTCACGGACACGTGATAGGCGCGTGAATGGCTAAAAGTGTTCAAATGCCCTCATCTCCATGAAGTCTGCTTTTCATAGTTGCCCTCCTACTCTTCTATGTTGAACAACAAAGATCGCAGGTGATCAAGATCTTCTACAGTTTCAAGCCTGTTTCGGAAGGTGCGACTGATCTGACAGTCGTGTCAGTCTCCAGCTCTCGCGGAGGAACATGGACCAGGAAGACCCAGCCATCGTATCTGCAAGAAAGGCTTCAGCATCTGGCAGACCTTCTGTTCCACAGGCGAATCGCGCCACGGCATTTGCCAATGCTTCAGAGCGAGATAACGATGCAGCACACAATGCTGCTCCTTTCGAGCATAAGCTGAGAGGAATGATCCAAAGCCACAACAAAGATCAGTCCGCATCTAGGGGGCCAGTGTCTCCAAAAACTCTCACACGCTCAACAATGCCAGGCCGTACTCCAGAAAGGACTGCAGCACAGAATGGTCAGCGCTCGAATTTAGGAGGCTCTCATCGCCATGAACCGCATTCTCAAGCCAACGGCGAGGCCAGAGCCAGCCCCACCGCGAATATATCAGCACAGATTAGAAGCGCAGCTCAGGAACGACTCTCAGCGGCTACAGTACCTCCTCAACGCACTCATCAAGCATGCCAAAGCTCAGAACCTGCCGCAAATCAATCGACTAGCGTTGAGCAGAGGCGCCAAGCTGGCCTGGGGCAATCCCGAAGCAACCTTCAGGGTGACGCTTCTAATCGGTCTGGGCCAAGCACAAGTAGTCATAATAAAAGACCTAATCAGCAGCAGCGACGGCAAATGGGGACCCTGTCCCTTCAAGATCTACAGCAGCCTAGGACGAATATAACAACCCTTCCGTCGAGCAAGCAACCCGGCCCGCTGCAACCCACTACGCCTCATCTGCGGAAAACAACAACCCATCAGGATATACCAATTCCTTTTGCAGCTCATCCACATCAGTTTTCATCCTATCAGTATCGCCCACCCCCAAATGCGCAACCATTGCAGTATCATCGTCCACAGCATGCAAGCTACGGAGCGAACTACGCACCACCACCCGGCTTGATTCGCAACGGACCGCCATCATATCGACAGGTACCTTTCCACAACACCGAACCCGAATGGCGCAATCTCACCCAACCAGAACCGCAGTTACTGCAATTCGTAAAACCCATTTCCCAGCACCGTCAACTTTACGACCCACACTCGGATCGAAGGCCGGGTTTCGTTCACAATGGGGAATGGATGGTGCCATCCGCCTTGCGAGTGCAGTCAAATTTTCTAGATCAGCTTGTCTCGGTAGAGGTCCCAAAAGCACAAATCGATGCAGCGGAGCTAGAAGAGAAGGAGAAATTTAGGCTGAGACTTCAGGAAGTCTGTCAAACTGCCACGACGGAGTACGAGTTATTGGAAGACGTCAATTTTGACGGCAGCACGGTGGCATTGGAATGTTATGGTAGTGTGGGATCCGGCTTTGCAATGTCCGGCTCAGATATGGATCTAGCTTTCTTGTCTCCTGCATCAAGCCCAGAACCAGCCTCACCGGAGTCTGAGCTTCCGAGAGTGTTGGAGAAAGCCTTCCTGGATCTTGGGTACGGCGCAAGGTTACTAACGAGAACAAGAATACCAATTATCCGCTTCTGTGAGAGGCCTACACCTGAATTAGCTGAAGCACTGCATCAAGCACGCCTGAAATGGGAAAAGGAGAAGGTCGAAAAGTCCGCCCCGAAAAACCAAAAGAAGCATAAGAAAGAGAACATTGGCCAAGGAAGTGATGCGGAGGCCGCTACCGACACGATCGAGGATACCGGCGGCAAAGGTGAACCGGCCGAGGTCGGTTGTGTTGGGGCTGTCCCCGAACAACAAGACCATCAGAGTCGTGCCGAGGATGGAGTACCTGCCACTACGGCGGCGATAGGAGATCTCAACATGACAGAGTCTTCACTGACGACGCCGATCGAGGCCATAGCTCTATCCTCCCGAGAAGACATTATAGAGACAAGCCTGGAACATAGCCAAACTGAGCCATCAGAGACAAGGACAGATAGCGAGCTCGTTCGCTTGTATGGTATAGCAATGAGTGAGGGCTGGTTCGATTCGGCTGAGAAGAGCATCATTTTGCAATTCATCTCGGCGGTGAAATCACACGGTCCGGACGGAGCACATAAGGTCCTCGAAAACGCTCGCGTTCAGTTGCAAGGTGTGCCCGACGTTATCGGGAGGTACCGCGAGCCTTTCGTTAACCCTCTAGATCTTCCAAAGTCAGGCGTGGGGATACAATGCGATATCAACTTTTCCAACCATCTTGCATTGCACAATACGCATCTACTCAAATGCTACACGCTCTGCGACGAACGGATCAAACCCATGGTCATCTTCGTGAAGCTATGGGCTAAACGCCGCAAGATTAATAGCCCTTACCATGGTACTCTATCGTCTTACGGCTATGTGTTAATGGTCTTACATTATCTCATGAATGTTGTGCAGCCGCCAGTCATACCGAATCTCCAGAGGGTCCCTCGAGCCATAGAGGATACATCGCCAGGAAATGACAGGGTCATCGATGGATATACCGTACGTTTCTGGCGCGACGAAGATGATATACGAAGAGTTGTCGCAAGTCCAGGATTCAAGCAGAACTACGCCGACACTGTTGGATCTCTTCTCAGGGGCTTCTTTCAGTACTTTGCTCATCCCTCTGATGGCGGTTTTCAATGGGGTACAGACGTCTTATCACTTCGTACTCTCGGAGGTCTTCTGCGTAAAGACGTCAAGGGCTGGACAGGAGCGAGAACGACGACAACGGAGTCAAACGTGCCGGGCGAAGAGGTGAAGGAAATCAGGCATCGCTATCTGTTCGCTATTGAGGATCCATTCGAGACAGAGCACAACATCGCTCGAACAGTGGTTCACAACGGCATTGTAGCGATCAGAGACGAGATTAGAAGAGCTCACCGGATTATACAAAATCAAAGCAGAAACAGGCCGATGGAAGACGGAGAGTTGCTTGCGGAGGCTAAGAACAAAGAGCATCTCCAATATAGGTACTTTGGCCCTTTGATACCAAATTTTGGGAAGGCAAAGACTGCTGTGAAGAAGGAGAATGGGGTGGCTACAGCGCCGACCGAAACAGCGTCGACCGAAACAGCGAAGACAGCAGCCTCGTCCAGCGATACAGTCCCGAACCTGGTAGTCCCTGAGAAAGTTAAAGCTGCGGATTCAGCGTCGGATGAGAAAGGCAAGGAAGCAATCTCGTCCAACCATAAAGCCCCAAAGCAGGTAGGACCTGAGCAATTTGGAAGTGCGACTCCAGCCTCGGATGAGACAGGCAAGGAAGATGCAGCTTGGAAGCCAGGGGTTTCTGGGACAGCTGAAGGTGTCGCTCCGGTGTTTACTCGGATAGCCAAGGAAACAATATTCTCCAACGATATGGCTCCAGAGCTGGTGGCTCCTGGAGCACTTGGAGAGCGGATACATGCCGACATGGCGGCATAGGCCATGATCTCCGGTTATGTTGAACCTTCATCTTCTGTTGGCCTGCCACTGAGTTTGACTCTCTTATACGCACAATTCAATGATTACATGTACCTTTCAGTTGTAGAGTATTGTAAATGGAGCTGGGAAATCCCTGGAACCGTGCTATAGATCTTCTCTTGTAGCTAATCAATTATAATCGTGTTCATGATCTATCAAGCCATGGATGTTACCGGATGTTGTCAAAAGAATTGACTATTGATACTGCTTGAACATTGAGTCTTGCCCAAAGTAAAGTAATTAGCTACTATATCGTACCTTAGAGCAACGATGTCGCTTATCAACCACCTTTGCCCTAATCACTAGCGTACCTTAGAACCAGGTCATCCCAGATGACCCTTCTCGCGACTACTTTTACTTCGGAAAGCGGCTTATCTCGCATCAAGATGCCCACTGAGCTGGAGGAGGTACGTTCTGCTTCCGGGGTGTTTGCTAGCGAGTGTCTTGACGTAGTCTAAACAAAATAGCTCGTTGATTTCCTGCATCATGGCAATACCCCGATCCGGCAGATTGGTATAAAAGCTCTTGCATCCCTTCAAATCGAGTACGATATGGCTAACACAGTATCGGCAGCCGCCGAGAACCTTGTGCCATACTCAAAGAGCTTCCCCTCAATCTTCAAGAGCGGCCAATGTACACCCGTCAAAGACCTCAAGCTTCTGATAAAGGACTACGCTGTGTGTAGGAACCCCGATACACTCTACCTGTTCGAAGAACCATGCTGACACACATCACTGTCTGCAGCCGATAGCCCAGAATGCCCTCACGATCCTCATCAACATCTCCTCGGACAAGGAAATCCTCAAGCTGCTGGCTGATGACGACGCCTTCCTCGAGACGATGCTACTGCGGATGACTGTATGTTAGTCCGCCATCTCTTACTCTCCCTTAACCACAGCATTCGTCCAGCAACGGTTTTAACTTCGCGCACTCCCGCAGAACCGCAAAGAGCCCAACGCCAACAGCCTCGCCATGCTCCTCGCCAACATGGCAAAATCCGACTCCCTATCCCGCCTCACGACCCTAAAACGAAAACCCGTTCCCGACCTCGCGAACTCAGCCTCCGCGCTCGACCAGCTCATCGAGCTCTTCAACAAAGGTGCCAATGGAGGCTACAACCCCTCTGCGAACTACGACTACCTAGGCTACGTCTTCGCCGACATGGTCAAAGTACTTCCCCTCCTTCCCTCAGCGTACTCTCACAAGCTAACACAACCTCCAGATCCCCGCCTTCACCACCTACCTCACCACCCCCGCCCCCTCCAGCCCCTCCTCCCTCCCACCGCTCTGCTCCCTCCTCCCATTCACGACCCACCCCTCCCTCCCGCGGCGCCTCTCCCTCTCCCTCCTCCTCCGCAACCTCACACTCACGCACCCTTCCCCACTCATCCTCCTCACCGAGCCCATAACC
>JAABUS010002594.1_pt1 | contig 33641 bp, 43 predicted proteins | sample 5560161 | NCBI WGS metagenome assembly JAABUS01 (sample SAMN10711885, study PRJNA513376) | rock metagenome | isolation source: Antarctica rocks | place: Antarctica: Victoria Land, Trio Nunatak nord | collected 2016-01-04 | reverse complement strand
TAATCGTGTTGATGGGGTGGGGGACGGAGAGGTTGGGGAGGAGATTGGGCGGGGTTGCGGGGGGGACGGGATGGGAATGGGATAGACGAGGGGAGGTAAGTGAGGGGCGAGGGGGGAAGGGGGGAAGGGGGGAAGGGGAAGGTGGGAGGAGATGGGTTGGAGAGGGAGGAGGAGGGAGAGGAGGAGAGGTGGAGCCAAGACGAGGCGTAATCCGATGCGTGTGGCAGGGTTTGGCAGCATCAATCGCTCGCTCGCTCATTGCACGTTCTAATACTTTGTCTCGTGATCCCTTCTCCAGACGTGACTCTCCTTCCTCCTTGAGCTCCCCCTGCAGCGCCTACCAACCCATTCCTATGCACCATCCGCCCCTCTCCATCCGTCATCCCAATATCTGTACGCTCCCCCCCTTTTCCATCCGCGCAACCCTCACAGCCTCGCCCTCGCCCCCTCCTCCTCCCCCTTCAACTCCCTCGCAACCCCCCGACTGATCATATCACAAACAGCCATATTCGTCACCATCGGATTCACCCCGCTCGCGCTCGGGAAAATACTCGCGTCCGCCACGTACAGGCCCTCGACGCGCCAGACCTTGCCTTTGGGATCCACCACCCCTGGGGGCTCGCCAGCTCGCCCGTGTTCGGAGGACGACATGCGACATGTGCCCATCTGGTGTGCGGAGGCGAAGGTTGCGTCGCCGTGGGGGAAGCCGATGCGTCGGATGGTGGAGAGGAAGGAGCGGAAGGCGGGGTCGTTGATGTCACCGCCTTGTGCAGTTGTCTTGTTTTCGTCATCAGTAGGGGTGGTGGAGGTGGTAGAAGAAGGCGAAGAAGAGGCATCCTCCTCCGCCCTCACAAATCGCGGCCAACTCCCCACCGACCCGTAGATCTCCCTCGCCCCCATGGTGTACGCGATCTTTGCTAGAGCACATATCCCCTCCAGCGCCGCCCTCCGCTCATGCTTCCCTGGCGTATACTGCACCCTCAACCTTCCATCCACCGGATCAGGGTATACGCGCCCTGTGTTCCGGTCGCGGATGAGCGCGAGATGCCCTGTGCTGTGGGAGAAGGCGGCGCAGCGGAGTTTGTAATCGAGGCCGGAGCGCCACGGGAAGAAGGACAGGAACCAGGAAGGGAGCATGATCATGGCTTCGAGTTTTACGCCGCAGGAGGGGGCAGTGGGGTTCTCGAGAGAGGTGATGACGGTGGTAAGGATGGGGCCTTCCCACGGAAGGGTAGGGTGCGTGTAAGTTGCCCCGAGGATGGCCACTGTTGGATGTTAGTTGGTTTTGGGGAGGGCGATGGCTGTGGAACAGGGGTTTTGGGCGGAGGGAAGAGAAAAGAAGACACACCGGGATGGAGATGGAGGTTCCGCCCTATCTGGGGATTTGTGAGGCCGCTTCGGAGGAGTAGTAGTGGTGATTGGAGCGTCCCACATGAGACGATGACACGCTTCGCTTTGATGATAACCGAGCGAATGGTTTTGTCGTCGGCGCTGACGCCGCCGTTGATATCTCGAGAGCGCCAGAGTCCCTTGACGCCTACAGCGGTTCTCTTACCTTGAATATTCTCGAAAAGAACTCTCTCTGCTTCGAAACCTTCGATGAACTGCGCACCCGCTCTTGCAGCATCAGGAAGGAAAGAAACGACAGGACCTTGTTTCTCGGCCGAACCGCATCCCAGTGTGCAGTAGCCACAATAATGCTTGTTCCCGCCTCTATTCTGGGGAACAATTTTGGCGCTGTAGCCTAATTTCCGGGCCCCCTCGTATAGCACTTGGTTGTTAAGGCTATGCTCGACGTGATCCGTGGATACACCCATACGGTGACATACTCGATCGAGAGAATCTTGAAAGGCGGACGAGGTGAAGAAAGGAAGACCAGCATCTGCCCATTCTTGACGCACATACTGCTGAGTCTGTAAAGAAGCAGACCAATTAACCGTCCCACCACCTCCCCATGCTTGCCCAGCGATGATAGCAGTGCTATTATCATCTGACACATCCACGCCTCCATTCATGAAGAGATGAACCGCGGCATCGGCTTCAGTCATGGGTAAGTGCTTGGGAGGGTAATGGTAAGCTTTCTCCACAACAATGACTCTGAGTCCTGCTTCTGCGAGGTTCTTCGCACAAACACCACTGCCACAGCCACTGCCTACGATCACAACATCCGTCTCGAGGATTCCTTGCTCATCGCCTGGGGGAAATTGTATGAAATCGTATTCAAATCCCTTACCCGGCTTGCCATGTATAGGTACCCTCGGAAACCCGAGCACAGGGCCTAATGTACCGCTATTCTTTACCCATGTTGCCGCTACCAGTGATGCCAATCCTTTGACGCCATCACGAAGAGAAGGCAGGTAGGAATTTGCCCAACCCTGTAACAATTGCTGACGAACATTGACTGGCTGGAGATGGAACGAGGTGGTGGATCCAGTTGTTAGGAGACAGCCTGCTCGCGTGCTATACAAAATATCAGAGCACCATTATTGCACAGAAACATGCGGGGTGTGTCTCACTCCAAGGCCGATAGAATTACCCGAATGCCTTTTACCGCATCTTCCCTCAGGTAATGACCCAATTGCCTATGTATCGATTCTTTGAAGCCAGGCGTAGAGCTAGCGTTCTCCTGCAGAAAGCTTTGAGCCGTCTCCGTTGGAGCAGACACAGGTATAAGCTGTTGTGTTCGCTCGATCGCTGAGGCATATTCTGAGGTTTGGATGGCAAGCTTCCTTGTTGATGGAGTTGATGAGACCTCAATGGACGGTATGATAGCGTCCGCAATGGCCATCAACGTTCTCCATTGAGCTGCTGTGAGGACTTCGCCTTTGGGAGGTGGTGGTAGCGGGCTGGCCAGAGGGGAAAGGAGGTTAAGCTCTGCGCTGGTCATTGTACTGCCTTGAGCTCGAAGAACTAGAACGATCTTCGAGGAAAGGAACCTAAGAGGGAACGGAAGAGCTGGCTGAAAGAGCGTTCATCGATTTGATGATGCTTAGAATGTGGACATTTGACGAAGGAGAGCCAAACAAACGTATAGGAGAAACACGACGATAGGGAGCTTCTGTTAGACGACACGGCAAGGATTGAATCCCGTTGCGAAACACTCCAATGCTTCTCATCCTTCAGATGCGTAGAGGCGTTGCAGCTGCTTGAGCGCGGAGGTTCAATGGATCTGCCGAGGTCCAATGTTAGGGCCGGCCTGAAATTCTTGGCATGCAACCAGGGATCATCTTAAAGTAAGCATGTAAAAAGAGCATTGATTCTGGATCTTTAATAAAAACGATGCAACCGTTCCGAAGACCATGGTACAGCTGCCGTGCTACCTCCTTGAAGCATTATTCGCATCAAGTTCCCACTTCAACGGCTCGCCACCTCAGCACTAGCCCGTCCGTAGTAGTCCGTCATTCCCCTGGTAAAGAGTAGCGAAGCAACAGGTAGATAGGATATGGCAGCGAACCCTTAGTCTCGAGGGCTAAAGCCAGGCCAATAGGCACACTTCCAGAGGACGTTGTCTAGCTGAGGATCTGAATTTTCGTCCTAACATCTCATGGTGTTGTTGCAATTGCTGCTGCTGGTGTGCTGAACGTGGAAAATCAAGTGCACATCTCTCGCGAGATAGAGTGATAGCACAGGAATGCTCCACAAGGGTTGCAACGCGGAAGCACAGCGATCTGGGAGAAGTGTAGAGGAAACTCAGTTGAAGGAACCCAAGGAAAGAACTCAGTACAGGTGACTGAAGCCTGCAAAATCAAACAGAAGAGAAGTAAAGTAGCGAGTCTTCACGATCTCAGCAGCAAAGCCTTCAGCTTCATCTCTGGAATCTCCATGTCTTCATTGCCATTATGCCCCATCTGCCCTCCATCCTCATTTCCCTACCTGAGCTTCTGATAGAAATAGCCTAAGAAACAAACGGATTCGCTCGCTCAATATTTTCCCGCAAACAATGATTACAGTTGTGAAAAAAACAAGACCCATGCCAGTATGACGCCTTAGACGCTTTGGAAGATAAGGAAGATGCAAACCCCTCCCCCTGTTTTTTGGTTGTGGTAGAAGATGAATGTTGTATGGGAGCGAGTAGAGCAATGTCGCTTGGACATGGACCAGCTCAAATCCGCGAAGGAAAGCTGAATGCTCAAGGATCTCGAGGTAGTGCGGGCGTAGGCGGCATGAACGTTATTCATTAGTCGGATATGGTATACTTGATTCATGTACATGCTGTGTTCTGACCACCAGCAATCGGAGATCATGATGTGGAAGAGGCCAATAACAAGCTGAACGGCTCGTCCTCTGTGTGTATCGGCGTGGGAGAGGGGTAGTCGAGGAGTGAGGTCCATGGTTCTTCAAAAGAAGTGTGTGTAAACTTTTGACTGTTCATGGACCTCCATTTCCTGTACCCAGTCAGTATATGCAGGCATCACAATCTCAAAAGACGTACCATCTTGAACGTGTTGAGCTCTTCCTTAATCTGCTGAGCAAGCATAGGCGTCAGGCGATTGCATGTTGCAATCTCACCCCGCCTGTCGTATTCTCCGCTCGGCCAGGTGTCATGGAACTGTATACGTGGGCTGAAACTAATGTTGCGAGCAGCAGCGGCAGCGGCAGCAAGACTACGGGGCGTTCCTGGTACGCTTTTTGACTCTCCCTCGGCATATTTTCCGAGAGCAAGGAAGTAATCTTCGCCCTCTATGGCGACGGAGTCGGTCCGACGATGTTCAAGGCGCGGCGGTGCATCATCGGCAGGGGTACTCGGTGCACTAGAGCGCGGGGAATCGTTGAAACGTGGAGCTGGGGCGAGAGTAGGCTCGTTAATCCTGGCATCAACAGGTCGAAGGCTGGGGGAGGAATTTCCAGAATCCGTGCCACGGCCTACTTGAAATCAGCAGATATCCAAAGGGCTGGAGATGATAACTCACGCTTCAATATACCTTTCTTCACAGCAGCTAAGACCTCTGCACGCTCCATCTCCCCACCGACAATGCTTCGTCTTGGCGCAGCATCCTCATGGCGTAGAGAGCTTACTGATTCGATGGCAATGCTTGCCGCGTCCATCGAGTTCCTTTCCAACTTTGGAAACCCAGTGCCACCTCCAGGCTGCTCGTGTGGGTTGGCGTTGACATTTACCTTTTCACGCTCGGCTTCTACGGTGACCATAGAGACCTGTGCAAAACTCGGTTCCGGGACGGCAGAGTCGGCCGCAGGCACACCAACCACAGATTTCGGTCGGAACAGCCCGACCAGTGACCGAGAGCCCTTCTTCATCCCTTTGCCCATCTTCCTGATCATCACGGACGCAGATGATGCAGTTGATGAGATCGAAAGGTTGTCCGTAGAGCCTGTGAAGAATTGGCCTTGTCCAGAGTATATGCCTTCTCCAAGACCACCAGCTTCCTGCTTCTGAGCAATAGCTGCTTGTTCAGCCTCGCGCTCATCTGCATACCGGTCTTTCCTTAGTTTTGCTCGCTCTGTGGACTGATCGTTCTTCATACTATTCTCCGCCGAGGCCTTTCGGAGCTCCGCTGCGCTGCCAAAAGAGAAAGCTCGTCGTAACCTTGAGGACTTTCCTTCCTTCTTGCCATCCTTCTTATTCAAACCTGCCAGACTCTGGGCAGCTGGGCTTTCCGGAGCATTGGCTTGAAGTGAAGGCGTGTAAGAGGGAGCAGCAGGCTTTTGCTGTATGGCATTTGCAAAGCCGTTCTTGGTTGGGGCAGATTGAGGGCTCATTGCCATAGGCTGAGAAAGCGGTGAGGGGTTTGTCATCCGTTTGTTCGCATCAGAGGAGCCACGTGGAGGAATGTTCACGATCTTTGCTTCATTCCTGCCGAAGGTGGTAGCTTGCTGTGCGGGAATGTTGGCTGTTGGAACTGTCATCGGTGCCTCTCGCTTGGACTGATTGATCAATATATTAGCGGGGTTCCTTAGTCATGTTCACAGAATGAAGCGTCTGCCTGGAGCAAATTGGAGGTGTAGAATACATCAAAACATACCGAAGGCGGTCTCGAGCTAGAACGACCAGATACCGAACTCTCAGCACTGCCATTACGACCGTGTGCAGACCCGGGTCTCTGCATAATTGGAGGGCGTGTCTCCTTGCGTTCTTGAGGGGCTGGACTTGCAAGCATTGCAGCATATGTCTTGGGTTGAGGTGTGTGTACAGGAGCTTCTGAAAATTGGTTTACGTGGTCTCCGGCTTCCATGCTGCTGATACTTCGTCGCCGATACCTTTTTGCCAATTCGGGCGTCGTTTGTTTGGGCAGAGTCATGTCATCTGTAGTGGCCGACAATCTCTTCGCACTGGAACTGGGCTCATTCGAGGAATGGCCACGGTACGAGGAGTATGCCGACAGCGAAGGTGAGCTATTTGAGTGTGCAGGATTACTGTACAAGTGTCCAACGGTTGCCATGCCCGAGCCAGATGGCAGAGCAGATCCACCCTGCAACGATGCATTTGTCATTGACACGCCTGCGGTGTCTGCACGACGATGTATACGCCGATATCGATCTGGTGAGGATCTGGCAACGTTTGCTGAAGGCAAGGTAGACAAGGAGCCAAGATCTATCGCCGATTGTGGCCGTTGTGCAAACTGCTTGGACGCCACTGACAATATCGAAGCATCGCTATTAGAACTTGCTTGCGGTGGAAGTGTATGTGGGTTGGTCGGATCCAAAGGGGTGCTACCCGCTGGCTGACGGTATCGATTTAGGCTATTAGAAGTATTCAGGGTCTGTTGCGTGAAAGGGATTACTGGTGCAGAAGATGTCCGGTTCTCCTGCCGAAGATGAGGAGAAGCGGTAGGGTGTTGGCGTAGGGGATTGTTGGTGCCAGGCAATGCCGGAGTGTTGGAAAAGGCATAGGGAGCCACTGGCACCGAGGCAATCGATGGATGCCCTCTATAGCTTGTAGTTGCCATTCCACCCATGTTGTACATGTTTCTTGGCATCTGCGAGCCGCGTTGGTGTTGCTGGCTCTGTGACCCGTTTGAAAAGGCGTCCGACGACGATGGGCGAGTCTGCAGCATCGTGATCGTCGAAGATGGTGATGGAAATGACTGAACTAAGGCCGCCATGCTGCAGGAATGGGTAGTGATTATGTATGCTCTCTTTTCCGTGACCTTAGGCTTCGAAACAGGTTGGCCTGGTAGGATGGTTGAAACAGATGGTAAGGATTCGGTGCTGTGACAATAGGTCGGTTAGCATTGATCGTATATGAAGGTGCCAGGCATGCTATCAATAGTGACTGTTTGATTGCCACCGAGAAGCGTCGCGGAGCAGTGGCAAGGTGGACGGAGCAATTCAGGGTCAGACACAACATACGAAGCTAATAGCAGGGTTGAGTGCTTCAAGAACGGTCAGGTGAAATCGAAATTGTAAGGTTTGTTGAGAAGACAATGGTCGAAGAGAAGGGAGACAGGCCGACGTAGGGTGGTGATTGGGGGTGGGTAGGGAGCAAATCTGACTGACTGTACCGTGCTTCTCAGCCTTCTGGTTGGAGCGAGGACAGTTGGCAAACAACAACAATGCAGGCCGTGGATGGCTGTCGTGCTCTGGATGGAGCACGCAAGAGCGTCAAGCTGTTTACTACTATAGCATGGGCGGATGGAGAGATTTAGAGTCGAAGGTGGTGGTGGAAAAAGGAGCGGGAGTTGGTGATGCTGTACGACTCAGGAGCAACGGTGCCGAAGCGAAGCCGACGAAACACGAGTCCAAAGAATGTGGCTAATTGAAGGGCAGACAGGTATGCAGAACGCGACAAAACAGCAGTGATGGAGAAGAAGAAAGCCGCCACGAGAGGAGGATGAGGTGGATGGTCGAGTGATGGGATGAGGGATGGATATCGCACAGTATGTGGTGGTGAAGCAGGATCAAGACTTCTGCTCGGAAGCCCCTGTGCAAGCAACAGCACCACGTCCACAGCACAGACAGCCAGGGTTTCCAGGGCCGCCAATCTCGGAAGGGCTTAGGGGAGCTACAACGCTTGAACGCGTCCAGCACCACCAGCACCTGTTTCAGAGGCTAACTATGGGCCTGGTGGGCCTATGGCGCACAACACGCCCGCCCATCCACCAATTTGACCAGACCCGCAACAGCTTTCCAATTCCTTCCCTGTCTATGAGTAGATACTTCAAGTAAGACCTCAACAACCAGGCACACACATGCTACAGTACTACCCTACATATAGGCATCCTGCTACCAGGCTAAGACTGGTTGACGACACTGCTTTGCTCTTTCTGCTGAGCCGCGAGGAGGACTGCGAGTGCGGGGACCAAGTTCCACGGCAGATCATTCATCCCCCCCACTCTTCAGCAGCCATCAAGGTGAGGGCGGCGAGCTAACCTCAATGGCTCGTGGGAATTGGAGGCTATCCTCGCCCCGTGTCATTCGCCAATACTTTAACGCTCTGGATGGGCATGCGGGTCATCCATGGGGTGTGGTCTGGTTCTCGCACTGACGTGTTCGACCTGTAATGGGGAGAGTGGCCGAGGACGGAGTACAAGTACCTTGCATTGCTGATTGCGACCTCTTGCATTTATGTTGCCGTCCGAGTATTGGAACCGCTCTCAACCGCCAGAAATCGCCCTTTCTCGACCGTTGCCAAAAATCGTTGGCCATCAGCGAAGGAATAATCTGGTTGGTAACGCTCCGAGATTCTTTCACATGCTGCACCGTTGGCCTCGATTGTCATGCAGCTACGCGGGCTGCATACCTTTAGGTATGAAGAATCCTCCCCAGTAGCAACCGAGAGCGGTGTGCGGTGATACTTTGCACAGCATCGATGTTGAACGATAACGGCATCAGCGGTAAATCTCGAAAGATCCGGAGATTTCGTGAGAAGCCCGATTACGGTGGGTACTACAACCTATGACGCGGATTCGATCCGGATCCACTGAGACCACAGCAGCAACGATTGTGGAAACAGAGCCTCTGATTTTGGTCTTCACGCAAGCTGCAAGGCTGCTTGCGTTGCTGAAATCGGGGCCTTGCACGCCGAGTCCAATCTCTGTCCAACCACAAGCGCGTTACGGGTACTGGTGGGAGACACAAGACAGGGGCTTATACTTTCGCGCTATCCCTTTCGGCTATCTACGATATCTCTACCCTCGAGATCTCTACCTCGATTGACCCTTCCCATCGTCAGATGAAAGGACCCCAAATCATCACTGATCCACCGCACCTATCTTCTCATGTCAAGTCTGGTCCCGCGCTGGTGTCATCGTGTTCCATCGGAGCAGTAAAGTATGCAATCGACCGCATTGGCACGGAGATCACCAACCATCTCTTGTGTGCTAGAGCGGGTGTTTTCCCCGCGTCTGTAAATGCGCCTCTGGAGATTTCAGCGCCGCTAACGCTAGTCCCTTGTGTTTGCATTATTACCACGCTAATACGCTACCACAGGATTATGGAGTACCTCCGGGACTACTTTATTGTTCACGCTACATCCTCCTCTGCCACTTGTATTCAACATCAGCAAGTCTTGATATTTCGCTCAGTCAAGACTAGATGCCAAACCCTCTCGTTTTGGTGTCCTAAGGTTTGAGATGATGCCAGTGTTGTGAAGGTAGAGCTTACGATAAAGCGAAATTGGCTGGGTAGATAAACGGTTCCAACGTGAAATTGACAAGGTGAGCAATCTCATACGACAACCGAACCATATAAGTTCTTGCTTAAACTGAATTTATCACTGTCCCCCTCGGGAAACGACCGGTACTAGGCAAGTAATTCTTGAGACCAGAGTTGATATTACAAGTAGGTGCTCCTCAAGGCTATCTCAATCCGCAGTCCTTTTATCTTTAGCTGCTCTATATCGATTTACTAAGTCGACCGCTTGGCGATTGAACGATTTTACAGTTCTGCTTCGTGGTGGTGTGGTTCAAAACCAGTCTCAACCGGTCTCCAGCGTTTACAAACCGTTTGCGGAGCCTGCTCTGTCAACGCCAAACACTGTCATGAAGCACCAACAATTCGGACAATGTACGAGCTATATCAGGGGTTCTCTGCAGTATCCGTTGCTTTGAATGTAACCGTTGCTTTGAAATGTCCACCAGAATAGATTGTGTAACAGAGAACTAGTTCCATGTTATGAGATACATCGAAGCGTTTAACGCCCCTAAGAAGCAGTATTGCTTTGTACTCAATGCGTACAATACATAATACAATGATATCAATCACTGAACCATCTACCCTCCTACCGCATAACCGGCGGCCTCCCCTCCTTATTCCACTTGACCCTACTCCTAACCCACTCCACCGCCTCCCTCACCCCCGTCCCCTTCAACGCACTAACAGGCAACACCCTACTATCCCTCACGCCCCCTCCCTTCTCCCCCTCAAACACCCTCCTCACCAGCCCCTCCTTAATCTTCACCGTCTCCACGCAATCCTCCCGATCCTGCTTATTCGCCAACACCAACACCGGCACCCCCTGCGCCGCCTCCGACCCCAGCACCGACTCCAGCACCAGCCTACATTCCTGCAATCGCCCCAAATCCTGTCCCCCCTCCTCGTCCGCCACCCCACCTCTCTCCCCATCCACCCCGAAGTCGTCGAGCTCCCCATCCCCAACATCGCTGCTATCAACCACAAACACCACCGCGTGGCAGCTCTCGTAGTAGCTTTGCCATAGCCGCCGCAGACTGTGCTGCCCGCCTACGTCCCAGATCTTGAGATACACGTCGCCGAGATCGATGGTCGAGACGTTTTGGCCGACGGTGGGGACGGTTTTTTGAGCGGTCGGGGGGGCGGAGGGGAGGTAGAGGGATTTGATGGCGGAGAGGAGGGTGGTTTTGCCGGCGTTGTCGAGGCCGAGGAGGAGGATGGAGTATTCTACACGCCTATCAATTGAGATTTCATGGGGCGAGGAGATTGGAAGCGCTGGGCATACCTTCTTTGCTGGTTGCGTAGGTGTAGATGGCTTTGGCGAGGTGGTACATGGTGGTGGCCCGCTTCAAGGATGAGGGTATGCAAGCTCGCGCGGAGGCAGCTGCTGAGGTCGCGCAGGCGTAGGCTGCATCCTTCGTCCTGCACCCAGGATTGCAGGTCAGGTCTTGGGCAGAGATTTGCGATGAGCTGCGCCCTGTGGTGATGCCGTTTTACCTAGGGGTACGTTTCAGGGTTCGATGTTGAGCACGTGACCCTATGCGAAATCGCTCAATCACCACTCTCTTCAATGCCATCGTGTCTTCAATTGCGAAGCATCCCAGATCATCTCCAGTACTTTGCCTAAAGACAATCATGTAATTTTTTTCGTACAATGATTTCTGAACCACTATCGCCGGCTCTTAAAAACGCGAACAATGGACTCGCTTCGAGGATACACCATGATTCAACGAAGATCATGGTACGTCCACTGCTTAAAGTATGACATTACCAGCCCGCCTACAGCGAGTAGAGTTTCTGGCTGTGGTCTACTCTACTCTCCCAATAAAAGATTTCATATATTTTTCAGTTGCCATGTCTATGTGGGCCCTTTCCATCTAAGGGAATCCCCTGTACTTTGGTTTCATTCACTTATCGTTTCTACTTCTCCGTCAATGAAATCACAGAATATACAGCCAAATCTTGGCGTTGTTGATGACGAAAGGACATGGGAGTTCAAGAGAGCTTCGCTACTTATGGTTCAAGCAGCAAGGTAAATTGTCACGATGCAGGAGTTTGATGCATCAAACATCTCAAATAACCGAATGCCTTAGGATACTATTCTCCCAGTTGATATTGCAACAAACATCAAGCAACAGAGTACAGCTTGTTGCAGAGTTCCGTGGTGCAGTTGCTTCGGACGAAGCTTCCCCTCTACTTCGAAGTACTCAGTTGTTATGAGAGGGGTGATTCTGCACCAAGGTGTCTTCGAATCGGTCTTCTTATTCTGCATCACTTGCTTATGTATTTGGCGAATTTTATATCTTTGTTGGAGATCCTGAGATCCCTCATCGATAAGATCTCTCGAAGTTTCACAACTTGCATTCCTTGTGCTTTGTCAAGAGAGCAAACGTCGCTGTACGCACAGCGGCGCAAGCGGAAGGGGCTACCTATGAGCAAAAAATCGACATAGATCAGCATCCTTGCTATCTATGCCAGGGGATCAGGATTGAGCCCACCTCTCAATCTTCTGTCTTCAACACGCTGCTTCGCTACGAATGCTGAAGGCGTCACTCAAGGTCCAAGTTTTGCCCTGTATCTAGCATCCTTCCGAACGCATGGATTAAGAGGGTAGTTTTATAATAGCTCCATTCTTGCAGGAATCCAAGGGGTTCGTAAGACTTCCAACTCAGCACGCTGGTAATACCATGTGACCAACTTTTGACCTCGATGTCCTGGCTGGGCGTCCGTTGATTGGCATTTCCCTACATAGATTCCATCTTTGGTTCCTTTGAACGACGTCTCCGCGTTCATTCCTTTTTCATTCAGGGATGGCAATCAGCAGCCTCCACCGCCGCTACACCCACCTCCAAACGAAGCAGCTGCGCCGGGATTCCCACCTCCCGAAGCAACTGCACCAGCGCCGTGATCACCGCCTCGACGCTCAGGAACATTATAAGTATGAAGACGGATGCTTCCATCGCCTGGAAAACCTTCATCACCGCCGGTGTGATAATGCCTAGGGTTTTCAAGATGGCCGCCTCCACTCTGCACATTCAGGAACGGATACTGACTGTGCCATTGTCTCTGGTGCTGTCTATCAGGTGTTGCCGACCTTCGACGTCGAGTGTTGATGATGATAGCGACGATGATAGAGAGGACCAAGAGGGAGCCGGCGATGGATATAACTATGATAAGAGAGTGGAGAGAGTTGGGAGAGAGATGGTCGCAGTCTTCGCATGGTAGAAGATACATGACAATAGGCTTGGAGATGGGAAGTGACGTTAGGTAGGCCTATGGCTATGTTCGTTGAAGATGCCTTTCTCAATCAGAGTCATACTCAAGCCGATTAAAGATAGAGTCTTGTTGATGCAGCTGTTCGGGACTGCTCAACTGAGTGATATGTAGACTAAGGGGATATCTTACCAAGCTCCTTGGCTCTACTAAAGTAACCATTTTCGACACAAGAGGCGCATCTAGATGGCATAACGGGTTGCGCAGGCTGCATTCAAGGCGCACAGCACACGGAGACACACGAAGGTCACGCTAGTGCCTCGTCACAGGGCTGCTTTCCGGGCACAATCGAGAGGATATCAAGCATGGAAAAAACCATAGGGCTACCGAGATGGATGTTATCTTGTTCCTTCGAGAGTGGTCTCTCTTTGGACCGGCTACATGACTTGTCGAATATGGGAATACTCAACAATTCCACGTTTCGAATTTGTCCGTACCGTGGACAAACAGGTTGGTCGTTTCCTTGCGCCGCAAGCGAGTGGAACTGTCAATGAGCACCTCTACAAAGTACATGTTAGCATTCCACTAGCCGCCAACAGACACTGGATATGAACTCACCTATCGAACAAAAGGTCGTTAGGCGTTCAGCGTACAGCTTCAGCGAAGGCACCAAGTCCACCGCTCTCATAGGATGCTAAACGGTCTTTGTTGAGTTGGCAGCGGTAGAAGTGCTCCGACCGCGAGAAACGCCGCTCCAAAAGTGAGCTGGATGTGCGAAGACCAAGGCGGATGTTCCAACGACCTCCTTCTAAGCCGCTCGCAGAGCTACCTGACGAGCTTCTTGACGATAGAGTCCGTATTGCGCGCCTTTTGAGTGGCATTCCTCAGGAGGGCTTGATTGTTCATGATCTTCATGACTGAATATTGGTCCTTCCGTTTCCCGATGTAGGTGTCGCGTTCAGCATCCTCCAGCACCTCCCCCGCCACCGCCCGAAGTGCTACACCCAGCACCTCCCCCGCCTCCTCCTGAAGAGCTGAACCCACCACCTCCCCCATCGCCTCCTGAAGAGCTAAATCCACCACCTCCCCCATCGCCTCCTGAAGTGCTATACCCGCCGCCCCCCCAAGCACCTGCAGCACCGCCGTAATAGGCGCCGGCGCCTCCATCGCCTGCATAGCCTGCATGGCCGCCATAGTGATGATGCCGATGGTAACCAAGATGACCACCGCCACTCCGCATGTGATGGGACGGACCCTGACCGTGCCATTGGCTTTGATGGTATTTGTATGGGTCCCTAGACTTCAGACGTCGAGATCTGATGATGACGCCGATGATGGTGACAATGACGAAGAGGAAGAAGAGGACGGGTCCGATTATGATGATAGGGTTGATGGGATCAGGAGGGCTGGAGCGACGGTCGAGAGCTTCGCGCGGGAGGAGATACATGGTGATAGATATGAGAAGGAGGAGTGATGTTAGGTAGGTTTGTGGCTCTGTTGGTCAGAATGTTTGGTTTTCGAGCAAGAGGTTTATTGATGCATTCGTTCAGGGCTGCTGAACAAGGAGAATATGTATGCGAAGAAGATAAAGTCACCAATCTCCTTGGGTCTACTGACCTTTTGGGGCGGCGTAAACGAGTCATCAGTAGACGGCAGGATGAATTGTGCAGGCTGTACCCCGTGATTACGCCCTTCTGGAAGGAGATGAAACCTACGAAACCGCAGCAAGGCGCACAGCAATCTAGGATACGCTAATGGCACGCTAGTGCTCCGCCCTCAGGACACATTCGAGATGAAACGTGGTGACAAAATAGCGCGCCAAGTGAAGGAGGACCATCACGAGGTTTAGTCGAGGTTCACAGGAAGAAGAAAGTGCGGGCTCACGAGTTAGTGTTGGGGCCAAACGGCTACCTTATCTTTGCATTTCCCGGCGATCTGAGCCACCATCTTACGAAGTAATGAACAATTCCTTCATGATCACCTCAAGCAGTCTATATGAGCGCTAAATCGAGTATATCTATTCGAAGATGTCCATTGGATTCCGACCAAGTTGCGCTACACGCCTGAGAGTCATGAAAGGCTCTCTGATGATGCGTCTTCCTTGGTAATGGTGTACAGAGAGCTGGTCCCGTCGTATCTGACCTCAAACCATGGAATCGTCGGAGCACGTGCTCACGAATCCGCAGGTCGTGTCGACCATTATGGCCGCTTTTCTGAGGAGCATGGCAAGTTAGCATGTGATCGAGCCTTCGCATAGGACACTCTCGCTTCTTGAAGGCTGTATAACGTCAAACACTATGATGACCTTTAAAGATAGCTACGACGAATTGTCAAATGAGATTTTCTCAGCATCGTATGCCGCTGTCGGCTCATCCCAGCTGCCGCTTATCAAGTTGTCCCCAGACCCCATCAGCTCCTTGATCTCGCGAAACACGAATCTGGCTACATTCAGGACTCCATTTGCTTCGAAATGAAAGACTCTGGCTACGTGCACTGGCTTTTTGTCTGGTAGCTCAGCGGTCGATCTATGAGTCGCGGCAAAAGCTCTTGTCGATCGCATAGACGGACTGGTTCTGTGATTTCTCTGTCTTGCGTCCAAGTTCCTCCCTCCCATCAGCTTCCTTGTGCCTTTCGTTGGACCACTGAAACCTCTCAATCTCGTTCTTGGATTCCTTGGAAATAAGCTTCTAGAAAATTGAAGCGTCGGCGTTGATCGTTTCGATCCTAGCGCCAGCCGCATCCTTTGCCATGATGCCGCTAGTCAAGGAGAAGTCTTTAAAAAAGCGAAGAAAGTTCGCAAGGAACAGTCCTACCTCTGGGTAGACCGGATTGAAGACGGATTTTCTTGCAAGCTCATCGAAGGGCTGTCCTAGTGCGAGTCTGGATCTATCTTTTAAGGGAACGGGGACCTTTGAAATTAAGCGTTCAGTGTCACGCGAAGAATATCTCCCCAGGCCTAAGAATACAATTGTCACGAGATGAGCTGGCAAACGTGTGTTAACAAAGTAGATGGTCTTTATCCTCTCCAGCGACGAACGATCAACTCGCCTAGGTTTATTTCAGATGACATTTACAGATGAATGCAGCTGCAAACCAGGATCGATTTCCGAAGAAAGATATGATTGCTTCAACCTTCATAGAAGCGAAGCCTTTGCATTTTCCACAACCTGGAGTTGAGATCAAAGAGCTATGACACTAATCTCAGCTGTTGAGTTACAAGGAACAAGAACATCATGTACGACTAGGGTACTCTACAGAGCCTGAACGAGCGGTTCCTATATTGCTGCATGCGAAAGTGCATCCTCTCAAAGAATACATCAGGCGTATTACATGGAATTTTGACGATCTGAAGCCATGCGAGAATCTACCTTGGTGGCTTTGGTGAATATGTCAATGGTAGACTTCCACTTGGATAGTAACGCACTGGCTGTTCTTTTCGAGCTTAGTTTTTTTGTTGCACCTGTTCCTCGTAATGAGCATTTTCTTGATGGTTCGGAATACGGTAATGCTACCTCTCAAATCTATAGATCGGTTGTGCTTAACGTTATATGCTAATGTGCTTGAGCTGCTATGTCTCTTAGGTAATTATTCATCTGTTGTCGAAAACGACGTTCCTGTTTTTATATAAGACTCCGATGTAGAGTCACAAATTTCCAAATCGCTTCCGTCTACATAGACAATATCGCCTTCATAAAGTCGCTGTCAGATATACAGAACACAGCCATATATCCTGTCTCATTCCCAGTACATCCTATAGCTGAACCTCGAAATCCAAGCGCCCGAGTGAGTTTCGAGAAGGACGTTTCTCTGGAAATTGGATTTTCATCGAGACAGCCCCAAGCTACACGTTCGCATCCTTTTCCAGTCTCGCGCGGTAAGGAGCCTTGACAGCTCGTTTCGACAGAATTCCGTCCGTCGCCATAGAGCCTCCTGGGATGGCTAGCTGGGGGCCAATCAAGACGACGAGACCGAATCACTAACGGGCAACGACGAGAATCAAGGGAGGCTTACAGCACCCTTGATAAAGGCACAAAGCTGAGAACCAGATATCCCTTTCTTTCCAAGTCCGTCCATCCCTGGACGACGCCCTGGCACTCACTCCGTAGTACGCTCATCCATCCCTCACCTTCGCATCCCTATCGTCAGTCCGTTCATCATCTTGATCCCAATTCCGGTGCCAATATCGTCCTGCTCTACAGTTCGCTCACAACAAAATCCCCTTGCTTGACACCCAATCTCCACTCCGAGCCGCCCTCCAGCCTACAACGGACCGAACCACGCAGTCTCAGCATCGAACATGGCAGCAAAACACGCATTTTTCCCGAGCCAGCCTCCGGTCGAATGCGTAGTTGCAGCACCACCAGCGCCTTGATCCCTCCTTCGTTTTCGAAGTGTCACTGGCTGCAACCTCTCTCCCTGGAATCGATCGCGCACCTGTGACATCTTCCGTGGGCGCAAATTTTACAGACGAGTGGAGAAAGACGCCCGTCGCAGGGATGTTGGCAGCACCCCCAGCGCCTACTTCTCGTCCTGGTGATCTTTGTTGTATCATTTCGGGACGTTGAGGTAGTGAGGCCTCTATGATGGGTGATGGCTCGAGCCGTGAGTAGTGCTTTATGATGAATCTTCTGCAATTCGGAACGGCTCTATGAGACGCAGAGTCTCCTATCTTTCATAGCCAGACATCGTGAGTCAGGCTCTGTCACCAGCTACGTACTCCCAGACTCAGAGCTATCTCTAGTCGCATTCCAGCTTCCAACCCAGTCCCTATCATCAATCAACTACTTGTTGCAATCATAATTTTCTGAACGTACTCGAGCATGCACTCCCTCACCTCTCATCCAAATCACGTTACTTGTCTGAGAGAAGCACCAGAGAAACCAACTCATGATCCCTAACCTCAAGCACCCAACCTCTCGATCCACGATCCTGGAGTCTATCAACGAAGCCAAGCCTCTTCCAAACCTTCTTCGGTTTCACCTCCTCTTCCACCATTATGAATCGAACTTTCCCCATCGCATCGTAGCTTTCAAACCAGCATTTCGTTCCCCGAAGTCACGTAACGCAAGAGCGAGCCACCCATCACATTTTCAGTGCTATCCTCGGACCGTGGAACCACCCAGCCCGCGTGTCTGCCATGTTCGTCCGCGTGGTTCGAAGTATCCATATCCTGTTCCCAGGATCTCGGAAACCCTTCGCCTCCCGCACCCCACTCGCTCCTCTGTAATCCCGAGAATAGAGTTCATTCCGCATAGCCGATCACACAGCACCATAAAGCGCGGAAAAAGGAGCCTGGAAGCAAACGAGATGGGAGAGCGCTGCAAGCAGCCACGCCGGAAAAGGACGTGATCCATCAGTGCTCCTTGGAACCGAATAGTCACCGTCCAAGGCAGAATCAAAACTCGAATCATGGTGGAATTCTCATCTCTAGACTTCCACCTTCAATCCGCCAGCGCCTAGGCAGTCTCAGCTTATACAATTCCCCCCCCCCCCCCCCTAAATTCAAGGAATCGGCTAACCCACCTCCGCAAACCATAAGCTCAATTGATCCTCAAAAAAAGACACCCCGGCCTAGCCATATCCACACCACAAGACGAGCAGAAATGCATGAAGCCACTGGAAAAAAACAGTGGAAATTGACACCCGCAATGCAACACCAGAGTCTAAGCTACGAAAAGCAGTGTAGGTGTTGGTTTTAGGAAGTGATTGGAGAGAGATAGGAAGCGCTGATATTGAGCAATACAGGGGGGTTTGAGGAGGGGGGGTTGTGTGTTTACACTCGCTGGTCTGGGAGCGTGAGCAGCTGCGTTGGATGTTGGGTAATTGGTTTTAGGTGAGGAGTGAGGATTCTGGAATCACGGAAGGAGGGGATGCTGCGCGTTGACTTGGAGGGTTGAGCAGGGTGGTGGCGGTGTGGGTTGCTTGGATGTGGAATGGTGGAGTATTGAGATGTCCTGATAATTCGAGCAGTGGTTTTGTCTTACCTTTCAATGTCCCCTGCGGGATGGTGACGAGATGATGGGGAGTGCGGGATTGCTTGTGCGAGTTGTGTCGTAAATATCAAGTAGGTATCTGGGATTTCCTCAATCCATAGCGAAACAGACTTCTGATAGTGGGGCTGGCTGCGCAATGCTAGTCAAGGAAGAAGAAATCCATTGGAGAGGAACAAGGGAGCTGTGCTGCTGCTGCACTTCGTGGGGAGGTACCTTGAAGTTGGAATTGCGTTTTGATGCTTCTCCGAAAGCCCGTTTGATCGGAGCCAGGAGGAAAGATGGAATGCATCTGCGGATGAGGGATCACATGCAGAAGCATCGTCGTTGCACGCCGCAATGTTGAAATGCCGAGTACTCACAGCAGCGAAGCGAAGCAATAACGAAACACACTGAAGCCCAAATCAAACAAAGCAGCGACGCCTTCTGAAAATCCAAGCGTATGAACATATATCGCCTCTTGTAGCTTTGGAGGAAAAGGTCCCCAATACGTCCACCCCTCATGACTATATATACGCGGTATAAGCATTGTTATCAAACGTGACCACAACGAGCGCGGTGTCGACCGCGGCCGATACCACCTGCACATCCACCTCCACCAGATAGTGAAGGATATTGGGAAAGTCGTCATGGTAGAGCTTTACCCCGCGGGCACAAGAGCCGGGTTGTACAGCAGCTCTTGCAAGACCGTGAGACTGGTGTTGTACTTGATGCCTGTGAGTTGTATCGTGCAGGTCGTTGGCACTAGAACGCCGCCGTTGTCGTATATTGAACAGGCATAGTATATGCTCTGTTGATTGAAATACGCGACGCTGAACGGGGTTGTTAGCCCTATGAGCCGAGCATCCCGTGACAATGCACATGGACATGTCTCCGATAGTCGACAACTTCATACCTTGAGTTCATCGTCTTCCAAGAACGCTGGCCCGACGTAGCCTGAATCGTCAGCCCACTGGCGGCGACATATGGCGGGCTAGGAGATTTCAGAGTCGCGCCACTCTCGACCGTGTTCACGTAGGCGAAAGCATTGTAGTACAGTGCTCCGCCTGCTGCGCCACCCACAAGGGCGGCAGTAGTCGGATTGGCGATTGTGAGATGGTCAAACTGTGGTCTAGGTGAGAAACAGCCACCGGGTGAGATCAAAGCGGACACGGGGGCCTTGCATTGTCAACGAAGTCGTGTGGTCTAAATCTTGAAGGGGTTGACGCAACAGGACCAGCCACCAAGAGAAGAGGTGAGAGTCTCCCGATGTCGATTGTCGAAGGCGGTAGCGGATCAGATGGTCAAGTTCTCGGAAGCAGAAGGAGAAGAGGGAAGAAGGATGCTCTACGAATCCGTAGGAGCGAAGGGTGACTCTATATATCGTGCAGCCCCTCTTCTCTTCTCGCCGTACGCACGCTTGAAGCGCTGGATCGGCTGAATCGGGCATGGGCATGGGAAGCCGTGTAAACGGTTTGTCTCGATTCCATGACGCAGCTGCACCGAGCGACGCCATGGGTAGTATCATGACTACAGTATCGTCAGTATTGTATCGTGCTTTCTAGGTACATGTACCGAACATGTCCACAAGCCATGTATCACATGCCCACTTCCGATACGCTTTTCAGATCTCGATCGGCCAGAGCGTGGGCACAACTGAGATGGCATGAATGCAACTGCTTGCTCAGTGGTCGGCGCCGAGGTGATGAAAGGTATCCAAAGGGAAAAAAGCCCGCTCACTCACTTACTCGGCCGCCAGTCCATTGCTATGGCTGGCCTCGTATACGGCATACAGGTAGATTTTGGTCCATCCAAACTTAGACTGCATGTAAATCCGCACCGAGTGACTCCGCAAGCAAACGCATGATTTGAAGTTTTCTTGATCTGTCCAATTGTGGTAGCGTAGTGTGCCCGATTAAGGCTTATTGGTGCGTTTTCGATTCCGCTACAGAGATATTGACGGCAGCGAAGGTCTCCGAAGAAATCCGACCTTTCGATCCCGGCACTGGATCCTCATGATATTTGGCAGGATCTCTCACTCCTAGTGACTGGAAAGGCATTGGCCGTTGGCAGTAAGGAGCATGCAAACCAAGACCTACGCTTTGCCACACGTTAGGTGTGCAGGGGCTGAAATTGCGGATTTGAATCTGAAGGGCAAACTTGAATGTCCTATAGTACCCAACCTTCTTCGGATCGTCCTGGCGCTTCAGGCGTCGGGCGACGCTTGCGAAAGACATGCTTCAGAGTAGTCCAGCTGAACGTGGAATACGCAGTCCCAGCTGGAGGATCATTGCGATCATCTCGTCGACCCAAACCAAGAAGTACTGCAGGACGTAGAAGCGTGTATAGCGTGATGTACCAGTTGGATGGCTCCGGGTTCTCGTGTATAGGACGGAAGACCTCGAACTTTTTGCCTCGCTGATTCCACGCTTCATCTTGGTCTGCTTTCATTGCGCTTACCACATCCTTCTTCCGGTTACCGTACAAAGTGCTCCACCAACGAACCAAATTATTGACATTGAACATGGAAAGATATGTCATAGCCGCGACGAGGATAATGGTGATGATTAGAGCTGTACTCGAGAATTTATCGTTGATACTCCACATTGACTACATGTTATCAGCCTTAATGTCTGTGGTCGGTAATCGGGATGATGGCACTTACTGTACAAAAGGACAAGGGAAGAAAAAAGATATTTACAAAGGTTAAGAGCTTGGCATACTTGTTAGTCGTGGAAGTCAAGCAAATTAGAAAGGCTCTGTACCTTGACGTTCTCGCCCAGGCGCGTAGATGCTCGACTTTCGATGACGGCGCTGGCGTTAAACAGCTGCATAGATGTCAGCAACATCCCACGTTGAAATCGTGAGCACACGGCTGTGGTTGTCTCCTCATTGCACACTTGAATTGCAAGATCTTGGTCAAAGTCACCTTTGAGACCGAGTCATAGTCTTGATGGATCTCCGCCTGAGAAGGGCAGAATTCACCGTGAAACGGATATATAAGACAGCGGACGAACTTACAGCATCTCTCAGAGCCTTCGTAGACGCAAGTTTCTGTCTAAAGTTCTCTCTTTGCACTTGTAATATCTGGCATTGCTTCTCAGCCTGTTTGAATTGACGGTAGTCCAGGTCCGGCAAAGCATTAACAGCCAGAAGAGACAGTACACGAGCCTGCTTGAAAAGCTCCCACTGGTTTATGTTATCGCTGATGCTAAGGTCGAATTCCGATAAGCAATCGATAGCCCAGAAGTAACGCCTTGATCTGGAAAAAGCGCCGTCGTCGAACAGAAGGTTGTCATGATCCGACGGATTCATCAACGATCCGCTACCATCGAGGATGAAGTCAAAGAATGAATGAAACTCGGCCCAACGCTCGCTGATCTTGCGGAGGCCTTGCGCAATAAGATTCATCTCGGCGCCTATGGAGTACAGTCTGCCAAATGAATGCCCAAGGGTTTCTACCTTTTGGGGAGTCTGTGAATAAGTTGGGAAAGACAGATTGTTTTCATTGAAGAAGTGGTCCGGGGCAAGTACAAGGAGCGTCCAATGGCGATACATACTCCGAAATCCCGGATCGGCGAAGGCATCTAGCTCGTCCACTTGAAATGCACTATAAAGCTGCGCACCGTCAATGGCTCTGATCGAAGAAATGGGAGGGTCACTCACTGTGTATGCGCTTTTTCTAAAAGACCAGCAAAATGGATGGTCGTAAAGCGGACCTTGTTTCCATAGCTCGTTGACGTCGGAGGGCTTACGTATCTCATAGAACGTGGTATGAAAGCCTTCCAAACGATTCAGATACGGGTTCGTTGAGGCAACCCTCCGCCTTTGCTCTAGATGATTCGAAAGATGACTCCACAAGCCTGCGGTAGCGCCATTGCAACAAAAGTACGGAATCGGATCGTGGGGATCACGTCTGCGTGGTTTGATACTATGCCCGGTCGTCATGCCTTGATACAGACTATACATTGGTCAATGCCAGGCCATTCGGCCAAAGGAACATAACATACATAAGCCTAGACCATTGATGATGCGACGGCTTTCCCAACGAGACTCTCAGTTCAGATCCTACAGCCTTTTCTCCTAACCTGTAGAGCCGAGAGGTGTTTTTAGGAGAGTAATCAATTATGAAGAAATCGTTCCCCAGCTGCGATCTAAGGTCGATGTCAAAGCCTTTCAGTCGTTCTAGGCCCCTTTTGACAGCATCCTTCCTGGTTGACGACGTTACAAGTTGGGGATCCCGTGCAGCATGTGTCCAATCGACCGCTCTGTTGACAAGGTTTAAGGGCAACCTCTTATCGTCCGGTAGCTTCCAACAGTCCCCGAGGTATGATTCCAACAGCCCCTTGAGTTCCTCGTTCTGACCCGTCTCTTGAAAGGTGGAACCCACATCGCTATATGGGACCTCTGCCTTTTCATGTGGCTGGCCGATTGCGATTTCGGGCATTGAATTTTCCGGCGAAGCGAATCCATTGAGCTCAGGTAGATCGGCTAGGTCCACTTCGCTGATAGGGTCAACAGCTCTGGCGCTGCGCGGGCCTCTGTCAATGTTTTCAAAGGTATTCGGGCCATGTTCTTGCCCGTCAAGCTTCTCCTCGATCCTTTCCAGCACACGCAGTATTGACGTGAAGACATCACTCATAGGCGCTGAGTCCGGCATAATCTCGCTCTTTCATCTTCCCATAGGAATTCTGGATATGGCAGCCTCCGCCACTACCTACTCTCATTGGACAGAGCGCATCGAGTGGAAGAAGACGTTCTCCAAACCAACGGCGGCGAATGCGATATGCTGGCAAGAAACTTAGAACCCGAAAGCTTAGGGATCGACTTGACAGACATCGTGAAGGCATTGACCAATGACTGGTCAACTTAGCAGCATCGTTGGGCTGCGCCCCCGAACTGCCGCCTCTGGTGCCGCTGACAGAAGGAACACAGCCTTGCGATCTGCCGTCTTGGACTTGCCGCTAACAGCGGCTTTCGGGCCGATCCTGTTTCGGCTTGGCGCTACCTTCGCAATGAAATCAGGGACTGGTGAGAACGCCCAATTGACTAGATACCACAGCAGGTATCGTTACGATACCTAGAATGTTCAAAGAATTCAGAAGGTGGGATTGCCAACAATTTTGAATAGACGGGTTCAGCTGGAGATGTGTCGAAGAGATCCCAGTCACAGTAATGATAGGGTTGAATAAGTGAGAAGGTACACCATCTCGCTACAAGAGCTCGCAAAATCATCATAGCAGGGTCTGAGATGAGATGACCATGGGCAAGGAGAACGTACATCAATCCAAAACCGGTACTAATCCAGGGAGACTTTGCCCCTTGTCGATCAGGGCTTTCACGAGCGTTGCCAGCCAGAATGTAAGAGAGGAGAGGAAGTGAGGGGGATGAGCTGTTGCAATACTGCTAGTAGCTCAGCCCATGCTAATATATTGTTCGATGGAGTAGAGCAGTATCTGAGATGTGATCTTTGCACGATACCGGAAAGCGATATTGAGCCTGCTTCCGCTAGGCTGGCTAGTGCTCCTTCAAGTGTCCTGGACTGATCCCCTAACAGTCCGCAAATCTAAGGTACTACGTGCGTAACGTGATCATGACCCAGCGCATTGGTTTGTACCTAAGGCTGTGAAGTTTGCACCTTTGGACAGAGCGAAGGACTTAATGCGCAAGCCGTAGTGGATGACATGGTCTAGATACCCTGAGCGTTTCCACATGCCTGGTACGACGATCCTGCTTTTAGATCTGTGCGCTCAAAGGTGCTATGCTTGAGTGGTTCTTGTGAGAAGCGCAGACTGTCTTGTATTCTAGTGCCGTCAGGCCGTACTTCCGCCACCGTAGGTCCTACTATCTCCTGCTATCAGTAGAAAGACACCTAACGCGTCTTGTCAAGTGGTTTGTAGGTAGTAGCGCAGGGGAAAAGCTTTGACCGTTATGATTCTCGGATACTAGTATCCGATATCGCTGACCGACAAGCTACTCCTGCAGATGCATCTTGGCAAAGCACTACTGCAAGAGCCTACGATGCAGCGGATGCATGTCCGGCGGGAGGGATATAAAGCTATGGGCAGAGTCCCTGAAAGACACCCAAAGGCCGTAAGGTGAAAAGTGTCTCCTGTGAACAAGCCGTGACCTCTACTATCGCAGGCAACAATCGCTGCTTGGTCTGAAGCCGCATATGGTGACTGCACCATCGCTGCTGCATGACAATTGAACTATAATTGGGAGGCGCTTTGGGGCTTCGGATTGGTCGGTTGCTATGCATGCCATTCGCATAGCCTTCTCCGTGACTTGGTAAACCCGCCAGTGTTGAGCAGCAGTCGCGGTGAGGACTCGGACGATAAATGTGACCAGAGAGAGTGAGAAACCGAAGCGTCTGTCGAGGTGACGATCCTCTGTACGCTGGTTGTTAGGAACCTTCTGTTCTGGGTATGAGAAGCCTACTCGGCTAATGGATCCGCCCTGATTTCGGAGAGAACGGTCAGTTCGCACGTTCACGATCAATTGAACTAGGATTCAACGGGCGCTTTACTCTTTACAACGCTCTTGCTGAGATAGTTTGCACGTAAAAGGATGGGCCAGATCTCCAAAGGCAAAACCTGCCCTTAAACCTGGAGAAATCGACTATAGTTCCGAGATCGTTGAGTCTGTGCTGGATGCATGCTGCGGGATCGATGTGCACCGTAGATCACAGCTCTGTATCGATAAGTAGCTGCCAGCATCGACATTGCCATCTGCCCTGGTGGCAGATTTCTCTGCTGGACGTACATGAATGTCAAGACCTGCCTGATGCCAGGTACGCAGATGCGAAGCTTCGACGCCAATCGGAACCTAAGATCGCATTCCTTGTGGTGGGATGTTTCAGACGGTGTGAGGATGCTATGCACGACACACAGCGTGCATGTAGGGCGTGACCACTCACTGGCCACGGTGATAAGCCTCGTCTGCAACTAAGTCAGGCTTAGCCAGACGCAGTCAACTCAGATGAAGCCTAAATCTATAACCTCTCGAGCAAGATAGCTGGCGCAAATATGTGTGACGTTGTACTTGGGGGGCGGAAAAGGACTAAATTACTTGACGGCTGCTCCGCCGGTGGGCTGACCCGGCCTTTCTACGACAGCGGTACGAAGTCTTTCGTAGACAGCATGAGCCCTGAGTCTCGAAATGCTCCACAGTTCCGTGTCCCGTCCCGAGCTCGAGGAAACGGCAAGGCGGGCTACTTCAGACAGCCGCCCAGAATATGGGGTCCTGATATGGGGGACCAAATTGCAAGCATTCCAGGGTCTGAATATCTCAGACTAGCTTGCAGCTGTCTCCACTCTGAGATAATCGTTATAAGTATGGGGTCCAGTGGTGATCTGTGCGTTCCTGTAATCCTGGATAATTCGACCACTGTAGCCTACAGCTTGTAGCCTGATATAGTACGTGCCGCTGTAAGTAACCATCGGGAGCACCGAAATCCTGCGACTGTGCTGACAGCTAGAGAAGTCAATGTCCACCTTGTCATTCGACGCCCAGGATGGAGCGATGGTAGAGCCCATGGGCATGGACGTCACCGTCAATCTGAACCAGCTCATGGGTCAAAGCTGGATCGACACCGAGTACCGTGAGCCAGTGTACGGGTATTCGTATGCTTCGTCAAGCTCGAGCTTCTCTTGCGGCAGCCTCACCAGTGGGTATCTCACCCCACAGTCGTCGACGTCTGCATCACCCTCTCGGAGACACTCTCTGGCTTCCGCTATTAAGCCTGTACCGATCTTTGGTTCGTCTGTTGCTCAGCATCAGCGCTTTCCAACTCCAGGGACACCACTGAAGTACCAAGATCTGTACTCTTCCCAGGCAGTTGGCACTCAGAGCACGTACACCTGCTCCACACCAACCTCACAAGGTCTCGAGGACAATTTCGCCATGGACACCGAGGAGAGCAGCCTTTCTGGGAAGCTACATATAGCTTTGGGACTCGGCACACCCACCGGTATCGATGGTTCTTCGTTTCCCAGATACACTGATGAAGAGGTCATTTCGCCGCACACGATTTTTGGAGACGAGAATGGGCTGCTATCAGCTACACCTCTCAACAATCAGTATGAAGATTATACCTTTGATCGAAGACCATACCGAGACTACCCAGCTACTTGTGCTCACAATAGCATCATCGAGCCCGAACCAGCAACTCTGCCAGAGACTATTGCGCCAGCACAGACAACATACAAAACTGAGGGCACGCCACCTCCAATGCTCGGCGATCCATTTGTGTCACCCGTCAAGCCATCCTTTGACATATCCCCTTTCGGAGAATTCTCAAACTTGCTGGACCAGCCCAAGGGTTCGGCATACCTCAGTGACACGTTATCCACTCCAAAGACCTTGGGTTCAAACGGTTCGCGAAGGTCATTCACCTCAATGAGCTCCGACTCTGAAGACGACGAAGCCTGTTCCATCTTTCCTCACGGTATAGCTTGCCCTCGTCCACGGAGGAAGTACGTAAGAACCCAGATCAGTAGTACATCTAGGGACTTGCAAAGCAAACGAACTCAAAGACCGATTCCAGTCAAAAGAGAGCCTGGCTCAAAGCATCGTTGCCCGTTCTGCGAGGAAAGAGCATGCTTCAAGCGCCCTGAGCACTTAACCCGCCATGTATTGTCCAAGCATGGGGAAGGAGAGATATTCAAATGCAAAGTACCGAACTGCAAACGCGAAATCCAGGGTCGGCCGGACAACATGGACGCACATTACAGGAGGACGCATATGTACGGTATTAAACAACAGAAGGGAAAGAAGAACATCTTCGTTTCTATAGAATGGGCAAGAGAACTTGGATTAGACGGTATTGACGAGCGAGTAAACCCTCGTCAGCCTAAAGGGAAGATGGACTTATGGGCGATACCGGATGGTAAGGGTGAAATTGGCAGATGAGTGATGATGGTCAATGAGGCTTGTGAGCTCTGAAAAGCCAGTGTTGGTGGATGATTGGATTTACCTAGCGGTCGTATTACTCATGTAGCCTAATAAGGACGTCTCGGTAGCTCCTGAGATCTTATCTTTCTCCTCACCAGGCGACGCAGTTGCACAATCTCCCTAACTGCTTCCGTATCCTGTATATCCAGCTACGCTTCGGGCGCATTGGGAATTCCTCGCTTGTATCTTCATCGGGATTGGCACTCGAGCGCACGGAACCGGGGCTGGGAGCAGCGACCATCATCGGAAGAGGCCCACCAGGAACTTGGCTGGACTCCGGGCTGGCGGCGCTTTCAGGGGATGAGTTTGCAGCTGCCTCCAATGCAGCAGCAGTATTTTGTAAGCTGGCCTGATCACGGGTATCTGGATGCGTCTGATGCTCCTCGACTGCCGGTGACACTGGTGGCGAGACGCTCGTATAGCTACCGTCGATGGACATCTCGCTTGAAGTCATGACGATCCTAGTGCTTTGGTGAATGAGCCGAGGCACAAGTACTGGCTGTTTTCGGAACTCAAGTCTCTCGTTCAGCAATGAGCATCAGGGTCGATGTTGGAGCATAGTACTTACATCGGCGTCTCTGATATCTGACGAGGTCCCAATGAATATATTTCGATCGTGGTTTTGATCCAAGTGGCTGTTAATCCTCAACCTTGAGTATGATGGTAACAGTGGTGGCGCTGATCTGTTTTCTGTCACACTGGAATGTCTTCCTAAGAAAAACGGAAGGCGTGGATCTTGACTGCGCACAAATCTTGACGGTGGCTTTCGTGTAGGTCGAGCTTCGGTCTTGTTTTGTGGGTCAGACGATGCGGTTTATTAGGAGGTACACTTACCTTGCTGTCTATGAAAGTCAATGAGCGCTTCGGGGGCAGAGGGAGACTCGCTTGACGAGAGATTATCGGCTTCGGGACTGAGGTGCGGTGGTGGGATTCTGGAGTAGGTATTTGCAGTCTTGACTTAGGATGAGCTTGGCTGATATTTAAGGGCGCGTCGGTTTGGCTCTTGGATCTCTGGATGTGGGGAGCCGTTGGTGCTATCTGTTGTGTATCACCAGCTAGCTCTGTCTGGTATGCTACTGTGTCTTGAGCAAGTGTAGCTTGGCCATCAGCAGAAGCAAGTTGCCCTGTTGTCGGGTGATATGAGTTGGAGTCCAGAGTGTGATCCTGGCCTTCCATTTTGGCTGGCTCGCTGATTCAGCGATCTACGACGAATCAACGAATTAGACGCCAAGCAAACTCTCATGGAAACCAAGACTCTACTTGCAGCTTTTTTGATTGCACCCAAAGCAACTGGATGGCAATCTGTCCAGAGCACCCACGGTGACACGCCTATAATTCGTATGCTCGTGTCTCAGAGAGATGAACAGCCAGCTGCTTTTATCAAGGCCCACGTTCAGCTAAGTCGAGGTAGAACCAGGGTATTGTTCAATATCCTCGAGACAGGGGTCGACCAAGCTCTAGCTTTCATAACTCGGACTGGCTATCAACAAGCAGGCGTTGCTGAGCAATGAACGGGTTTATGGTGGCCTGACAGGGTATAGCGGTTAGTATGGGTTTTCTCAATTCTGAGAGCATCGTACAAAGAGACGAACAACCGAGTTCAAAGCAAAGAATTGGAATTGGGCAATACGGCCGCTCATGGGACACGCCAGGAGACCACACGAATAAAAATACGGTCGGAGCCTAGGACACCGATCTTTCCAGGCACTTAGTCTGTCGAGCTTAAGGCTACTAGGAGGAGAAAGGGACAAGGACCACTAGGATATTCAGGAGATGTTGTCTTTAGGTAACAACATATTGTGTAGGCCATGCAAAACAAGGAAGGGGCAAGCATCACTCTTAAATTAGGGAAGTGCACCCTAGGGCTTGGAAAGTGACAACACTCCACGATACCTCGCTGGAGTCGGGCACCGACCACGCGGTCCACAGCAGACAGATCTGGACGCTAATTGAAAAAGAAGTATGTTCAAACTCACCATTCCTTCTACCCAGTCTGATCTCTCTTATCTGTACAATAATATCCGAGCTCAGCGGCGTTCGCCATTCCACCAGGGCAGCACAAGAACTCTGTCTTTGGACCATCCTGTCCGTGACATTGATGATATACTATACCCATGAGCCCGCGGATGAAACGGTCATGATGCCTGGGTGGTTGATGGTTCGAAAATCATGGATAGCTTTAATGCTGTATGGAGTCATGGCGTACTTCAGTATCCTGTCACCAGAATAACAGAGACGGATGTGGTGACGCTTCTGAGTACGATCCCAATGGAGGCGATGCACGAGGAACCCAGGCACTTTCATTTCCTTCCGAACGTTCAGTGTAGATCAACAGTTGGACGGAGCCTATGGACCGGACTCTTCGATTAGCTTGTTGCCAGCTGCACACTGGGGCAATTTTACAAGCATATGTTTACTCGCCACTCTGTTTGTATGGGTTGCCTTCATTCCTCGTCGTTGTTTCAGCGTTAGCTTTGGCTGCGTTGGCCTTAATAGGCTTTGAGGAGCGTGCTCCTGGATCGCACCAGCACCATACTACGGGAGCAGCATATCGAGTTTCCATCGTGGCGGATTGTTCTGCCGCCATGATGGCTGAACCCAAGGCTGAGGTAGTCGTTCGTCAGGCAGTGGACCTCCCAGTCCCAGTCCCTGTGCTGTTCGGTTCAAGTACCGCAAGGCCGATGTATCTGCGTCTCCATCTGAACTCATATATTATACCTACCTTGCATACTCCATGGTCGCCCCTTGACGATACCTTGGGGCTTTCCCCAGAGCATGGGCATTTGGCTCGAACCCAGACTTTCTTGCCCATGGCTGGGGAGCTGGCTTTGGGATCCCATTCTTCATTGTTTTTCCAAGGTTAGAATATTCCAAAAATTCTTTGAAAACCGGTCCCTTCTTTGTCACGAAGGTTGATGAGGCAATCAGTTTATGTGCAGAAAAGAAAAGAAGGTCGCGCGAAGTGAAATATATTGGAGTGTTTCTGCGGGCGGTTCCACGGGCCTAGACTCCGGCTCGAGACTAACGATAAGGGGTTAAGGGGCTTAATCGCGAGTCAAAGGTTTGCCATCGTTCAACTGTACATGGTGAAAGAAAATTGCATGTATTTACATGTATATTGGGTTTTCTCCAGGGCATTCTATTGGGTTCTCTGGTATTTTGGCTCCACCCTGGCTATCTACGGCTTCCACCGGTCCCAGCAAGCAGATCAGCATGTCCTTCGAACAACATCCGACCCGATGGACTTGGAAACCAAGGTCGACTGGGGACAACGCAGTCACTGGTGCTCCGCAAATTCTTCATTGGCCGGTCTCCAGCAGCTGTGTAGGGACTTGTTTCTGGGTCTCCCGAAGCGATCTCTGTCGTCGACTGCCATGAAGCATTCATAGCTTTCAAAGTCCCTCCGGTTCTGATCCACCAGGCCAATGCGATATGAGAAGGTGGCATTCACATGATCACCTGCCATAGAGCTTTAAGAGCCTGGGGTGGATTCCATTAATTAGCACTTTTACCCCTGTCGTTCGCTCCGTGAGTGCTTGCGAACTCTCTTTCAACACGTATCCTAAGGGAATCGAGCAAGACAACTCTTCATCCTATGTGAAGCAGAAGGTCAAGGGCATTGCAAGTCCCGGTGGCGCGAACTAACAAGTGGTCAGTAACTAAATGGGCTTGTAGCTCCACGGCTTGACATTCTGGCCGCTACCGGTGGCCACGCTGTTATAGAGGTTCTCTTTGGACATTAGAGAAAGAACCTTTCCAATCGTGTACCACATTGATGTTGTTATCGAAGAGGGCTCGGTCTACCCATATACGTCTTTCCAATAACCAAGGTAATTTTCAGTCTGCATCCCGACATTGAAATAACAGCCTGGCAGGCGAAGCGTTCCGAGCGAAATTGCCGCAAGTCAAGATGCGTTAAAGGGATTATGCTGCGCGGTTTTGAAATAGTAGGAGGGCATATGCCTTACTACAGGGCGTGCTGCATAGGTTCGTCAAAGTATTTTCTACAGCTACCCGCCGAACCGGCGCGAACAAGTGGAGCAGAATTTGGTGGACACCGTGAACTAGTTTTAATATGATATCCAATGTCTGGCTTGCAATCGCAAATACAGTCTATGCAACACTCGAAAGTGGCTAGCACGAGCTGAAAGGGGATACTCACTCCCCAGAACGAAATGCCGCTCTTCGAGGCCGGCAACGAAAAATGGTCTGTGGGTTCTCAATAATTCGTTGTGTTCAAGAGGAAACTTGGAGCGAGAACATTTTCACGTCATTATGGACTTTCTCCACCCGCGCTATTTTGCTCCCTCGAGCATGACTTTTTCCTGTCCGCTCACAAATCCCGGCCCATCAATTTCGTCTCCCCAGTATTCGAGTATACCGTTCATCCCCTTTCTCAGTCCCGCTTCTCATTCCTGGTGTTATCGCAAACACGATGGCGAAACATGTCTGGAGAAAGCCCTGTAATTCAAAGAGGCGTAGACCGAAGCCAAGAACTAAGCCTCTTCGTCTCCCCCTCGAATAGTGACAACAGCCGAGGCAACCGAGGAGAGGACCTGTCATCAAAATAACGATCCTTAAGGGAAGAAGCCCAGCCCAACCTATCCATTCGAGACAGCTGTTGTCATTGTCCCCTCACCAGCCGCCCATGTTTGAAAGTAAAGCAACCTAGAGATATCGCAATCGCTGCAACAGTACGGACCTCATATAAAAGCAGCATTCTCTACACAAGCGAGCATAGCTGCTGACACCATCCCAGATCGGAACAGTGACTGTTCCCACTACCAAGACCTTCCTCACCACAACCTTCCCGCCCGTGCACCTCTGGCAAAACCACGGAGAAATGTACATTTCTATGACTCCCTACGCCGCAACCGAGACGCGTAGGACAAGCACGGTTTCTACGACAGGACCGTTACGAAAATTACTTGCGTCGGCGCCATAGAGGCCACCCCAACCACTCCCACGTAGCAGAACCCCAGAAGCAAGAAGATTCTCCTCCATAGCCACCCAAACCCTTCTGCCCACCGCCACCGCAATCCCAAACCTTAGGTGTAAGCCCCACAGCCAGCGCCCCCGGTCATAGAGGCAGCGGCGAAGCGTCAAAAGACCACTGCACATCCCGACAAGCTCCAGCGGCAGCTCGACCTCAGTAGCGCAAGTGTTCGAATTCGACGCGAGAGATAACGAACGAGATGGATTGGGCGGCTCGTCTGCTTCCGGATCTGGTAGGGGAAGTATGATAGGGGCGGTCTTGCTCGAGGTGGACTTACCCGAGGGCAGTGAGAGACAATAATGTTGAGCGAGGGTCACCGGAGCGTCGGAAGATCAACACGAACCAAAAACGGCAGACCGAAGCCAGTTCCGAACCAGGCCCTACAAAGCAAAAGAGCTTGACCGTACCCATTGGTGCCCAACAACTCGGACCGGCTGAGTCTCCCAGACGATAGCGAGTGGCCCTCTGCGCCACGGACAAGTCCTCAATAAGTAGGTGTTTAATAGGAGACTATGTAGGTATATGTTTACTACGGAGATCAAGGGGGATAGAGTCTCGCCTCTCGTCTGCTAAGTACGGTGGGGGGCGAAGTGACGGAATGGGAGCGTCATTGCTCCACCTCCATAGCATCACCACTCCCAAGAACCTCCAGCAGACCCCCATATGCCAGCAGCCTTGTCGCATCCTCGTCAGAGTCAGCGAGCTGTAGGTTGCGGCTTTCTCTTCCCGTTCAAAGACCATCTATGCCAGGCAGGTATCCACTTCACCACCGCCCACGTAGCCATCCTATGCTCCCTTTGCGTTCTCGCCATGGGGATCTCTTCTCACTTCTTCTCGATTCACCTCCCCTCGAACAAATGGGAGCTTACCCCACAGCAACCAACATCTCAGCACATCGGTTTCCCCCCCAGCCTCATGGA
>JAABUS010002593.1_pt1 | contig 33642 bp, 36 predicted proteins | sample 5560161 | NCBI WGS metagenome assembly JAABUS01 (sample SAMN10711885, study PRJNA513376) | rock metagenome | isolation source: Antarctica rocks | place: Antarctica: Victoria Land, Trio Nunatak nord | collected 2016-01-04 | reverse complement strand
GCGCTCTGCGCCGCCTGGAATGCGTTACGTGACGAGACCGGGCGTCTTACCAGCCTGACCAGCTATCCCTGGATCATCCACGCCATCGATCAAGTCAGCAAATGAGGCAGTTGGTATGAGACGTCCCCAGGCGCAATTGAACCAATGACGCAATTTCCGAGATGATCCCGCTGGGCCAGGCGGAGGTCGCGGCGTTCCTGCAGGGCCTCGCCGGGGCCGTGCCGGTCGAGACGCACATCTCGGCGGTGTTCCGCGGCGCCGATACCGTGTGGAAGCTGAAGAAGGCGGTGCGGCTACCGTTCCTGGATTTCTCTCGCCTGGAGGACCGGCGGCGGTTCCTGCTGCGCGAACTGGCGCTGAATGCGCCGTACGCGCCGGGGCTGTATCGCGACGTGGCGGCCATCGTGCGCGGACCCGGCGGATTGGAGTTCGGAGCTGCGGATGCTGCGGGGTCGGGCGGGGCAATCGACTGGGTGCTGCGCATGGCCCGCGTGCCGGACGGTGATTTCATGGACCAGATGGCCCTGACGCCGGCGCTGCTGGACGCCACCGCGGACGCCGTGGCCGAGATGCACGCGGCGCTGCCGGCCGTCGTGGTCGAGCACGCGACCGAACGCCTGCGCCAGGTCGCGCTGGGCAACGGCCGCTCGGCAATTGCGGCCGGATTGCCGCCGGATGCGGTGCATGGCTGGCAGAAGGGCATGCTCGCCACGCTGGATGCCCGGGCAGAGCTGATCGACGGCCGGGCGGCGGCGGGCTTTGTGCGCCGCGCGCATGGCGACCTGCATTTAGGCAACCTGCTGCTGTGGCACGGCCGCCCGGCGCCGTTCGACGCGCTGGAGTTCGACGAAGACCTCGCCACGATCGACCTCGGCTATGACCTCGCGTTCCTGCTGATGGACCTGGAGCGCCGGGTGTCCCGCGCCGCGGCCAACCGGGTGCTGGGCCGCTACGTCGGGCGCAACGGCGATGCGGCGCTGGTCGGGCTGCTGACAGTGTTCCTGTCGATGCGCGCCATGGTCCGCGCCCACGTGGAGGCCAGCCGCGGCAATGGCGGGCTGGACTACCTGGACGCCGCGATGGATGCGTTGCGCCCGGCGCCGCCCATGGTCCTGGCGATCGGCGGGCTGATGGGCACCGGCAAGACCACGCTGGCCCGCGCGCTGGCCCCGGAGATTGGCCCGGCGCCGGGTGCGCTCGTGCTGCGCAGCGACGAGGTCCGCAAGCGGCTGGAGCACGTGCGGCCCGAGGACCGCCTGCCGCCCAGCGCTTATACCGCGGTGAGCCACCAGCGCACGGACGCCGCGCTGCTGGACAATGCGCGCGACGCGATCGGCGGCGGGCATGCGGTGGTGGTGGACGCGACGTTCCTCGACCCGGCGCTGCGCGGGCGGGTAGCGGCGGTGGCGCACGCGGCGGGGGCGCCGTTCCTGGGCCTGTGGCTGCATGCGCCGCCGGATGAGCTGGAGCACCGGGTGGCGGCGCGGCTCGGCGACGCGTCGGACGCGACGGTTGCGGTATTGCGCGCGGTGGCCGGCGTGGCGCCGGCGGCGGACTGGCGGCATGTGGAGGCGAGCGACGCGGCGGCTACGCTGCGGGAGGCGCGGCTGGCGGTGGAGAAGCTGGAGCAGCGTTGCTGACCGGCGGCCTATCTGAGGTCGGTCCTAGCGAAGTCCCCGCCTGTGTAGAGCAGCGCCGCGCGGTTCGACTTGGCGCAGGCGTAGGCGAAGCAGTCGCTCATGTTGAGCGCGGCCTGATGCCGCCCCTTGCCGAATTGCGCATAGGCCTCGGCGGCCAGCTCGAACTCCTGCTCGGCGATGCCGACGAATTGGAACCCACCGATGTCCAGGAAGCGCCGGACATGGGCGCGGGCGGTCGGCACCGAGAAGGTGTAGGACCGGCAGAGCCCGGCCACCGTCTCCCAGACCGACATGGCGGAGCAGAGCCGGCGCGATGCCGCCTCTATCCGATCGGACAGCGCATCGGCTTCAGGCTCACCGGCGACGATGGTGATCAGCGCCGAGGCATCGGCAAAGATCACTGTCCCTCCCCGGACAGCTCATCAAAAAACGCCTTGTCGGCCAACTCGCCGGTGCTGGGCGGCAGCGGATGCGTCTTGCGGAGAGCGGCGAAGCGGTCGCGGAGCGGGACAGCCTCCGCTGCGCGGTCGAGTTCCGCCTGTACGGCAAGCCCCACTGCCGCCTGTTTGGAGACGCCACGCAGCTTGGCGAACTTGGCGACGAGTTCGGCGACCGCGTCGTCCTTGATGTAGAGCGGCATATTCAGCTTTCCAAAAATATTCTACAAAGAATATTTGGATATCCTCTGGGATGCAAGGGCGAGCCTTGCCTTCATGCCCCTGGGATCAAGCACCGTTGCGCCTGGAAAAAATGTGATAGCGTCCGCGTGATACCCGTGGGACCTAGGAGTTGACGCCATGGCCATCCGCAAGCTGCTGCTGCCCCTGACCGGCACCGCCGCCGGGGAGGCTGCGTTGTCCACGGCGCTGGTCGTCGCGCGAATGTGGGACGCGCATGTCACGGCGCTGCACGTCCGGGTCGATAGCCGCGACGTGGCGCCGCTGGCCGGGGAGGGCCTGTCGGGCGCGATGATCGAGGAGATGATGTCGGCGACGGAAAAGGAGAGCACCGACCGCAGCAACGCCGTGCGCGCGATGTTCGACCGCTTCGTCGCCTGCCACGGCGTGGTGGTGGCGGAGCCGCACTTCCGCGCCGGTGCCACCGCCGACTTCGCCAGCATCACCGGCCGGGAGGAGGATCTGGTGGCGCAGCTTGCCCGCCTTGCCGACCTCACCGTCGTGCCGCATCCGGAGGCCGGGGACGACGTGTCCAGCAGCGACGCGCTGCATGCCGTGCTGTTCGACAGCGGGCGTCCGGTGCTGATCGCGCCGCAGAAGTTCTCGTCGCAGATCGGCTCGACGATCGGCACCCGCATCTGCGTCGCCTGGAACGGCACGGGCGAGAGCGCCGCCGCGGTCCACGCCGCGATCCCCTGGATGCAGCGGGCCGAGGCGGTCCGCGTGCTGTCGGCCGACGAGTACCAGCGGCGCGGACCCGGCGCCGCCGAGCTCGCCAGCTACCTCGCGCTGCACGGCATCCGCCCGGAGATCGCGCAGTTCCGCCCGATGGAGCGCGATGTCGGGCGCGGCGTGCTAGCCGCCGCGCGGGAGTTCGGCGCCGACCTGCTCGCCATGGGCGCCTACAGCCATTCGCGGCTGCGGCAACTGATCCTGGGCGGCGTGACCCGGCACGTGCTGGAAAACGCGACCTTGCCGGTGCTGATGGCGCGGTGATCCGCTACCGAACCAATCGGCTCCCGGCCGCGTTATGGCTGCAATCAGGGAGGTTATGATGCGCAAGCTATGGATGACGGCCGCGATCGGTGCGGCGCTGGTGGGGCCGGCCGCCGCCCAGAGTCTCAACGATGCCGGACGGTTGCTGCAGCAGGTCATGCCGGGCCAGCAGCAACCCAACCAGAACCAGTCGCAGCGCGACCGTGATCTCTATGAGCAGGGGCGCCGCGACCAGGAGCAAACCCAGCGGCGGGAAAGCGGCGGCGATGACCAGCGCCTGGATAACCGCCGCCCCGACGACCGGAGGCGTACCGATGACCGGCAGCGCTATGACCAGGACCGCAGGCGCGGCGACCAGGGCCGGGCGTATGACGACGACAACCGCACGCAGCGGCAACCGCAGCGGAATCAGCCGTATGACAACCGGTAGAGCCGGGTGGGCCGCAGGATGCGGTCCTCCAGCTCGAGCGACGTCGGCACCGCGTATTCGCCAAGGAACGTGAGGCCGTCCGTGGGCAGGTAGGCGCGGCCGGGGTCGGCGAGCCAGACCTCGCACCCGGCCGCCATCCGCTGCAGCCAGGGCAGGATGTGCCGGGTCATCGGCGCCTCGTAGCAGACGTCGCCGCAGAGGATCAGGTCCCAGCGGCACGGCTGGCCCACGACGTCCTCGGCCAGCGTTTGCACCGCGGCGGCGTTGGCCTGTGCGTTGGCGAGGGTTGCGGCGATGGCGAAGCGGTCGATCTCCGCGGCCTCGACCGAGGCCGCGCCCGCCATGGCGCAGGCGATTGCCGCGATGCCGCAGCCGGCGGCGAAGTCCAGCACCCGGCGACCGCGGACGATGGCTGGATGGTCCAGAACGTGCCGGGCCAGCGCCTGGCCGCCGGGCCAGGCGAAGGCCCAGAACGGCGGCTCGATGTTTCGCTCGTGCAGCCAGACCTCGCTCGCCTGCCAGATCGGCGTGATCTCGGTCGCGAGGTGCAGCGCGATCTCAGGCACCAGGAGCGTATGGGTCAGTGCGGTGTGCGCGCGGATAAATTCCTCGATCGTCCCAAAATTTTCCAAGCTCCCAGGGTTTTCCAAGCTCATTGCGCCGCCACCGCGCCGAACTGCGCGTCGTGCAGCCGCCGATAGGCGCCGCCCGCCGCCATGAGCTGGTCGTGCGAACCCTGCTCGGCGATGCCGGCCTCGGTTACTACGACAATCCGGTCGGCGTCGCGGATCGTCGCCAGCCGGTGGGCGATGACGAGGGTCGTGCGGCCGTCCGCCAGCTCGGCGAGCGCCTGCTGGATGGCGCGCTCGGTTTCGCTGTCCAGCGCCGAGGTCGCCTCGTCGAGGATCAGCAGCGGCGGGTTCTTCAGGAAGATGCGGGCGATGGCCAGCCGCTGCTTCTGCCCGCCGGACAGCTTGACGCCGCGCTCGCCCACCACGGTGTCGAGGCCCTGCGGCAGGCTGTCGATCAGGTCGCCAAGCCGGGCGCGCTGTGCTGCCTCCAGGATCGCGCCCTCGTCTGCGCCGAGCCGGCCATAGGCGATGTTGTCGCGTAGGGAGCCGGCGAACAGGAACACGTCCTGCTGCACGATGCCGATCTGCCGGCGCAGCGAGGCCCGGGTCATGGCGCGGATGTCGATGCCGTCAATGGTGATCGCGCCGGCCTCGACCTCGTAGAAGCGCGGCAGCAGCGAGCAAAGTGTCGTCTTGCCGGCGCCCGAAGGTCCGACCAGCGCCACCGTCTCCCCGGCGCGGATGTCGAGGTCGATGCTAGCGAGCACCGGGCGGCCGGGTTCGTAGCCGAAGCTCACGTCCCGGTAGCGCACATCGCCGCGCAGCAAGGGCGCCGCGATGGCGTTTGGCCGGTCGGCGATGTCGGGCGCGATCGCCAGGAACTCCAGATAGCGCCGGAAACCGGCGATACCGCGCGGATAGGTCTCGATGACCGCGCTGATCTTGTCGAGCGGCCGGTAGAACACGCCGACCAGCAGCAGGAACGCCACGAAGTCGCCGATCGACAGCCCGCCGCGCACGATGAATGCCGTGCCCGCCAGCATCACGACGATCTGCACCAGCCGCATGCCGAGGTAGTTCAGCGCCAGGCTGACCGCCATCGCCGCATAGGCGCGCAGCTTCTCCGTCCGGTAGCTGGCGTTGTCGGCGGCGAACAGCGCGCGCTCGTGGTCCTCGTTGGCAAAGGCCTGCACGACGCGCACGCCGCCGACGTTCTCCTCGATCCGCGCGTTGAACCCGGCGATGCGGCGGAACTGCGCCTGCCAACTCCGGTCCATGCGGCCGCCGTAATGCGCCACGATGCCCATCGCCAGCGGCACCACGAGCGCCGCAATCAGCGCGAGCGGCGGGCTGATCTGCACCATCAGCACGAAGGCGCCGAGGAAAATCAGCAGCGCGATGATCAGGTCCTCGGGGCCGTGATGCGCGACCTCGCCCACGTCAACCAGGTCGGTGGTCAGGCGGCTGACCAGGTGCCCGGTCTTCTGGTTGTCGAAGAAGCGAAATGACAGCTTTTGCAGGTGGTCGAAGGCGCGGCGGCGCAGCTCGGTCTCGATGCCGATGCCCAGCACGTGGCCCCAGTAGTTGATGATGGCCGTGAGGCCGCCGTTCAGCACATAGACCGCGAGCAGCGCCGCGATGGCGAGCAGGATCACCGACACGTCGCCCTGCGGCAGCAGGCGGTCGATGAAGGCGCGCACCGCCATGGGAAAGCCGAGCTCCAGCACGCCGGACAGCGCGGCGCAGCCGAAGTCGAGCAGCAGCAGCCTGCGGTGCGGCCGGTAGTACGCGAGGAACTGCCGGATCAGGCTCATAGCCGCCCAGCCAGGATCGCCGCCGCGACCAGCAGCCCGGCCTCGCGGTTCAGATGGAAGCGGCGCAGGCAGCCGGCGGGGTCGTCGATGTCGAGCGTCGCGACCTGCCACGCCAGCAGCGCCGCCGGGAGCGCCAATGCGGCGAAGAACCAGGCCGACAGCCCTGCGAGCGCTCCCGCCAGCGCCAGCAGCCCGAGCATCGCCGCATAGCACGCCGCCAGGAACGGCCGGGTCGTGCCTGCGAACAGCCGCGCCGTGCTGCGCACCCCGATCAACCCGTCGTCCTCGCGGTCCTGGTGCGCGTAGATGGTGTCGTAACCCAGAATCCAGGCGAACGCCGCCGCGTACAGCGCCAGCGCCGCCGGGTCGAGGGTGCCGGCCGCTGCGGCATAGCCCATCGGCGCGCCCCAGCCGAAGGTGGCGCCCAGCGCCGCCTGCGGCCACCATGTCACCCGCTTGGCAAGAGGATACAGCGCCACCAGCGCCAGCGAGCCGACGCCCAACGCCTGCGCCAGGCCGTTCAATTGCAGCAAAATCAACAGGCTGATGCTGAGCAGCGCCGCCAGGAACCAGGTCGCCTGCCGCATGCGCAACGCGCCACTCGCCAGCGGGCGCCCGGCCGTTCGGGTCACCCGGCGATCCATGTCGCGGTCCCACATGTCGTTCACCACGCAGCCAGCGCCGCGCATCGCCACGCTGCCGACCCCGAACAGCAGCACCAGCCAGACCGTCTGCGCGTGTGAGGTCCCGGCCAGCAGGATGCTCCACAGCCCCGGCAGGAACAGCAGCCAGGCGCCGATCGGACGGTCCAGCCGCGCCAGCACGGCGTAGGGCCGCCATGGGGAGGGCAGCCGCGCCACCCAGCCATCCAACGCGATGTCCGTCCAACCCGCCATCCGCGCATCCATACGGGCCGGGCCGAACGCGCGCCAGCCCCTGAATGCGCTGTATTTGACCGCGCGCCATGGGGATGGTCAGCGGGCGGATTGGGCCAGCACCTCCAACTGCCACTGCATCTCATCGACGGTCAGCGGGAAGGCGCCGTCCGGGTCGGCGGACATCAGCGCGCCGGGGCCGAGCTGACCGAGCACCGCCTGCACGACCATCGCGCCGCGCATGGTGAACCCGGCCTTCCACACCAAGCCGATCAGCGCCTTGGCATTGCGCAGAGCCGCCGCCCGGTCCACCGCCGCCAAGGCCACGCCGCTCGCGACCGCCAGCACCGCGGCGACCCGACGCTGGTCCCCGGCGCGGGCGGCGTCGATCAGCGTGGCCTCGTTCAGCGCGCCCGCGGCATTCAGGCTGCGCAGCGAGGCCAACAGCGCCGCGTCCCCGACGGCGGAGGGCGTCGAGGGCGCGGCGTCGGACAGCCGGGCCGCCACCCGGCGCCGCAGCTCAGTGACGACGGCGGCATCAAGGTCCGCACGCTGCGCCAGGACATCGACCAGTTGTCCCGCGACGAAGCCCGACAGCGCCTCGACGGCGTGCGGGGTCAGCACCGGGCGCTGCACCAGCGGGCCATGCCAGTCGGGATGCGGCCCGGCCTGTTCGATCAGCGCGTCGAGCGTCGCCTCCTGGATCGCGGCGGAGTGGTTGGACAGCAGCGCGCGGATCGCGGCGCCGTCGGCCTGGACGGCGATCGCGTCCGCCACCGTGGCGCTCAGGCCGAGCCGACGGGCGACCGACGTGGCGATGGCGGGATGCGGCGGTACCGCCAGCAACGCGAGCAGGTCCGCGTCGGTCAGCAGCGGCGACAGGCGGATCACGGGGTCGCAGACCGACGGGGCCGTGTCGTGCGCCAATTGCAGGATCAGCCCGCGCGGCGCTTCCGGCATGGCCTTCACGCAGTCGGCGATGACCGCGCGCACCCGCACGGCGGTGTCGATGGCGAGGGCATTGAGCGTCGCGTGCACCTGGCCGCACGCCTGCGCATGCTCGGCATTCGTCAGGGACGGCACGAGCTGCGCCAGCTTGCGGGCCAGCAGCGTGCGGATGCGCTCGTCGGTGTCGTGGCTGATGGCCTGGTCCAGATGCGGCGGGCAGGCAGGGTTCATCGCCACCGCGGCGCGCACCGTGACCGCCGGGTCGCGCGCCAGTTGGCCCAGTATCTGCGCCGAGGTGTAGGTGCTGCTGCCCAGCCGCACGCGGCTCGATTCGGCGCCCAGCCCGCCGGCACGCGGCATTACCGTTCCGGACATGACGCCGCTCATAGCACCGGTCCCGCGTGGGAGACGCGCCAGTGCCCACGGCCGGCGCGCTTGACCTCGTACATCGCCTGGTCGGCGCGCTGCAGCAGGCCGTCCAGCGTCTCCCCATCGCCCGGCCGGCGACAGGCGATCCCGATCGACATGGTCATCTCCTGCTCCTCGCCAACCGTCAGGTGCGCCAGCGCGCGCGGGTAGCCGGTCCGCAGCCCCTCGGCCCGCTCGGCGGCGGTCATCTCGTCGGAGCCGTCGAGCCACACCGCGAACTCGTCGCCGCCCAGCCGTGCCACCAGGTCGGTGGGGCGCACGGTGCGGCGCAGCAGCTCGGCCGCCAGCACCAGCGCCGCGTCCCCGGCCTCGTGCCCCAGCCGGTCGTTCAGCGCCTTCATCCGGTCCAGATCGACGACCAGCAGGGTGCCCGGCAGCGCCTCCCGGTCCAGCCGGTCGATCCGCCGCCCCGCCTCGTCCATGAACGCCCGCCGGTTCAGCAGGCCGGTCAGCGGATCGGTCCGCGCCTGGCGGGCCAGCTCGCGCTGAATGGATTCGTGCTCCAGCACGATGCGGATCAGCCCGGTGACCGACGTCAGCAGCATAAGGTCGTCCGCCTCCCAGGCCCGGCCGCCGGCAGCGCGCCAGACCACCAGCCCGGCCCGGTCGCCGAACCGGGTGCCGGCGGGACAGGCCAGCACCGCGTAGCCCTGCGGCGTCTTGGCCACGGCGACCGCGTCGTCCTGCCCGTGCAGCAGCGCCAGCGCGTCCGCCTGGACCGGCAGCGGGTCCTCGCCCGCATAATGCAGCACGGGCCATGGCAGCGGCGGCGGCTCGTCCAGCGGCGCCGTGGCCAGGTCCAGCACCGCAGCGCCCTGGGCACCCAACGCGCGCATGATCGCCTCCAGCACCGCCTGGACCATGCGCGGGGCCGTCAGCTCCTGGCGCATCTGGTTCATCGTGTGGTCCAGCACGTCCGCCCGGCGCACCGCCGCCGCCGCCGCCGCGTCGCGCCGTTCCTGCGCCGTCACGTCCACGCCCACGCCACGCGTGCCGGTCCGCTGTCCCCACTGGTCCAGCAACGGGCGCGAGGACATCGCCATGCACACGGTCCCGCCCGCCGCATCGCGCAGCCAGACCCGGCGATCCTGCGCCAGCACGGCAAAGCGGAAGCGGTCCAGCGCGTCCCCCGTCGCGCCGGGCTCGATCAGCAGCGCGTCCATGGCGCTGCCCAGCAAGTCAGCGGCCGGCCAGCCCAGCACGTGGTCCGGCGCCAGGAAGGTCATCTGGCCCTCCAGGTCGGTCTCGAACATCAGGTCGGCGGCGATCATGCCGAAGTCCCGCCAGCGCTGCCGGCTGTCGAGCAAGGTCGTCCCCAACGGGCCCATCCGGGGCGGCGTCTCGGTGTCGGCGGTCATCTGTGTCGTTCCCATGGGCGGAGATTGCGCATGCCATGCTGAAGATTTCGTTAACGGATTTGATAACGATTTCGCAAAGATTGGCAAGCTGCCTCAAGCGGCGAATTGACACCGGAAGGCCGTCTGCGCATGGTCCCGCGTCACGCCAGCCGAGAGCCCCGACGCATGTCCCTGCACGCCCTTCGCCCCGAAATCGAGCAGCTATGGGAGCAGCGGGACATCGTGTCCGCGTCCACGACCGGCGTGTCGCGCCGGGCGGTGGAGGACGTGCTGGCGGCGCTCGATGGCGGCGTGCTGCGGGTTGCCGAACCCGCGGCGCAGGGCTGGGTCGTGCACGATTGGCTGAAGAAGGCCGTGCTGCTGTCGTTCCGGCTGAATGATTCCGTGCTGATGGAGGGCACCGGGGACGCGCCGGCGTTCGACAAGGTGCCGTTGAAGACCGCCGGCTGGGGCGCCAACCGCTTCGCCGCCGCCGGCTTCCGCGCCGTGCCGGGCTCGGTGGTCCGGCACAGCGCCTACATCGCGCCCGGCGTCGTCCTGATGCCCAGCTTCGTCAACGTCGGCGCCTACGTGGACCGCGGCACCATGGTCGATACCTGGGTCACCGTCGGAAGCTGCGCCCAGGTCGGCCGCAACTGTCACCTGAGCGGCGGCGTCGGCCTCGGGGGCGTGCTGGAGCCGCTGCAGGCCAACCCTACTATAATAGAGGACAACTGCTTCATCGGCGCCCGGTCCGAGGTGGTCGAGGGCGTCATCGTCGAGCGCGGCAGCGTGCTGTCGATGGGCGTGTTCATCAGCGCCTCGACCAAGATCGTCGATCGCGCCACCGGCGAGATCTTCGTGGGCCGCGTGCCGGCCTACTCCGTCGTGGTCCCCGGCACGCTGCCGGGCCGCCTGATGGCGAACGGGGAGCCCGGCCCCTCGCTGACCTGCGCCGTCATCGTCAAGCGGGTGGACGAGCGCACCCGCGCCAAGACCTCGATCAACGATTTGCTGCGGGATTAGTGACGGACCCGCTCCCGCTGGCGCAGGCGCTGATCCGCTGCGCGTCCGTCACCCCGGCGGATGGCGGCGCGCAGGACGTGCTGGCAGCGGCGTTGGAATCGCTGGGTTTTCAGGTGTGGCCCCTGCCGTTTGGCACGACGCCCAACCTGTTCGCGCGGCGCGGGCAGGGGGGGATGCACCTGTGCTTCGCCGGGCACACCGACGTAGTGCCGCCTGGGCCTGCCTGGGACGGCGACCCGTTCGGCGGCGAAATTCGGGACGGCGTGCTGCATGGCCGCGGCGCCTGCGACATGAAGGGCGCCATCGCCGCCTTTGTCGCGGCGGTAACGGACTGTAAAGGTTTCGGGTCCATAAGCCTGCTCATTACCGGCGACGAGGAGGGGCCGGCGACCGATGGGACCGTGCGCGTGCTGGAGTGGATGGCGGAGCACGGCCATATCCCGGACCTGTGCCTGGTGGGCGAGCCGACCAATCCACAGCGCCTGGGCGAGGTCATCAAGATCGGCCGCCGCGGCAGCCTGAACGCGGCGATCACCGTGCACGGCACCCAGGGCCACGCCGCCTATCCGCAGCGGGCGGACAACCCGGTGCATCGGCTGATCCGCGCGTTGTCGGCGCTGGCGGCCGCACCGCTCGACGCCGGGAGCGAGTGGTTCGAGCCGTCCTCGCTGCAGGTCACCAGCGTCGATGTCGGCAACCCCGCCACCAACGTGATCCCCGGCAGCGCCACCGCACGCCTCAACATCCGGTTCAACGACCGGCACACCGGGGCGGCGCTCGAAGCCTGGCTGCGCGCCACGCTAGCGCAGCATGCCGAGCGGTTCGAGCTGGATGTGGCGGTCAGCGGCGAGGCGTTCCTGACGGCGCCGGGGCCGCTGGTCGATCGGCTGGCGGCGGCGGTCGCCGGGGCAACGGGGATCACGCCGCGGCTGGACACCGGAGGCGGCACGTCGGACGCGCGGTTCATCGCCCGGCACTGCCCGGCCGCCGAGTTCGGCCTGGTCGGCGCCACCATGCACCAGGCAAACGAGCGGGTGCCGCTTGAGGAATTGCGGCACCTGGCCCGCATCTACGGCGCTGTGCTGGCGGCGTTCGCATGACGCCGCCGACGGCGCCCGGGCTACGGCCGCTGCTTGGCATGGTTCGGCTGGCGCGCGGCCGGGTCGATGGGCTGCAGCAGTTCGGCGACACGCCGCAGGCGTTCCTGGCGAGCCTCGCGCCCCCGCTGGCTTTCGCAATCGTGGGCGCCCTGCTGCTGTTGGTGTCCGAGGGTCTGGGGCGCGCGCTGGCGACCCTGCTGGTCGCCATTGTGCTGCAGCTCACGCCGCCGGTGCTTTCGCACGCGCTGGCCCGGTTTTGGGGACGCGAGGCGCAGTGGCTGCGCTACGCCACGGCGTTCAACTGGTGCCAGTGGGCGTTGCCGCTCGCCATGATGGCGATGCTGATCGCGCTGCAGGCGGCGCTGCAGGTCGGCCTGCCGGAGGATGCGGCGGACGCGACGTTCACCGTCGGGCTCGCAGCCTATGGGCTGTGGCTGAACTGGCTGCTGGCCCGGCATGGGCTGAACCTATCGGCCGGCCGGGCGGCAGCGCTGGTGGCGCTGACCAACCTCGGGACGGTCCTGCTGGCGCTCGGGCCGCGTCTGCTGGTGGGGGCGCTGGGCTGAGGGGGCCTATTTCACCGTTTGGATAACCTCGAAGCCCTCGAACTCCGGGTGGCCGATGTAGGCCGGGGCGTCGCCCTTGCCGGCGCTGCCTGCGTTGCGATGGGCGGCGCGGAACGCCTCCGACTTGGTCCAGCCCTCGAACGCCGCGTAGTCCGACCAGATGGTATGGCTGGAATACAGCACATGGTCGTCGCGCTGCGGGCCGCGCAACAGGTGGAACTCGACGAAGCCCGGCACTCCGTTGAGGTGCGAATCGCGGCTGGTCCAGAGGTGCTCGAACGCCGCCTCCGAGCCGGAGGCGACCTTGAAGCGGTTCATGGCGATGTACATGCGGTGGAGTTCCTGTGCTGTGGCGTTCCCCTGTAAGCATGGTGAGGCCAAGGCCACCGGCAAGCGGCGGCGGGGACGTGCTGGGCGGGCGTTGCTGGCACACGGGGCTGGCATTAGGGCCGTTTTGGTTTCGAACTCGGATGTTCAAGGGTTCGGAAGCAGTGCGACACCTGGTTGACTGCATCTCATTTGAGATACATGAATCTTTCCGGTCTAAAACATAGGAAGATTGGACATGACTGCTCGAACCTCGATGCTGCACGTCCGCATCGATGACCAGCTTAAGACGCAAGCGGCGGAGAAGCTTGCCAACTTTGGCCTGACTATCTCGGATGCGGTGCGCATCCTTCTGACCCGTGTTGCCAAGGAAGGCGCGCTGCCAGCCGGCCTGATGACCGATCCGGACGCCTATGATGTGTGGTTCCGCGCCAAGGTGCAGGAGGCGCTTGATGATCTCAGGCCGCCAACGTCGCACGCACAAGTCATGGACGAGGCGCAAGCCCTGATCGATAGAAAGCGCCGTGCCCGTGCCGGTGCTTGAGTGGCGAGAAACAGCCCGCGCCGACCTGCTGGCGATTGTCGATTACATATCCGACGACAATCCTGATGCCGCCCAGCATCTCAAAGACGATATTGAGGCCAAAGCATCCAAGCTCCCGGAACACCCAAAGCTCTACAGGGCCGGTCGCGTCGCTGGCACGCGAGAAATGGTGGTGCGAACGAACTATATAGTCATTTATGTGGAAGACGCTCACGCGGTATCGATTCTGCGCGTGCTGCACGCCGCGCGCCAATGGCCGCCGGAGCAAGGGTAAATAGACTGACAGGCAGGACCCGATGTTGCAAAGTCAGGGTTGGCAGAAGAGCCGCCATCATTCCCCGTCTCGGCTGATATTTAATCATAATGCAGGCGGCTGCGAATGTCTCCTTCGAGGCGGAAGCCGTTACCCTACTACGTTGCCGGCATCGAAAGGGTCCTGTGGATACCGCACCGCAACCAACGTCAGCCCATCCGGCGGCGCGGTCGGCCCCGCGGCCCGGCGGTCGTGCGCCTCCAACGCGCTTCGCACCTGCCCTGGGTGCCAGCGGCCCTCGCCGACCAGCTTCAAGGTGCCGACCATGTTGCGGACCTGGTGGTGCAGGAAGCTGCGCGCCTCGGCCGCGATGGTGAGCGTGTCGCCGTCGCGCGCGATGTCCAGGCGGTCCAGCGTGCGTATCGGGCTTTTCGCCTGGCAGGCGCTGGCACGGAACGAGGTGAAGTCGTGCGGGCCGAGCAGGTGCGCCGCTGCCTCGGCCATGGCGGCGGTGTCCAGCCGCCGCTCGACGTGCCAGGCGCGGTGCAGGACGAGCGCCGGGCGGGCGCGGCGGTTCAGGATGCGGTAGGCGTAGGCGCGGCCGGTCGCGTCGAAGCGCGGGCTCCATCCCGGGGCGGCCGGGGCGGCCTGCAGCACCACGATGGGATGCGGCTTCAGGTGGAAGTTGAGCGCGGCCCGCATCTGGTCCGGGCGGTAGCGGTCCGACAGCGCTACCAGCACGACCTGCCCGGCGGCGTGCACCCCGGCGTCGGTGCGGCCGGCGGCGACGGCCGGAACCGGCGCGCCGCCATTGAGCCGGGCGCAAGCGTCCTCCAGCACCGACTGCACGGAGACGCCGCTGCCCTGGCGCTGCCAGCCGACATAGGGCGTGCCGTCGTATTCCAGCAACAGCGCCCAGCGCTTCACGCCAAAAGGGTGCCCAGCGGGATGGCGAAGCCGCGCAGCAGCGCCTCGGCCTCCATCGGCGCCCGACCGGGCCGCTGCACGCGCAGCAATCGGAGCGCCTCCTCGCCGCACGCCACCAGCAGCCCGCTGTCCAGCACGGTGCCCGGCAGCCCGCTGCCCGCGGCCGGCTCAGCGCGCAGCACTTTCAACACCTCTGGCCCCAGCATGGCCCAGGTGCCAGGCCAGGGCGTGAAGGCGCGCACCTGACGGTCGAGTTGCGCCGCCGGCCGGGTCCAGTCGAGCCGGCCGCTGTCGCGGGTCAGCTTGGCGGCGTAGGTCGCGCATTCCAAGGGCTGCGGCGCCGCAGCGGGCGGGTCTTGCAATGTTTTCAGGATGAGCGCGGCGCCCAGGGCGGCCAGGCTGTCATGCAGGTCGGCCGCGGTGGTCCGGGGGCCGATCGGCACGCGGCCTTGCAGCAGCATGGCGCCGGTGTCGAGGCCGGGGTCCATCTGCATAACGGTGATCCCGGTTTCCGTGTCGCCCGCCAGCACGGCAGCCTGGATCGGCGCGGCGCCGCGCCAGCGGGGCAGCAGGCTCGCGTGGATGTTCAGGCAGCCGCGGCGGGGGGCGTCCAGCATCGCCGGCGGCAGGATCAGGCCGTAGGCGGCAACCACGGCAGCATCCAGGTCGAGCGCCGCGAAGGCCGCGTGCTCCTCGGCAGCCGTGCGCAGCCGGGCCGGGGTGCGGACCGGCAGGCCGAGCGCCAACGCCGCCGCGTGCACGGGGCAGGGGGTGACACTCCGGCCGCGTCCGGCCGGGCGGGGCGGCTGGCTATAGACCGCGGTGATCGCATGGCCGGCGTCGTGCAGCGCCTGCAGCGCCGGAACCGCGAAGGCCGGGCTGCCCATAAAGGCGAGGCGCAGCCGGGTCACCCCGCCGCCATCGCTTTGATTTCCTTGGCGAGCTTGCGCATCAGCATGTTGCGCTTCAGCGCCGACAGGTGATCGACGAACAAAACGCCGTCGAGGTGGTCGATCTCATGCTGCAGGCAGGCGGACAGCAGGCCCTCGGCCTCGGTCTCGTGCGTGGCGCCCTCGGGGTCCTGGTAGCGGACAGCGACGCGGGCGGGGCGGGAGACGTCGGCATACTGGTTGGGCAGCGACAGGCAGCCCTCCTCGCGGACCGCCCAGTCCTCGCTGACGCGGATGATTTCGGGGTTGATCAGCACCACCGGCGCGCGGGCGTTGTCGGGCATCAGGTCGATGACGGCGAAGCGCAGCCCGACGCCGACCTGCGGTGCGGCGAGGCCGATGCCCGGCGCCGCGTACATCGTCGCGAACATGGCCGGCAGCAGGGCGCGCACCTGTTCGATGTTCGAGGGATCGACCTTGCGGGTCCGGCCGCGCAGGATCGGGTTCGGCGGCATCAGGATCGATAGCAGCGTGTCGGCGGGCGGGAGTGTCGCGGTGCTCATGCCCGCGATGTAGCGGGGCGGGCGGCTGGGTTCAATCTTCGTTCCTTGCTTCGTTCCCCGGCTGGTTCCTGGCCCGCTCCTCTTGCAACGCCGCGCGGGCCTGCCAACATCGGTCGGGTCTGGGATGCCACGCCGGGTCCTGCGCATCTGCTTCGCTCGTAGGAGGGGGCTTTAATGTCGTCCACGCGTATGTTCACCTCGCCGCTGTTCCTCGGCTTCGACCACCTTGAGCAGATGCTGGAACGCGCTGCGAAGTCGCCGGCAGACGGCTATCCTCCCTATAACATTGAGCAGACGGACACCACTGGGCTGCGCATCACGCTTGCTGTGGCCGGTTTTACCATGGGCGACCTGCAGATCACCCAGGAGGACAACCAGCTTGTCGTGCGCGGCCGGCAGACCGACGACGTGCAGGGCCGGGTCTATCTGCACCGCGGCATCGCCGCCCGGCAGTTCCAGCGCGCCTTTGTGCTGGCAGAGGGCATCGAGGTAAAGGGCGCCTGGCTGGACAACGGGTTGCTGCATATCGACCTGGCGCGCCCGCTTCCTGAGATTCGGGTGCGGACTATCGAAATAACCAAGCCTGATCCCATCGGTCGCGATCAGGTGATGGATTCGACACCGGAATCGACTTGATTGCTAAGCTGTAACGGCATCTAAAGCACAGGGTGCAGCGTTACACGTTCTGACCCGTCTATTCGGGCATGGGAAATGCCGGCTTCTACGGGCTGATTGCCCGCATTTGCGTGTCGTTTCGTATTTTTGTTCGGGCAGTTGGGCCGCCCAGGAGGATTTGCCGTGGATATGACCTTGACCAATTTCCAAACCGACGACGCGATGGCGCAGGATGCCGTCGATATCCGTAACTTGACCCAGGCGCAACTCATGCAGCTCGGCATGTCGCAGCTTGCCTACGTCAAGCCGGTCTGGATGGACGGCGAGACGGCGTTTGCGATCTTCGCGGCCGACGGCTCACCGATGGCGGTGGCTGCCGATTGCGAGCTGGCCGTGGCCGCGATCATGCAGCACGAGATGGTGCCGGCGCTGGTGCATTAGCCCATCGCTGCAGCAATGCCGTCCGCGCTGCGTTCCAGCGCGGCCATTTGCTCGAATGAGGCGCCGGAGCAGGGATGGCCGAGCAGAAAACCCTGCACCTCGTCGCAGCCCATCGCGCGCAGCATATCAAGCTGCGCCTCGGTCTCGACTCCCTCGGCGATCACGCACATGGCCAGGCTGCGGCCCAGGGTAATCACTGCCTGAACGATGGCGGCCGTGCCGGTGTCGGTTGCCATCGCACAGACGAAGCTGCGATCGACCTTGAGCTTGGTGAAGGGGTAGCGGCGCAGGTAGCTTAGGCTTGAGAAGCCGGTGCCGAAGTCGTCGAGCGCAATGCTCACGCCAAGCGCGCGGAGGCGGGCCAGCGTAACAAGAACCGGCGCTGTTTCCTGCAACAGGCTGCCCTCGGTGATCTCCAGCTCCAGCCGGGATGCCGGCAGGCCGGTTTCGGCCAGGATCGCAGTCACCAGCTCAACGAGACCGGGCCGGCGCACCTGCTCTGGCGAGAGGTTCACCGCCACGCACAGGCCCACCCAATGGGCGGCACGGGCACAGGCGGTGCGCAGCACCCAGGCGCCAAGCTCGCCGATCAGCCCGGCGCTTTCGGCCAGCGGGATGAACTCGGAGGGCGGCACCATGCCGTGCTCCGGGTGCGACCAGCGCGCGAGCGCCTCGGCGCCGATGATGCGGCGGGAGCCGATCGCCACCATGGGCTGGAAATGCACCTCCAGCCCGCCCTCCGCCAGTGCGCGGCGCAGGTCGCGTTCCATCTCCTTGCGCCGGCGCAGCGCGACGTGCATCCCGGGCTGGAAGAAGCAATAGGTGCCGCGCTTGTTGGTCTTGGCCTGGTACAGCGCCATGTCGGCCTGGCTGAGCAGCAACGCCGGCTGCGCGGCGTCGTCGCCGCAGGCGCAGAGGGTAATGCCGACGCTGACGCCCACCACCGCCTCGTGCCCGTCCAGGTCGTAGGGCGCCGACGCGGCCTCGATCACCCGGTATGCCACCTCCGCCACCTGCTGCGCCGTCGTGACCTGTTCGTCGAGCAGCACCGCGAACTCGTCGCCGCCGAAGCGGGCCAGCGTGTCCTGGGGGCGCAGGCAGTGGCCGATGCGCTCGGCCACCATCCGCAATAGCCCATCGCCCGCGGCGTGGCCGAGGGTGTCGTTCACGTCCTTAAAATGGTCGAGGTCGAGGAACAGCACCGCGACCAGCCCGTCTCCGCTGGCCAGAACCGGTCGATGGTCCTCCAACCGGCTTTCGCCGCGCAGGCGCGCCAGGGTGCTCTCCAGCCGTTCGGTGAAGCGCGCGCGGTTGGGCAGGCCCGTCAGGGCGTCATGGTGCGCCATGTGCCGGATTTGTGCCTCTGCCTGATGCCGCTCGGTGACGTCGTCGAAGGTGGCGACCCAGCCGCTGCCCAGGGTCGGCTCGTGGTGGATGGCGTGCACGTGGCCGTTGCGCAGCGTCACCTCGGTGTTGACGACCTGATCGGCGGTGCCGATGCGGTCGCGCCAGAGCGCATACTCCTCGGGCGGCATGCCCGGCCCGGTGCCGGCGGCATAGCGCAGGTCCACCACGTCGCGCAGGGTCATGCCGATCCAAAGCTGGCTCGGGTCCAAGTCGTAAAGCTCGGCATAGCGGCGGTTGAACAGCAGCAGGCGCTGCTGCTCGTCGAAGACACACAGGCCCTGCCGAATGCGGTCGAGCGCCAGGTCGCGCAGCTCGACCTGGCGAAACAGCGTCAGCGGACGAGCCGCGTCCGGTGCACGACCGTGACCGACACGCGGAGCGGCGTGCGGTCGAGGCCATCTCAGGGTTGGCAGCGGCGTGCTCAAAGGGCAGAACCAATTTGCGATACCCGCTAAGCATACCACTTCTGGGTTAATAGAAGGAAAAGACTTTCAACCTTTGAAGCTTATCGCCGCTGCCATACTCGCGGGATTGGATGCTCCGGGGCTGCAAGCGGGTTCTACAGCGCCCCGGTCGGGTCGATCCAACCGATGTTGCCGTCGGAGCGGCGATACACCACGTTGAACTCCGCCGTTGCGCTGTTGCGGAACATCAGCACCTGCTGGTCCGCCAGGTCCATGCGCATCACCGCCTCGCCGACCGACAGCGTGTTGATTTCGGCCGGGTCCTCGGCGATGACGGTGGCGTAGGCCGGGATATCGCTATGGCCTTCCACCCCGTTCGGCTGGCCTTCCTCGTCCTGCCGCAGCACGTACTGCCGCCCCGCCTCGGGCCGCGCGCGGCTGGTCAGGTCGCGCGCATGGTCGTTCACCCGACGCCGGTAGCGGCGGAGGCGCTTGGCGATATGCTCGGCCGCGTCGTCGAAGGCGCTATGCGCGTCCGCTGCCTCGCCCTCGCCGCGGAGGGTTAGCCCGCGGCCGGCGTGCACGTTGATATCGCAGGTGAAAAAGCTGCGGGCGCGGCTGAAGGTCACGCTGGCCTCCAGCGCGCCGTCGAAGTACTTGTGGGCGATCAGGTCCAACTGCTCCGACACGCGAACCCGCAGAGCATCCGAAAGCTCTACTTGCTTGCCCGCTACCGTGATCTGCATGCGATTGTCCCTCCGCTGGTTGAGCTGAACCTGCCGCCGCCGGGAGTGTGCTGGCCTACGCCGGCATCGCCTTCTCCCGCTTGCGCTGCACCGAGCTCGGGATGCGCAGCGCTTCGCGGTATTTGGCCACGGTCCGGCGGGCAATGTCCACGCCTTCTCGTCGCAAAGCTGCAACAATCGCATCGTCGGACAGCACGTCCTCGGGACCTTCGGCCTGCACCAGGCTGCGGATGCGGTGCCGCACGGCCTCGGCGCTGTGGCTCTCGCCGCCCGCGACGGCGTTGATCGCGGTGGTGAAGAAGTATTTCAGCTCGAACACGCCGCGCGGGGTGGCGATGTACTTGTTGGCGGTGACCCGGCTCACCGTGCTCTCGTGCATCTCCACCGCCGCCGCGATGTCGCGCAGGATCAACGGGCGCAGGTGCCCGACGCCGCCGCGGAAGAACGCGTCCTGCTGCCGCACCACCTCGGCGGCGACGCGCAGGATGGTGTTGGCGCGCTGCTGCAATGACTTCACCAGCCAGTTGGCGCTCGACAGGCTCTCGCCCAGGAAGGTCTTCTCCTCCCGCCCGGCGCGCACGCTGACCCGCGCGTGGTACGCCTCGTTCACCAGCACGCGCGGCATGGTGTCGGGATTGAGCTCCAGCAGCCACTCGCCGTCCGGGGCCGAGCGCATCAGCACGTCCGGGATCACCTGGTGCAGCGGGCCGCCGTCAAACCCCGCGCCGGGCTTCGGGTCCAGCGCGCGAAGCTCGGTGATCATGTCGGCCAGGTCCTCGGAGTCCACGCCGCAGACCGCCATGAGGCCGCGCAGGTCGCGGCGGGCCAGCAGCTCCAAATTGTCGAGCAGCGCCGCCATGGCCGGGTCGAACCGGTTGAGATCGGCGAGCTGGGCCGCCAGGCAGTCCCGCAGGTTCTCGGCGAACAGGCCGGTGGGGTCGAAGCGCATCATGGCGGACCGCACCCGCTCCACCCGCGCCGTGTCGAGGCCCATGGCGCGCGCGAGGTCGCAGGTGGCGTGCGGGACGCGGCCGGCGGGGTCGAGCAGCGCGATCAGGTGGGTGCCGATCATGCGGTCCACGGGGTCGGCGAAGCCCAGGCGCAACTGCTCGCTCAGCCGGGTGCGCAGGCTGCGCGGCGCCTCGATCAGGTCGTCGATGCCGCGTTCGTCCATGCCGTCGCGCTGGCCGCTGCCGCGGGGCAGGCTGGCGTAACCGCCGTCGAGGGTCCCTGGGCCGTTGCCTGGGCCGCCCACCCCGTCGGCCGCGCCGCCGACGTCGAAGCTGTTGCTGTGGTCGGCCTCGACCGCGTCCGGCAGCTTTTCCCGGCGCAGCAGGGCGACGGCGTCGAGCTCGCCCAGGCCCTCCGCCCGCTGGTCCGGCGCCGGGCGCTCGGGCGGGGTGTCGATTCGCTCGTCACGTTCCAGCAACGGGTTGCGCTGCAGCTCCTCCTCGACGAAGGCGGCGGCCTCCAGGTTGGTGAACTGCAGCAGCTTGATCGCCTGACGCAGTTGCGGCGTCATGACCAGGGACTGCGTTTGCCGGAACTCTAGTCGGGGGCCCATCGCCATGCGGGTAATCTACAAGCTAAACCTTTCGCCAAGATAGACCCGGCGCACGTCCTCGTGGGCGACGACCTAGTTGGGCCGGCCCTCCATCAGCACCTGGCCGTCGTGCATGATGTAGGCGCGGTCGATGATCTCTAACGTTTCGCGCACGTTGTGGTCGGTGATCAGCACGCCGATGCCGCGGTCCTTCAGGTGCGACACCAGGTCGCGGATCTCGCCGACCGCGATCGGGTCGATGCCGGCCAGCGGCTCGTCCAGCAGGACGTAGTTCGGCTGGGTCGCCAAGGCGCGGGCGATCTCCACCCGGCGCCGCTCGCCGCCGGACAGGGCCAGTGCAGGGGTTCTTCTGAGGTGAGAGATGCCGAACTCGGCCAGCAGCTCGTCCAGCATCAAGCGGCGGCGGTCCGGGTCGCGCTCCACGACCTCGAGCGCCGCCATGACGTTGCGCTCGACGTTCAGGCCGCGGAACACGCTGGCCTCCTGCGGCAGGTAGCCGATGCCGAGGCGGGCGCGGCGGTACATCGGCAGGCCGGTGATGTCCTGGCCGTCGAGGCTGATGATGCCGGTGTCGGGGCGCACGAGGCCGGTGATCATGTAGAACGTCGTCGTCTTGCCGGCGCCGTTCGGACCCAGCAGACCGACGGCCTCGCCGCGGTGCACCCGGATGGTGACGTTGCGGACGACGGGGCGTTTTTTATAGGTCTTGCCGACGCCGGTAGCGACCAGCCCGCCGCCGCCCTGGATGACCCGGGGTGCGGTGCTCATCGCGGCTTGCTGGCCGGCTTCTTGGCGTCGGGGGCCGCATTGGGGGCAGGCGCGGGCGTCGCGTCGTTCGGCACCACGAGGCCCTGCACGCGCCTGCCGGGGTCGCGCGACAGGGTAGAGATGCCAGTGCGCATGTTGACGATCGCCTCGTCGCCGTTGAGCTGGCTCGATCCGCGGGTGATGCGCACGTCGCCGGCGAGGCGGGCGATGCCGGTGTCGGCGACATAGACGCCGCGGCTGCCGCGTATGGTTTCGGCCGCGGTGCGGACCTCGACGTTGCCGAAGCCCTCGACACGCTGCAGCTTGCCGGATGCCATCATCGGATCGGCGTTGGGCCGGGCGGGCGCCTTCGCGGGGCTGGCGGCTTGTGTCGTGCCGGGCGCGTCCGGCGGCGTGGTGTAGCCGACCAGCGTGTCGCCGGCCAGACGCCGGCCGTCCGCCGTGGTGACGGTCGCGAGGCCGCGGCCCACCGCCATGTGCTTCTGCGACCAGTATTCCATGGTGTCGCGCGCGGTCAGCACCTGCTGCGGCGTGGTCAGCTTCATGTCGCCGCCGGTCATCAGCAGGACGGCCTGGTCGATGTCATAGACGGCGTGGTCGCCCACGGCGAGGTCGGTCGCGGTGAAGATGTGGACGTGGCCGTCGGCCTCCAGCCGGTAGATCTCGTTGTTGCCCGTGTCGGCGGCGGCCGGACCGGCGGCCGGGGCTGCCGCGGGCGTCGCCGCAGCGGTGCCGGCCTTGCGGCGGTAGCGGGCGGTCAGGCGGTCGGCCGTAACCGTCACGTCGCCCCGCACGGCGCGGGCGCTGCCGCGGGCGATCACCATCTGCTCGTTCTGCCGCCACTCCATGCCGTCGCTGGAGGTGACCTCGACGGGGCCGCCCTTGGAGAAGTCGATGGCCTGCGCCATGGCGCTTCCGGGCGCCAACAATAATACTAATAGAAGGAGCCGCATCACTCGTGCCCGTTCAGGACCAGACGAGCGGGTCCGTGGAACTGGATCGCGGCGCCCTTGTCGGTCAGGGTGAAGCCCTGGGCATCCAGCACGCCGAACGGACCCTCGGCATGGGTCATCTCGTTGCCCGCCCCAGCGCCCTGCTTCACGTCCACCGCCGCGGATTGCGTCCGCAACACCGTGCCGTCGTCGCGGTACAGCACCACGTCATGCGACAGGTCGAGCTGGCCGATGCGCTGAATATACACGCCGTCGCGTGCCTCCACCATGAGCCAACTGCCGTTCTCGGCCACCAGGTCGCCCTTCGGCTGCGCGAGGTTGATGCGCAGCGGGCCGGCCTGCAGCGCCGAATCGGCGGTGATGGTGAAGGGCCGGCCGCGCTCGTCCACACCGCGGTAGCGCGGCTCCTTCATGCGGCCGCTATCGGCCTCGATGCTGAAAGCGCGGCGGATGGCGATGCGCCCCTGGTCGCGCATGCGGGCGATCTCGGGCCACAGCGCGATCGACGCCAGCAGCAGCAGCGCCGCGACCGGCAGCAGCCACTTGGTCAGGTTCACCATCACCCGGCGCCGGGCGATGCGGGAGGCGGTCGGCGCCTGGCGAATGCGGGCGGCCCCGGCGGCGGACAGCCGGTCGGTGCGCACCAGCCGGGTCGGTTCCTCTGGCTTGCCGGAACTGGGCGCCCCGGAACTGGGCGGCGGCGTGCGGGGCTGCGCCAGAGGGGCCGCCGCCATCAGGCGACGCCGGCGCGCAGCAGGTCGTGCACGTGCAGGATGCCGAGCGGGCGGCGGTCGCGGTCCAGCACGAACAGGCTGGTGACCGGGCGCGGGCCAGCGTTCATGGCGCGCAGCGCGTCGGCGGCGAGGGCGTCGGGGCCGATAGTGCGGGGGGGGTTCGGGCTCATCACGTCGTTGACCCTACGGCGCAGCAGGTCCGGCCCCATGGCGCGGCGCAGGTCGCCGTCGGTCAGCACGCCGAGCAGCCGCCCGTCGGCGTCGAGCGCGCCGAGGCAGCCGAAGCCCTTGCCGGTCATCAGGATCAGCGCCTGGTCCATCGGCAGCGTCGCCGGCGCCAGCGGGATCGCGTCGCCAGGGTGCATGAGGTCCGACACGAGGCGGAGCTGCGCGCCGAGGCGTCCGCCGGGGTGGTTCGCCGAGAAGTCGCTGGCGGTGAAGCCGCGGCGGGTGAGCAGCGCCACGGCCAGCGCGTCGCCGAGGGCGAGCTGCATCGTGGTGCTGGTGGTGGGGGCGAGGCCCATCGGGCAGGCCTCGGCGGCGGGCGGCAGCAATAGCACGACGTCGGCGGCACGGGCCAGGGCCGAGGCCGCCCGTCCGGTGACGGCCACCAGCGGCAGGCCGAATCGACGGGCGTGGGCGACGATGTCGGCGAGCTCCGGCGTTTCGCCGCTGTTGGAGAGGGCGAGGACTGCGTCGCCGGGCACGATCATGCCGAGGTCGCCGTGCGAGGCCTCGGCGGGGTGGACGAACAGGGCGGGGGTGCCGGTGGAGGCGAGGGTCGAGGCGATCTTGCGGCCGACCAGGCCGGACTTGCCCATTCCCGAGACGACGACGCGCCCGGTGCAGGCGGCGAGACGCTCGACCGCATCGTCGAAATGCTGGTCGAGCGAGGCCGCGAGAGCGCGTAGCCCGGCGACCTCGGCGGCCAGGACGGCGCGGGCGACGCCGATGTGCGGGGCGGGGGCGTGGAAGGCCAGCGAAAGGGGGATGGCGGCGTCCATGGGACTCCCTTGCTAGCCGATTTGTCGGGGCGGGCATACCCCGGGGGTCAATTATGCGTAACGGAGTGTAGATTTGGATTCGTCATGAAAGGCGGCTGGGCCGACACTCTGACGTTCGATGACGCGACGCTATACCGCTGCGGTCAGCTTGGCGACCAGGGTTGCGATGTCGGGACGGCCGGACAGCAGGTCGTCCAGAGTGAATGGGCATGCCTCGGACGGCAGCGGCTGGCCGGTGCCGTCTGTCCTGGCGTGCAACTCATAGAGTGCATCCGCATAGAGCTCGACCAGGTCGATCCGTTGCCGCATTGAGGGAGTAAAGCTCCGGCGGGCGTCGGCTAGGAAGCCTACGACCTCGCCGCGCCAATGTGCCGCGGCCTGACTGCTGGGCCAGGCGCGCAGCTTGAGCAGATGCACGAGGGCGTGCGCCAGCAAGCTGCTGCACGCGTGCAATTCCGACCGCCCCACGCTCTGGACCTCCTCGATGAGATTGGTCCAGTCTACGGCATCGTTGACCCGTTCGCCGGCCGCCAGCCGCCGTAGCAGCTCGGCTTGCTGCTCGGACCAGATCAGGACATCGCGGTCATAGAGATCGTCCGGCAAGATTGCTGCTCCCTGGCTTTGGCGCGGCGCTTCAGACGCCGGGTTTGAGGCTACACCACGGCCGCGCGTCAGTGCGAGAAGATATCCGGATCTTCGTAGCCCAGCAGGTCCAGGCGGCAGCGGGTCGGCAAAAAGGCGAAGCAGGCCTCGGCGAGCGCCAAGCGGTCCTCGCGGATCAGCAGCGCCTCCAGGCGGGCCCAGAGCCGGTGCAGGTAAAGCACGTCGGAGGCGGCGTAGGCCATCTGTTCGGAGGTGAGCTCGGGGGCGCCCCAGTCGGAGGTCTGCTGCTGCTTCGACAGCTCGACGCCGACCAGCTCGCGGCAGAGGTCCTTGAGGCCGTGGCGGTCGGTGAAGGTGCGGACGAGCTTGGCAGCGATCTTGGTGCATTTGACCGGGGCGACGGTGATGCCGAGTGCCTGTTGCAGCACCGCGACGTCGAAGCGGGCGAAGTGCATGAGCTTGGTGATGCCGGTGTCGGCCATCAGACGGGCGAGGTTCGGCGCGTCGTAGCCGCATCCGCCGAGCGATGCGGGGATCAGTTGCACGAGGTGCGCCGCGCCGTCGCCCGAGGACATCTGCACGAGGCAGAGCCGGTCGCGGTGCGGGTTGAGGCCCATGGTCTCGGTATCGACGGCGACGACGGGACCGAGCTCGATCTGATCCGGCAGGTCGTGCCGGTGCAAATGAATGGGGCCGGTTGGCATGAACTGAACCGTCACGGAGTTGGTGCCCAGGAAAAGACTCGAACTTTCACAACCTTGCGGTCACAGGTACCTGAAACCTGCGCGTCTACCAATTCCGCCACCTGGGCATCTCGTGCGGCAGGGCGTGAGGTAACGCCGGCGGTGCGGGGCGTCAAGATGCAATGTTGGATGGCCAGGGCTATTGCATATGACCATTGAGGGCGAGGGTTGCTTGGTTGGACCGTGGCTGGCGCTTAACGCGGGGTTCGGCGTTGAGGCCCTGGCATGGAAGAGTTCGTTGCCTGTTTTGCCGCGGTCGTTGACCCGCGGCAAGACGATGCTCGCCACGACCTCCATGCACTGTTGCTGATCGCACTCTGCACCATGCTGACCGGCGGCAAGGATTGCTCGGACATGGCGCTGTTTGGCGAGCTCAAGGCAGCGTTCCTGCGGCGGTTTCTGCGCTTGCGGCACCGCATCCCAAGCCACGACACCTTCAGCCGCGTGTTCCGGATTCTCGATCCGGTGCCGTTCGAGGCCTGCTTTGCGCGCTCTATGCAACGCTTTGCCGAGGCCTTGCAGGGCGTGGTGGCCGTCGACGGCAAAACGCTGCGGCGCTCGTTCGGCCGAGCCGCAGGCAAGTCGCCGCTGCACAGGCTGCATGCTTGGTCGGCGGACCAGCGGCTGCTGCCAGGTCAGCTTGCGGTCGATGGCAAGTCCAACGAGATCACGGCGCTGCCAAAGCTGCTGGACCTGCTGTCGCTTAAAGGGTGCATCGTGACCGCCGACGCCCTCAACCGCCAGACGTCCTGCATTGGGTGCTCGACGTGACCATGAACAAAGGCCAGGCCCGCAACCACACAGATTAGGGGCCACGTCACATCGCCTTGCTACGCCGCCTCGCCCTCAATCCTGCAAAACTTGCGGGATCAAAAGAGCCTGCAAAAGGCAAGCTCCATCGTGCTGCTCTAAGCAACGTGCTCCTTACACGTCTCCTCGCCCAGTTCGGCAAAACTCAAATGCGATTGCCCTGGGCGGTCGCCCTTTTCAAACTGCTGCGCGAGCTCAAACCGTCGGGTTCGAGGGCTGGGCTGCAGACGCGCTTTCGGAGCTGACCGGACGAGCGTTCCGGCTCGTAAAGTCCGGTCCACAAGGTGGGGCTGACCTGTTGTCGACCGCCGCAGCCGGCGAGGCGCTCCTGACCGTGGAAGCCAAGCGCTTTCAAGAGGCCACCCAACTCCCGCTCTATGTCCTGTTGGCCAAGGTGGCGGACCTCGCCCAGACCCGGCCCGAGGCCAACCTCTGGATGCTGGTGGCGACCCGACAGGTCTCCGCCGATGACGTGGCGAAGCTTGAAGTCGCCGGCGCCCGACACGGCCTGGATGTCTTTGTCGTGGACACGCGTTCCGGCGCGGACGGACTCTCGCCGATCGAAGTCCTCAGTGCTGCGGCACCCAGGGCGATCGCATCCCACTTTCCCGGCCAGCCCGGTCTATACCGGCTGCTGAAAGCAATCCGGTCCGACCTATGCTTTGCGACGGCTCTTGCGCGGTTGCGGCGCCGCCTGTCCTCATCCGAGATCGGCTATGACGCCGCGCGCACCGGCTTGGCGCGGTGCCTGCGGGATGCCATGGCTGACCTCGCGACGGCCAAGGGTAGGCTTGGAAGCCACGCCGACCTGCTCGCCGGTGGCGGCCAGCCTGGCATCGACCGCGCCGCCGCCGCCGCCCATATGGCTGCCGCCGTTTCGGATCCCTCTCAGGTACGGGCGCTCTTGGGCGGCGAAGGCATGGGCAAGACGTGGGCCGCCCTGCGGTGGTGGAATGCGGCTGCTGGCCCGGACGGCCTTGGCCTGCCGCTCACCGTATGGCTTCCCGCAGCGCGCATCGCATCCGGGGGCGATCTGCTTGCGGCTTCTGCTCGTCGTTGACGGCTTGAACCAGAACTTCCTTCTCACGCGCTGGACAGACCTGCTCCAGCCGATCTTCGGCGGGAAATGGAGGGGGACAGTCGCCGTCGCCGTGACCTGCCGACCTGACCACTGGGCGCAGTTGGGGGGAGCTCGCCGATCTCGTGCCGACGCCGGCATCGCTTGTCATGGGATCATTCAACGACCCCGAACTCGACAACATGCTCGGGCTGCATGATCTACTACGCGGAACTGTTCCGGAACCATTGCTGGCCGTGATGCGCGTGCCACGGCTGTTCTCCCTTGCCGTCCGGATGCTTCGGGATCCGGACACCATCGGAGAATTGACACCCGAGACGTTGGCGCTCGCGGACTGGCGCGACCGTGTGGGACTGCACGGCAACAGGATTGGGCTTCGCGCCGATGAATTTCGGAGGCTGGTCTCGAAACTTGGCTCGCGGCTGAAGAAGGCCATGGCGGGCGGAGGCGGGCTCGAAGTCACGCGGTCCGAACTGCTTGCCGAACTGGGCCGGGACAGCGGTTATGGCGCACCCGAACTCGCCGGGGCCGTGAGCGAGCTTGTCGACGGACGGTGGCTGCGCAGCACCGATCCGCACAGGTTCCGGCTGGAGGGCGCTCCCGCACATCTCGCGATGGGCCTGTCGCTGCTCGACGTGCTCCGAAGCAAGAAGGACGAGGCGGCCGGGGCGGACGTGATCGCCGACTTCATCCATCCGCTCCGAGGCGCCGACATCGGCGTGGCGTGCTCCGCGCTGGTTCGGCGGCTGCACTGCTCGAAGCCGGAACGCCGGCCATGGTGCGCCGGGCGCCGCTGCTCGCCTGGTTGCAATCCCAGAACTTCGGGCGGACCGACTTCGAGGCGTTCTGGCGGCTGGTCGGCCTGGACGCGGCGCTCTTCGTCCGGCTCGCCGACGAAGGGTGGCGCGCCCGCATCCTCGATGCACGCGAGAGCGAGGCGATGGCGAAAGCACTGGCAAACGCATCGAGGTGGGACGGCGTCGCAGGTATTCGCGCGGCCCTGGATGCCCTGCGTTCGACGGGCTCGCCGGCCGCCGTCCTGCTCCATGCCGAGGCCGACTTGGACGGCTGGCTTTCCGTCTGCCGGAATGACCTGGTCGTCTGCTCGTTCCAGACACGGGCGCCGGTCGCGGACGCCTATGCCGCATGGGGGCTTGCCGGGGCGCTCGCGGGCAATTGGGCCCACGGCGGCATGGCCGAATGGACCCTGCGCCTGAATGAGGAGGATCCGATCGAGGCGGGTGTGGCCATTGTCGAGACCTGCCGCCGCCTGCTCGCATCCGGCAACGCGCACGCCCGTGCCGCGGCGAGCCAGCTCCTGCGCGCGCACGCCAGCAGCCCGGCCATGGACCTGCTGGTCCGGGATGGCGGCGACGCGTTGGTTGACGGCACAGGCCGGCCCCAGGCGCCATCATCGGACGGCGGCGAAACCGCGTTGACGCCGGGCGAGGTCATCGCCTTGGGGCGATGACGGGGACCGTCTCGGCTTCGCTGGCTCCGGCCCGGGTGGCCGCTCTCGTGGAGTTCTGCCGCAACGCGCCGGTGCAGGCGCTGATCGTTGCATTCTCGGACGGCGTCACCCAGGGTGCCGTGCCTGCCCTCTCGCGGTGGGCGCCACGCGAACTGGATGCCTACATGCGCAGGCTCGCGGACGCCGCAGTCGAGGCGGTGCGACCGGACCAGCCGCCGCCGCGCTGGCTGGTGGACATGAGCGAGCGTGCGCCGGGGTTGGCAGGTTTTCTCACCGCCGGAACGCGGGACGCGTTGGCTGCGGCTTGCGCCGGGCTGTCGTTGCCACGGAGGCCGCACTGGGTGACGGGCGAAGCCGCCGCGGCGCTAGCGTATTACGGCCGCTCTCCCGAGGAGCAGGTCGGCGTGCTGGCGGACGCCTTCCCGGTCGGCCTGACCCGAGCGGCACGCGTCGTCCTGGCACCGCTACCACCGGGCGCCGTGCTGCAGGCCGCCGGGGAGAAAGCCGCCGAGCGGCCCGAGGTCGAGCGTCTGGCCTACTGGCTGCAGCACCTCACCTGGTCGCGCGGACTGCAGAGATTGCCGCTGTCCGACCCGGTCGCGCCGTTTCTGGAGCTGACCGGACACGCCGACACGAAGGTACGTGCCCTGGCGATGAGCCTGCTGCGCGAGTCCCGAGATTGCGAGGCAATCGCCGTCGCGTTCGCGGCGCGTGGCTGGCGCTGGGCCGAGGACATGGACCGCGAGGAGGGGGCGCAGGGCTCGCTGCTTCTGCTCGAGGCGACGCCGTCGCTTTGCGGGTCCGTTCTCGAACGGGCCGATCCTCAGGTGGCGGTCGCCGCGTTCGACAAGGATACCCAATCGATCAGGCGCCTGACTGCGCTGCTCCGGCGTGAGGTCAAGCACATCCTGGATCGCACTACCCACTCCTCCGGTCGCCTCTGGTGCCGGGAGAACGACTTGGACGGTTTCGTGGAGCGCGAGCCGGACGAGGCCGAACGGCTGGTGCGGCCCGCCATCGGCCCGAGCCGCGACCGCAGCACATTCCTGTTTGTGGGTTTTCCGGTGATGGGCCTCTGCCAAGGCCTGCTCCGGCACAGGCTGGACGTCGGCGCAGCGTTGTGGCGCTCGCTCATGAACGAGCAGCATGACGGCATCACCAGGCGTGGCGACCTCGCGCTGCTGCCGTTCCGCGTGGTCCGCAGCGAAGTCATCGACACCCTGCGCGAGCATGCGCTATCGCGGGCCAGGGACGACGCGGCCGTGGTCAGGATCGCCGGGCCGCCACGCTCGACGAGGGCGACTGCTGGCTCGAGGAGGTCATCATGCGCGACCTGGATGGACCGTCCGCCGGCATCGCCGCCCGCGCGCTCGTGCTGGCCGGGCACATGCACGCGACCCCGCGGGCGCGGGCGCTCTGGTCGGGCCGCCTCGCCGAGGCGCCCGTCCCAGGCTGGCTCGCGGCCGTGCACTCCGCCGCGCAGGAGGCATTCCAGCGCAACCGTGATGCGCTGTACTGGTTCGATGCGTATCTTGACGCCGTCGACCTGGTTGATGTCTCGTCGGCCTATGCCCTGTTCGCATCGCGGGCTGACGGACGTAGCTTCGAGCATGGGTCGGCCCAGCTGCAGGCGCGTTGCCCGAAAATGCCGCCATTGCAGCTCTTGCGGTGGAACCTCGACGTCGCGGATGCAAACGAGCGGGGCCAGCGACGGGACAGCGAGCAGGAGAAGCTTTGTGCGGCAACGCGCCGATTGCCAGGGTTAGGCTTCTGGGGCTGACGCGGATTTGGCCTGTTGGCCACCTGCGGACGCCCGATGTTGGCCGAGGCGCTTATCCGCTCGCCCTACACTACCGTGCAGCCAACTTCGGTCAGCGGCTGCGACGGTTACGTAACGTCGGACGGAACGAGCAGCGATGGACGAAACAGGAGGCATCGCGCCATGGCAATCGGGAACGTGCCTTTAGGCAGGCGAACACTCATAGAAGCTCTGGCGTGTTGGCGGTTTGATGACTGGGGCAGGGCAGGGGGTCCGACGCCCGGCACCGCCGGGCCTTGCCCGCCACGGCTACCTAACGGGAGCCTCTACCGGAAAGACAGCCATTCCGGAGGACTTGCGATGGAGCGGTACGGTGTGCAACGGCCACGAAGGTTCAACGCTATGAGGAGAGCCGGCCGGTGACGGACAGATCCCTTGTCGTCCAGGACGGGCCGCGCAGCGTCGCGGTCTTCACGCCCGAGCAGGTCAAAGCCGCGCGCACATACGCCGACGCGTCGCGCGCCGCGTTCACGCAGGCCAAGTATTTGCAGCACTGGACCGCGTTTGGAGCCTGGTGCCGGCAGCACGATCACCGGTCGCTCCCGGCGGATCCGGCGGTGGTCGCCGTCCACCTGTCCGGCCTCGCCGCCGCCGGCCTCGCCCCGCAGACCCTCGCCCTTCGGATGGCCGCCATCGGTCACGCACACCGGCAGGCTGGGGAGGCGATCCCGCACAAGGTCCGCGGCGGCGCGGTGATCCTCGACGTCCTGGCCGGAGCGCGCCGTAAATGGGGCAAGCCGCCAGACCGCAAGGCGGCCGCTGACAGCGACGTCATTTGGAGCATGCTGCACGAGATCAAGGACGACATGTTGAATGACGTGCGCGACCGGGCGCTCCTGTCCTTCGGCTTGGTGTCCTGCATGCGCGCGATCCCCGCCGGCCGCCGCCTCAAGCCGGTGCAGCACCTGGACGCCTGGCTGGAGCGCGCCGTCGTCACCGAAGGCCCGCTGTTCCGGCGGCTGTCGCAGTGCGGGAGGCGGATATTGGCAGATCACATGTCGGACCGGTCGGTGGCCGAGATCGTCAAGGCGCGCGCGAAGGCGGCCGGGCTGGATCCCGCCGCCTTCGCCGGGCACTCGCTGCGGTCCGGGTTCCTGACCAGCGCGGTCCGGGCCGGAGCGTCGATTTGGAAGATGCAGGAGCAGAGCCGACACAAGAGCCTGAATGTCCTCTCGGGCTACGTGCGTTCGGCGAAGCTGTTCGAGGACCACGCGGGGAACGACTTCGCTTGACGCCGAAACGGTGAAAGACCGGCGCCGGAGGGACATGTTGCACGATGCCGCAGAGTTCGGCGCGACCGGGGATGGGCCAAACGCTGGACACGATTTGAAGCTTCCGCGTCGTTCGGCTTCGGACTGCTGCTGCGGGGTTTGAAAAGACGCTTGCTGAAGGGGATGGTCGGCACCAACATCGCGCTGACATTCATGGTGCTCGGCAGCACGATCGGCCTATTCTGGAAGGTGTTCGCGGCATGACCGCCCACAACGCTCTAGCCTACGAGCCTGTGACCCGGATGAGTCGCGAGGACTATCGTGCCTGGGCAGAACAGCAACCGCCTGGCCGCTATGAGCGCGTCAACGGCGTGGTGGTGGCCATGGCGCCCGAGCGGCTCGGGCACAACGATCGAAAGGCTCTGGCTTGGCTCACGCTACGTCGTGCCGTGCACGCAGCCGGACTGCCCTGCCACGTTTACGCCGATGGGGCCACGGTCGAGGTCGGCGACAGCGATTATGAGCCTGATGCCGTAGTGCATTGCGGCGCCAAGCTGCCGGACGACGCGATCGCGGTGCCGGACCCGATCATCATCGTCGAAGTGCTGTCGCCCAGCACCAGTGCGACCGACCGGGCCTGGAAGCTGCAGGAGTATTTCCGCCTGCCCTCGTTGCAGCACTACTTAATCGTCTGGGCCGACAAGCAGCAGATCGCCCACCACCGCCGCAACGACAACGGCACGATCGAGACGCAGATCTTCACGACTGGCGAGATCAGGTTTGTCCCGCCAGGCATCACGATCCTTGTCGAGGACATCTACACCAGCTAGCTGTCCGGTTGTGAGACCTTCCTCGCAACGCTGGCAGTCGAGGTGTGCTTTAATACTGAAGGGCTCTTATTGGGTTCCGGGGTGGTGAGGTCGGGATGGCGGCTCGGGGCTGAGGATGTCTGGTGCGAAGGCGGGATCGGGAGTAGCAGACCGGCTCGCGCGAGCAGCTTTTGTCATGGCTGTCTCCGGCCTGGTCAACCTTTCGGGCCTGATGGACGACGCCAAGTGCTTCGCCTTCGTGCGCCAGCGCCGCTGGCCGGAGGGCGTCCGGTGCCCTGGCTGCGACAACGACGCAGTGATCCGCGACGGCCGCGACGACACGCAGCCCTGCCGGCAGCGCTACCGGTGCAAGGCGTGTTCAGGGCGTTTCGACGACCTGACCGGCCTTGATGCCGCTTCGCGGCATCTCCCTCCGGGGGATCGCTGCGCGATGGTGCTGGCCGGACGCCACCAGCCGCTGCGCGCGTGGGTGCTGTGCCTCTACTTCATGGGCCTGAACCTTTCCAACCGGCAGATCGCCCTGGAGC
>JAABUS010002592.1_pt1 | contig 33646 bp, 36 predicted proteins | sample 5560161 | NCBI WGS metagenome assembly JAABUS01 (sample SAMN10711885, study PRJNA513376) | rock metagenome | isolation source: Antarctica rocks | place: Antarctica: Victoria Land, Trio Nunatak nord | collected 2016-01-04 | reverse complement strand
ATCGTCTTGACCCACTTCGCGTTCTCCGCCGCGCCGCCCTTAAGCAAGATCACCAGGCCCTGGAACGCGTACCGACCGGCGATCGTCTTCAACGCCACGTCACGCTCAGCGTCGGACAAGTGCCCAAACGACTTCTGCAACGCCCCCGCGATCTGGGTGGTGTTCTTCATGTGCCCCGACGCGTCACGGACTGAGAAGCCGTACTTCTCCATCACCGCCGCACCCTTCGCGCTGGGCGCGGCAAGGTTCGACAGCATCTGCCGGAACAGGGTGCCCGCGTTCTCGCCGACGATGCCGTTCTGGGCGAACTGGGCCAACGTGCCGACCGTGTGCTCAAGGTCTTGCCCAAGAATCTGTGCGCCGACACCACCGGCCGCCAGGGCCGCGCCGAGGTCCCCGACCGACCCGAGGGCCTTGTCCGCGCCGGCCGCGAGCTCATCGGAGATCCGGCCCGCGTCCTTGGCTTTCAGGCCGAACTGGGTCATTGCCACGACCGTGATCTGGGTGGCGTCCGCGACCGCCAACTGCCCCGCGGCAGCCAGGTTCAGCGACGACTTCAACGCGCCGCCCATGATGTCCGAAACGGACACCCCACCCTTGACCAGTTCCGCCTCAGCGTCCGCGACCTGGGTCGCTGAGTACCCGATGCCCTGCCCGACGCTTAGGGCCTGCGCCCGGAGTTGCGCGAGCTGCGCCGACGCCGGCCCCAGCTTCGCGAGAGTCCCCACCAGGGACATCTGCTTGTCGAAGTCCATCGCGGCCTTACCGGCCGCGCCCAAACCCAACCCGACGGCGGCGCCGATGCCGAGCAGCACACCACCGACCCGCCTAGACGCCTCCGCCTGGTCGTGGGACGACTTGACCGCCGCCCGGGACGCTGCCGCCGACGCGGTGGCCCGTTTCCGCTGCTCCGCCGCGGCTGTGCGCTCAGCGGTGATCTGCTCACGGGTCAACGCCTTCACCGCTGTCGCGTTCGCCCGCTGCGACTGCGCCAACAGGCGGGCCGCGGCGGTCTGCTCCGCCACACTCCCCTTCGCGGCCTTCGCCACGGCGTTCAACGCGGCGACCTGCAACGCGGACGACGCCTGCACCGCCCGGGCGGTGGCCTGGGTCGAGCGTTGGGTGACCTTCGCCAGCTCCTCGACCGACGCGGCGGCCGCACGAGTCCCAGCGATGAACGACGCCGGGTCGGCCCCAAGGCCGACCTTCACACTGCGATCGCTCATGGCCGCGCCTCCATCGGTATCGGCTCCTCGCACACGACACGCGCTAACGTGCCGGCTGCGCGGATGACGTCACAGGTCCCCTTCGCGAGCGCGTACTCCGCCGCCAGGTGAGCCACCAAGTTGATCTGCTCCCAGTCCGACCCAGACAGCGCGGCGGCCTGGTCCAGGACGTGGAACAGGGTCCACTTCACCCGGTCAGGCAGCGCCGCGAACTGCTCCTCGATCGGCAGCGGGTCACGGGCGCCCGTGCCGGCCAGTGAGAGGACGATCTCGGGCCGCGGAGTCATACCCACCACCCGTACGGGAGCGCCAGGTGGCCCGGCTCGGTCGCCGTCTTGCCCTCCAGGTAGTCGGCCATCGCCCCGAACCCCCCGGAGCGCAAGAACTCCGAGGACCACGGCCGCTGACGACGGGCCAGGCTCTGAGCGTTGGCCGCTGGCCGGCCCTTGTGCGCCCAACCTGTCGCCGTGGCCCAGTCCTCGACCGCGAATTGCCAGTTCCGCAGCGCGTCGAACCCCCTCATCACCGAGGAAGGCTGGTCCTTGCGGCGCGGGTGATGCCGGCGGTCCCACGTCTCCAGACGTGGACCCATCGCCAGCTCCGGCGGCATCGGCGCGTCCTCGGTCGGCGGCAGCGGCACCCGGCGCTTCACGACACGCTCCGAACCCCGTAGGTGCCACGGACGCCGACACGACGCTGCGGACGGGCGCCCGCCGCCTTCGTCTGGTCATCCCCCGACGGCAGGCGAAGCGCCGCTAGGAGGCGAGCGAGAGCGATGCGTTGCTGACGCGCCTCAACCACCGCCGGGTGAGCCTTCAGACCCTGCGGGGAGTCCACCAAAGGGCCGTCCCGCTTGATCGCCACCTCAAGCTGCCCGAGAAGGTCGACCGTGTGCACGGCCTCCACTAACAGGGCCGTCTCGTGCTCGTCGAGGTCGTAGTCCTCGATCACGGAGGACCAGAGGCGACGGCCTGCCGGACCGGCGCCTGTAGGCGCCCTAGTGGTCACGGCCGCTCATATCACTGGATGCATGGCCCGGCCCCAGGGCGACACTTTTCAGGTCCTCGCACCAAGCGGCGAGGTCCCCGTCGGTCCAGGTTAGAATCGGACATAGGGGACATCCCCCCCAAATCGGACACGTCGAATCGTCAGCGTTAGTCGTCCCGTGATATGCGGCCTGCCGGACGTGGTTGACCCGCCCGGCGCGGTCATTGCGACCAGGCGTCGGGCGGGTCGTCGGCGCGCTGGCAGGTCTGGGCGCGGAGGTCTTTGACGCGCTCGCTGCCATCGTTCGGTCCGCGACGCTCACGTGCTGCTCGCGGTGGCCGTGACGTTGACGCGCTCGTCGGATGGGCATAGTGACCTACCCGCTCACTGCCCGCAGGCTCTTCGGGCTCGAGCCTTGACGAACCGCTGCCGCCCAGGTGTTGTAGTCGATGGTCCGCTGCCGGTTGGTTGCCACGACGGCAGCGCGGTCGGCGAGCTGGGCGGCGCGGGCGGTCTGTGCATCGCCGCCGAAGTAGGCGGCGAACGCGGCGTCCTCGGCTGCCTGCTTCTGCTCGGGGGTGCGGGTGTCCGGGTCGGTGCTGGTCCACCAGGCGTTGACCCGGTCCTGCGCGTCCTGCAGTCCCGGGTGGTCGACCACGGCAGTCGGCTCGTTGCCGTAGGACTCGAACATGGTGTGCGCGGCGGCCAGGTTGGGCTCTGCTGCGGCTGCGTGCCGAACCCCGTAGGGCAGCCGCAGCAGCAACTGCGGGTCGATCCCGGATGCGGTGAACGCGGGCAGGTCGGCGGTGCCTCCGGCGAACATCTTGGGTGCTGGCACGGCCGCGGAGATGGCGGCGTACCAGGCCGGGTCGCCTTCGCGGGCGGCGTCCGCGAGCGGGTTCGCCGCGTACAGGTTGACGGTCACGACTGCTGCTCCGAGACCGCGGCGATCATGTGGAACTGGAGCAGGTGGGCGATGGCCTGGTCCCCGACTCCGGCGGGCAGGATCGCTCCCCGGTCCAGGTGCCGCATCGCGTCCCCGACCCTGACCTGGACCAGTTGCGCGGTCACCTGGTACCTGTTGGCGACCGGCGTCTTCATGTCTGTCATGCGCTCTCCTGTCCGATGGCGTCGAGGTGGGCCTGCACGGCGCGCCGGTCGAACGACCAGACACCTGCCCGGCTCGGGCGCCCGCCGAGGGTGCGAGCCAAGCGGCGCGCGTGGCGTTCGCTGATGTCGAGCATCTGCGCGACCTCCCGTGTGTCGACTACGTTCTCCGGGTTCCACTGTGCGGACTCGGGGTGGTGGCGGACGTCCGTGCCCGGACCCGCGGACCCAGCGCGCACGACCCGGGCCGCGGTCTCCAGCGCGGAGACCAGGGACGACAACCGCGCCGAGGGGGTGATTCCGTCTCGCCGGGTCGTCTCCCGAACCCCCGCCACGACCAGCGAGTGCAGGTCCACCACGGCCGGCCCCTGCACCAGGACCGCGGCACCCAGCACCTGCACCGCTGGCGGTGTGCTCGGTGCGGGCACGGTCACGCGCTGACCCGCAGCTCCGACGGCGGGACGGGCGTGGTCTCCATCCGCTCTGCGAACTCGGCTGTCTGGCCCGCGCTGCTAATTAGCTGCTCCAGCTCCTGCAGCTGACCCTTCACCGAGGGGCGCTGCTGGGCGTACTCGTCGACCAGCCCGTTCCACTTCGCGGCCGACCCCAACGGATTGCGACCCTGCTGCCAGGCTCGAGCGAACCCGGCGCGCAACAGCGACTCGTCCCCGGTGACCGCGGCCCGCTCCATCAATTCGCCCAGTTCCTCCGGGCTCTTGGCCTGCGTGACCCGGTCTTGCGCGTCCCGCAGGGACACGACCGCCGTGTCGCTAGACCCATAGGACAGCCCGAACAGCTCCCGCCGCAGCGCCTGCTGCCGTCGCTCCGCGGACTTCTCAGCGTCACCGCGGAGCTTGGCCGTGGTGGCCTTCGCCTTCTCGAACTCGGCCTCGAGCGCCGACCGCTTGCCCATGTCCGACAGCCCATCGTCGGCCCTAATCGCCTTCACGCGGCCGTTGTACGCGGCGACCGCGGCAGCGGCCTTCTCCCGTGCCTGCTCGTCCACTCGACTTTTTCCCTTCGTCGTCATGCGGCCCGGATGGTGCGCCAGTGCTCGCAGCTCTCGCGACGCACGAGCCACTGCCCGTTGACCTTGTCGGCCTCGAGCCGGCGCTCCGCGATCGCCTTGCGCACCGCCCTGCCCGTGATCTGAAGCTGTCTGGCGACCTGTGTAGTCGTCATCCACACCGACTGTGGCGCAGGTTCCGCGGGCTCAGCGTGCTCGGTTCCGCCATGGGAACTGACCCACCGAAGACCAGCCGTCTTCAAGTCGCTCAAGACGACGTCCAGCTCAGGGTCGATGCCGCGCTTGGCGATCGACCACTCCCGTAGCGGGCTCTGCCGGGTGATCGCCGCCGCCACCCGAGCCGGGACGATGACGTGGTCCCCGAAGATGTAGGACCCATCAGGTCGCCGGCCCGGGCCGCTCACGACGCCTCCCGCCGTGCCGCCGCCTGGCGGGACGCTCGCGCCGGCTTGCGCCGCTCGAAGTCCTGACCTCCCCACACGCCCCAGCGCTCATCAAGGGCGACAGCAAGGGCGCTGCACTCGGCCTTGCCGTGGCAGTCGCCGCAGCGGTCGATCGCCCGGGAGGGGTCGGGCGCATACCAGGCCTCGGGCTGCGACTCGCAGGGCGGCGCCTGTTGACCCAGCACTGCAGCGAGAGCCATCAGCTCCGTTGTCGGCTCGCGCATCCCTGCCGGGGTGCTCATGACACTGCCTGGCAGGTCGGGTGGTAGTTCAGCCCGGCGGAGATCACCTGTTCCGGTAGCGGTTCTCCGCAGTCTGCGCACGCGTCGTCAGGAGGGCCATCCTCGAGAGGCAGCGAGTCATTCCAGGAGGGCACCGCTGCCAACGTCGGGGCGCTGTCACCCCCGCCACCCCCCACCCCTTCCCTATAAGAAGGGGTGGAAGGGGTTGGGGGGTCCTGCCTGGCAGAGGTCTGGCAGGGGTTGGCAGGGGTAGTGCCGGATGCGCCTGCGTCGGTGGCGTAGTGCCGGGTCTTCTTGCCTTGGCCGTCGCTCTCGATGCGCAGGAACCCCCGCCCCGCCGCGGTCTTGGCAGCCTTGGAGACGTCCCCGTCACGGAACGAAGGCGCGTCGTCCATCTCCCGAATCGTCCGGGTGAGGTCGGTGACGCCGATGCCGGGGTTGTCTCGGGTGGCGCGGACGGCGAGCACGCCCAGCTCGGCCATCCGCTGCGTGTCCTTGGACTGCTTGCGGGAGCCGGTGCCGGTCATGGTGAGGATTCGGGTGCGCGGGTCGTAGTGCAGCCGGTCCTCGTCGATGTCGACGTCACGCCCCTCGGCTCGCAGGAACCGCTGCGACTCGTCGTCGGGGTCGCGGGTCAGATAGACGATGCTGTCGGCCCAGTCCTCCAGCGCTGAGGACCCGCGGGTCCGCTCCCCGTTCCACCCGGCGTGCGCGGACAGCACGACGTCCTGGGCGCCGACCTCACCGCGGGCGAACAGGTCTAGGTCGACCAAGAAGGCACCGACCTCACCGGAGTCGTTCTGTGACGAGCCGGTGTAGGCACGCCCGAACGGGTCCACGATCAACGTCTCCGTCTGCCGTTCGCGCAACTCCGCGGCGAGCCTGGCCCGGTCCCCAGGGTGCGAGAGCGGGTTACGCCTGCCGCGGAGGTTAACCACGAACAGCCGATCCTGTGGCACGCCCACGTCCGCGGCCCACCTGGCGATCATGCCGGCGGAGACCTCGTAGTTGAGCAGGGTCACCACTCCCTCGACCGGCCGGACCGGGAACCGGCCAAGGAAGTCCTCACCGGTCAGCAGGGACCTGACCAGGTTCAACTTCAGGGTGGTCTTGCCGGTCTTCCGCTGGGCCACTACCAGCACCGACGCCGCAGACGGCACCAGGCCCTCAACCCGCATAGGAGGGTCCGCCGGCCGTGCCAGCAGGTCCTCCAAGGTGCCCGCGTCGAACGGTGAAGCCGACGGCTCCAGCTCTGCCCGTAGCCGGTCCTGGGCGGCCCTACGGACCCGCATCCTGTGCAGCTCGGTCGAGACGTCACGGTTGAAAGCCAGAGCCTGCTCCACGGCGTCATCCGAGACGTCGCGCTGAGAGGGCGAGGCGTTCACTCCAGCAGCCGCGGTCACGAGGCGACCTCCTGACGCCAGGCGCGGCGTGCTCCGGCGGATCGCTCGCCTGCTTCATCCTGGCGCCGACGACGCCGTTCTACGAGGTCCCGGTGCGACGGCTCACAGGCCGCCTTGCGAATGGACGCCGCCAGGTGCGCGTGCGACGCGCCCATGTCCGTCTCTGCGGCGACGTAGCCGGCCGCGTTCCCATGTGTGCAGCCCCAGAGGTAGCCGGCCAGGAACGCATCCCACTCCGCGGTTGAGTACTCCATCAAGTCGACGGTCATCGGGCCGCACCGCCTCGCCAGAGCCGCGTAACCCCGCCGTGCCGTGACGCTGTCCGCGACGTGGTGAACCCCACCGGCCGGATCAGTTCCACTCGGTGAGCGGCTCTAAACAGCGAGCCCCACTGATTGGGATGGCCCGGCTCCGGGACGCTGTACGGGTCATCTCGCAGGTCGTCGGCGGCGAAGATGCGGCCGGACTCGGCGAGGAGGCTGAGCGCACGCTGTGCGCCGTCGAGCCACCACGGGTCGATGCCGCAGTCCGGTACGGTGGTAACGGTCGCCGCAATGACCTCTGGAACGCCCTCGGTTGCCACACCGGGGGCGTTTCGCTTGGCGCTCAAGCCGCGTCACCCCCCGCGGGGATGGGGGAGAGCAGCGCGTCAAGCTCGGCACGGTCGATCCTGATTAGCTTCGGCCCGACGCGGTAGCCAGTGAGTCGGCCCGAAGAGATGTACCGCCGGAGAGTCTTTTCTGAGACGTTCAGATACGCCGCTGCGTCCGCGGGCCCTATGAAGTCGCGGGCGTTCGGGGTCAACTTGGATTGCAAAGGGTCCTCCATCGGGGACGCTCGAGAGCGCCCTCCGATGAGAGGACCAATGGCGACAGGTTAGCGCATTTGTCCAGGTGCGATCAACAACGGTCGAGACCCTTCAGAGGTCTAGCTCCTTCATCACACCCTGCTTCTCCGCGACGATTGTGTACGTGTCTCCGCGCAGCAGAAGCGCGTCAAGGACTTCAGCCACGAAGCTGGAGAGCCACCGATCGGTGCCTTCCCACGAGTAGTTGCATGAGGGACGCGAGCACTTGAGCCGGTAGCGGAAGTGCCCAGGTTCCCCTTCCGCAGCGGGGGCCACCCCAACTGTGAGTCCAAGCTCATGAACTGGCTGCCGCTCGCTGGTTGAAGGTTGATAGCCCACAAACTCTTTGAAATCGGCCGGCTCATGTTCAGGCCACCAGTGTGTGCGTGGGGAGTCACAGCAGATGTCGACGAGCCTGACGGCTAGATGCTTGGGGCACACGATGGTCGCTCGGATCGCCGCGGTGAAGGCCTCGGCTGGGACCTCAACTTCGATTGGCGTCATGCTTGTCGCCCTCCGACGAGCGCCGACAGCGCAACGGCAATCTCCGCATCGCGTCCCTGCGCCGCGTGTTGGTAGCGCAACGCCGCGGCCGGCGTCGAGTGCCCAAGTCGGCCCATCAACTCGGCCAGCGTGGCGCCCGTCGATGCCGCCAGCACCGCGCCGGTGTGCCGCAAGTCGTGCCAGCGCAGGTCCGGCCGTCCGGCGGCCGAGCGTGCCGGGTAGTAGACCCGGTAGAGCGCGCTGGGGGACAGGTGTGCGGTCGGGTCCTGAGCGGCTGGGAACAGCAGTCCGTTGCGGCCAAACGTGGCGTGCTGGGCCAGGTGCTCGCGCAGCAGCGGCATCAGGTGCGGTGGGATCGCCACGTCGCGGACGCCGGCCGCGCTCTTGGGCGTCCCGACGATCACCTGACCGTCGACTCGGACGACGGCGCGCCGGATGTGGAGGACAGCGCCTCTCACGTTGACGTCGGAGCGCCGCAGCTCCACCAGTTCACCGAACCGCAGGCCGCACCAGGCGGCGAGCAACGTCATGACCCGGTACCGCGGCGGCATCGCGGCGACCAGGGCCTCGAGCTCGTCCAGCGTCGCCGGCTTCACCTTATGCACGCGGGTCGAGTTGCCGGCGCCGCGGATGTGGCACGGGTTCGCCGGGATCGCCTCGTCCTCGACGGCCGTCGCCAGGATGGCGCGCAGCAGCGAGTAGGCGTGCGCTCGCAGGGTGGGCCGCTCAGGGTCGAGGGAGGCGTGCCAGCGGCGGACGGCGGGCGCGGTGATGTCTCGCAGCGGGACGTCCTGCCATGGCGCGAGCTGGTAGCGCAGCAGCGAGGCGTAGTGCGAGCGCGTTCGGGGCTTGAGGGGCCGGTCGGCGAGCCAGGTGTCGGCGTACGTGCCGAAGGTCAGGGGAGCACCCTTGGCAGCTCGACGCGCTGCAGGTGCTGTCCAGGAGCCGGCGACGATGAGCCGGCGTTCGTCGGTCAGCCAGGCCTCGGCGTCCATCCGCGTCTCGAAGGTGCTGGGCGCGTTGTGCCGAGCGGTATCGGGGCCGGTGTAGCGGGCGCGGTAGCGCTTGCTGGGAAGCCGGACGATCTGGCCGAACGAGCGCTTCACTTGGCCGAATTACCGTTACGGCTGGCGTTCGAAGGATCCGTAACGGTCCCGAGGAGCCAATCGGTTACAGCGGCGGCTTCTCGGGTGAGGTGTTCGTTGGCGAAGGCGACTGCGCGATCTCGAGCGTCCGAAGTAAGGAGTCCTCGACGGTCCCGATAGGCACGCTGCCGGCAGCGAGACGAGCAGTAGCGGCCATCCGCGCGAATATCGGGGTTGAGCGGCTCCGCGCACTCTTGGCACCGATTCCTAACGTTCATCTCCGCACGCCTCTCACCCTCGTCGTGTCCGATACGTGTCCAATCAGGGTACAGGCGTGTCCGGTTGTGTCTTGCTATGACACGCGATACTGTCTGGTCTTACCGCAGGTCACAGGGTTGCGTCGCAGGTGGCGGACAGTTCGGCGAAAGCCGGCAGGTACTGGTTCAACCCAGTATCGCCCACCCTTTGTATACGGTACTTGACCTGCGAAATGCGGAAACGCGCGCCGGTTCTGGTCGGCGCGGAGGTGATCTTTGCGTGGTGAAGGCGTGTGCACGTTCGCCGCGAAGGCTCCCCCAGCAGCATCCGTAGCATCCGTCCGAACTGTTCGCGTGCAAGGTCGCGCCAGCCCGTGTGGTGCAGAGCAGACCGGCGGTGAACAGCAAAGAGTCCCCGGACAGGAAGAACCCCACCAGGAGCCCGGTCTCGGCGAACATGACCAGGAAAACCCCGAGCGGCCCGAGGGTGGCCGGCAGGCTGTGCGGATCCAACAGGTTGAGCGCCGCTATCGCGGCAAGGACGTGCTCGATCACACATTCACGTTTCGGTTCACAGGCACGAGGAAGCCGGGACGAAACCGGACGAGCTACTACTAACACAGTCGTACTACAGACTGCTGTGGTACTCCTTGATACTACCAACAAACGTAGTAGTCCTGGAGGGTCCCAGCCATGTCCAGTAACCCCGCACCCGGACAGCGCCGAGCTCAGCTCCGGCGCCGCAGCAACGGCGTCTCTCTCTTCGTCCAATCCCTGCTCTCTCACTCTGGGAGCGCAGCGAGACCCGGCAGTCATGAGGCGTCAGAGCGGCCTTCGCGCGCCGGCATCTCAGACGACCGGGAGTGGGGAACCAGCGACGCTGGAGCGCCGTGGGCGATATTCACGGCGGCCATGTTCGTACTCGCGTTTGCCGCCCGGCTGCTCCCGATGGTGCTCGGTGGGGGCCTGGGCGGGATCGGCGGCTACGACGACGGGGTGTATTACACGGCGGCGGCCTCGCTGATTCACGGCAGGATGCCCTATAACGACTTTCTACTGTTGCACCCACCCGGGATCCTGCTCGTGCTGGCCCCCTTCGCCTGGCTGGGATCGCACACCTCCGACGCGGCCGGCTTTGCGGCTGCGCGGGTCGCGTTCATGCTGATCGGGGCGCTGAACACCGCCCTGGTGGTGCGGGTGCTGCGCCGGTTCGGCCTTCCCGCCGCCGCTGTCGGGGGCGTCTTCTACGCCATGTTCTTCCCCGCCATCTACGCCGAACGATCCACCTTGCTCGAGCCGCTGGGCACCCTTGCGCTGCTGGTCGCCCTGGTGTTGATGGGGCGCGGTCGCGATGTCCCCTCCCGCTGGCGGTTCTATGCCGCCGGCGCGGCGCTGGGCGCGGGAGTGGCAGTGAAAATCTGGTATGTCGTCGCCGTGTTGGTGATCGTGGCCGCTCTGCGGGGTGCCGCGCGGTGGCCGGTCCTGGCCGGTGCCGCGGTCGCGGCCGGAGCCATCTGCCTCCCGTTCTTCGTCGCCGCGCCGACCCACATGTTCCGCTACGTCATCACCGACCAGCTCGGCAGACCTGGCGCCCACGTCTCCATGGTCAAACGGGTCGAGTCCATTGTCGGCCTGGGCGCCGTGGCCCCCGACGGGGGCTCATCGGTGCTGGCTCTGACGGCGGTGATGGTGTCGGCCGCCTTCGCGGTCTGCGTGCTCATCGCATTCACCGCCCCAGACGCCCGCGTCTTCATCTGGCTGCTCGCCGCCAACACCGTGGTGCTGCTGGCTAGCCCGTCCTACTTCAAGCATTACTCCACGTTCACCGCGGCGCCGTTGGCACTGATCGTCGGCGTGGCCGTCGGGCGCGTGGTGCCGACGATGCTCCGGTTTACTTTCGGGCGCCCCTTGCTGGGCGGCGCGGCCATGATCGCTGTCCTGGGGCTGGGGGCGCCAGGTGTGCTACACCTGGAAGGCACTCATTTTCCCGCTGGGCCCATGCGACCGGGCGCTGCCCGAGTTCATGGCTGCGTCACCGCGGACGACCCAGCCGCGCTGGTCGAGCTCAACGTGCTGACCAGCGACCTGAACCGGGGATGTGCCCTGTGGCCCGACGTCACCGGCTGGACCTACGACACCGCAGAAGTCCGCACCCCCAGCGGCAAAGAAGAGTCCCGGCACAAAAACACCGTCTGGCAGCACCTGGTGCTGGGCTACCTCCAGTCCGGTTCAGCGACTATCCTCGCGCGACCCGAAACCGGGCTCAGCGAGGCCTCCCGCGCCCAAATCGCCGCCGGGCCCGTACTGGCCCACGCCGGCGATTACACCCTCCGCGGCGTTCGAGCCACTGCACACGGGTGAAAGGTCCGTCCCTTACTGGCGCAGCGCGATCACTGCGGCACTGGCGGTCAGCGCCAGAAAGTCCCCGAGCGCCACGTGGACTGCGGCGGGTGGCTCCGCGGGTAGCACGATCTGCAGCTCGGTCATGTCGGTCAGCCGCCGCATGAGCGCGACGAAGAGCGGGACTAGGGCGGTTCAGCGGGAACGCGGCCCCAGGCGGCGAAGATGCCGATGTTCGCGGAGACCCCGACCGAGGTCTTTGAGGCGATGCATCATTGCATCCCTAACGAGGCGTATCCGAAGTCCACCAACCCGACCGCCTGGAAAAATCCCCGCACCTCGTCCTCGGTGAATCCAAGCCAAACATCGGCCTGCTCGGTGCGCATCCACTCATACCCGTGCTGCACCTCATCGGTGACCGCGACCATCCCGCCAGGGTGGATCACCCGGGCCATCTCCGTCAGCATCGCCGCCGGCTCGGGCGCGTGATGCAACACCATGTTCGCGACCGCGGCGTCCACACTGTCATCGGGCAGCCCCAGAGCGTCGACCTCCCCCTCCAGCAGCTCCACATTGTCCAGCCCCAGGCTCGCCAGGTTGTCCGCGGCCACGGCCAGCATGGCCGGGGAGTTGTCCACCCCCACCACGGACGCGGCGACCGGGGCCAACCCGGCCGCGACGAAACCGGTACCGGTCCCCACATCCACGACCCTGCTGCCAGAGCCGACCCCGGCGTGCTGGACCAGGGCATCGATCACCCCCGCGTTATAGAAGCTGGAACGCATGTCGTCCCAGTCCACCGAGACCCGCTCAAAAAAGGCTTTCACCTCGACACTGCTAACTGGCTGACCCATGCCCCGACCCTTTCAGCAGCATCGCCCGGCCACAAGACGACCACCGATCAACCGGCGCGGTTGGCACCCACTGGGGCCACCTCGGACCAGGCGGAGTGCCCACCCTCGTTCGTCCGATCGCACCAGATCCAGCCGCGCTTGGTCCGCTGAGACCCTCAGCTCACAGGGACAGCCACTCGGTACTCGTCGTGACGGCGTCGAGTTCGGACGGCAGCGGCTCGACTCCGATCCCTGGACCGACAGGCACATCCAGGTGTCCATCCTGGACCACGAAGGGAACGGTGATGTCGGTGCGGTAATAGCGATCCGAGCCGGAGGTATCGCCGGGAAGCGTGAAGCCAGGGAGCGCTGCGAGCGCAAGATTGGCAGCCCGCCCGAGCCCGGTCTCCAGCATTCCTCCGCACCACACGGGCACGCCATGTGCGACGCAGACGTCGTGGATCCGCCGGGCCTCCAGGTAGCCACCGACACGCCCGGGCTTGATATTGACGATCGCGCAGGCTCCGAGGCTGATCGCGTCTGCAGCGGCACGCGCGGAGGTGATCGACTCGTCCAGGCACACCGGGGTGCGAATCTGCCTGGCCAACTCGGCGTGGCCGAGCATGTCCTCCTCGTCCAACGGCTGCTCGATCAGCACCAGGTCGAAGGGGTCGAGACGGGCCAGGTGCCTGGCGTCGGCGCGGGTGTAGGCGGCATTGGCGTCGACCTGCAGCAATATCTCGTCGCCGAAGCGTTCTCGCACTGATGCCACGGGCGTGATGTCCCAGCCCGGTTCGATCTTCAGCTTGATGCGGACGTACCCGGCCTCGAGGTAGCCGGCGACCGCGTCGAGCAGCTCGTCGATCGAGCTCATGATGCCGACGGAGACCCCGCACGGGACGCGGTCGCGCACTGCACCGAGTTCGCGCGACAGCGGCCGACCCAGCGCCCGGAGCTCCGCGTCGAGCAGGCCCATCTCCAGCGCAGCCTTGGCCATCGGATGACCGCGAAACCTGGCGAGTGCAGGCGCGACAGCTTGTGCGTCGAGGTGGTCGACGGCCGCGAGCGCGGGGATCAGGAATCGTCGCAGGACGTCTGCGGCCGCGTCGGCGTACTCCGAGGAATACAGCGGATCGGACATTGCCACGCATTCGCCCCAGCCTTCGGCCTCGCTCGTGACCACGCGCAGGAGTAGCGCATCGCGGCTTGTTTCGGTGCCGAAAGACGTACGGAACGGCGCTACGAGCGGCATCGATATCTGTCGCAGTTCGACTCCGGTCAGTTTCATCGGCTGTCCTTCGCCGAGGTGTTCCGCCGGTGCAGGATGTACCAGCCGGCCCGATCGAACCCGGTCACTTCGGCGCCGTCGTCGAGCAGAGCGCCGAGCACTTCGCGCACCGCAATGCGCCAGTCCTTGCCGCATCCGGGATCGCTGAGCCGCAGCGCTTCGATGTCGGCAGGCACAGCGACGAGCAGCGTCTGCGCGTCGGACGTGCCGACTGCTGGACCGCCGAGCGCGGAAACGCCCAACGCGACAGTGGCGCCTGAGGCGCGTTCGGCCTCGGCGTCCGCACCCGCGGTGGTGCCGGCGCAAGCCGCGGCGACGGAGGCGTCGGCGAGCTTCCAGTGCACCAGAAGCCGATCGGTGTCGTCGCCTCCGTTAATGGCGTCGTGTATGCCGCCGTAGAAGTTGATGAGGTATTCCTCGGGTCGTGCCGCCAGCTTGACGAAATTAAAATACGCGTTGCGGCGCACGAGCGGGTCGAAGGTCCAGTAAATCGCCGACACGCCACGCAACATCGACCAGGCCCGCTGGTGCGCCTTGAGGGCGAAACCGACGCTTCGACCGCGGGCCGCGCCCGACACCCCAGCGATATGGCTGTGCAGTGCCTCGTTCGCCGGCGCCCCGAAAAAGCCCACGCACGCGCCCAACAGCTCGTCCCCATCGAAGGCGCCCGCGACGTAATTGCCAGCCTTGCCGAGAGCGCGCAGCAGTTCGCTCGTTACTGGCGGATTTGTCGGATCGGGCCGCCAGATGTCGGCGTACAGGCGATAGACCGCATCGATTTCGCCAAGAGCGCTGATCTCGCGGACCTGGACGCCCGCGGCACGCGCCGCCGCAGCCGCGGCTAGGACAGGTTCCTCGGAGCCAAACGGCTCGCGAGCTGCTTCGCGTTGCAGATCGGTCACGCCGCAATACTGGCTTGCGACGCCGGATTCGTCATGGTGGGCTCGCGGCAGCTTTCGGTCGACGTTGATGGTCTCCGACGTGCAGGGACCCCGCAGCCCTCGCGGTGATTCCCATGACAATCGCCTCATCCTGGGCGCGGGAGCGACCATGGCCCTGATCGGCAGCATCTTCGACACTGCATTAGGTGACATCGATCCGCAGGAGGCGGGGTCAGCGAGCGGATCGATCAGCGCGGTCCAGCTAGTCGCGGCCGGAGTATGGTCCGCCGCAGTCACGACTGTCTACTTCGCCGGCCTCGATGCCGGTGGCCAAACCCATGCCATGACGCTCAGCCTTCTCGTCGTCCTCGGGATAGCCGCGCTCTGCCTGACCCTGGTGCCGCTCCTGCCCCGCCGGGCGGCGGTCCTCGAACACTGATCTCTCTTGAGATGGCGACAGTCGCTCGCCCTCCTGTTGGCAGGCCACCACCTCCCGGCAGGAGGGCGCTGCCGTGACAGGGCTTCATACTGCGTGTGCGAACGCACATACATCCTGTAAGCTCACGGCGTGCATGCGGCAGAGCGGACCAGCCGACTGGTCGAGTCGCTGCGTCGAGACGGCCGAGTGGCGATAGCGGTTGCGGCTGCCGAATTCGGCACTGCGGAGATGACGATCCGGCGTGATCTCGGTCTGCTCGTGGAGCGCGGAGTTGCGCGGCGGGTGCGCGGCGGCGCGGTCAACTTGTTGATGCGCGGTGAAGAACTGCCGTTCGCCATGCGAGAGATCGAGGCCGTGGACGCCAAAAAGCGTTTAGGGGCTCTCGCCGCAAACCTGATCGGTGACGGCGAGGCCGTGGGCTTGGACAGCGGGACCACTGTCCTGGAGGTGGCGCGCAATCTCGCCGGACGGCGGCTGACGGTGATGCCGGTGTCATTACACGCTGCGATGCTCTTGGCCCCGTCGTCCGCGGTTCGGCTGATGATGCCCGGGGGTGAGATCCGCTCCGGAGAGCTGGCGATGATGGGGCCGCTCGCCTTGTCGAGCATCGAAGCGCTTCGGTTCGACACGGTAGTGCTCGGCTGCTGCGGAGTGTCTCCGGACGGTCAGGTCACCGCTCACGATCTCGGCGATGCCGCCGTGAAGCGGGCCTTGCTCGCTTCGGCTCGGCGGACTGTGCTGGTCCTCGACGCAGGCAAGTTCAGCCACTCGGCGATGGCGGTGGTGTGCCAGATGTCGGCGTTCGACATCGTGGTGACCGAGTTCACCGCACCCGAAGCCGCCGTTCTGGCTCTTGAGGCCGCTGGAGTGGTGGTCCACCGTGGCTGACCTCGCCGGGCCATCGAGCGCTGCCCGACGGTCGTCACTGCAGTCCAACCGACCGTCTGGATCATCTTGAGCGCCGAGCGCGTCAACACCGCCGTGTACTCATCGGCGCGCGTCACCGCTGCGACCCGCGCCACCTACGCCGCTTTCACGGGCGCAGGGTTCGCTTTCGCGAGCTGGGCGTCGCGGATACCCCAGGTGCGCGATCGACTGCACCTGAGCCCGGCGGATCTCGGCCTTGTCTTGCTGGCGATCGCGGCTGGTTCCCTGGTCGCACTTCCGTTGTCCGGGATCATCGTGCAGCGACTCAACTCGCGGCGCACGGTCGCCGCTACGTCTCTTCTACTGGCCGTCGGCCTCGCCGTTGGGTCGATCGGCTACCTGGCCGGTGTCGTCCCGCTGGTGGTCGGCCTGTTTCTATTCGGGTTCGCCAACGGCGCGTGGGATGTCGCGATGAACGTGCAAGGCGCCATCGTCGAACGGCATTTGGGCCGAGCAATCATGCCCCGCTTTCATGCCGGCTTCAGCGCCGGCACGGTAGCCGGTGCGCTGGCCGGCGCACTCATGGTCGCTCTCAAGGTCCCGGTGACCGCCCATCTTCTCGGTGTCGCCGTAGTCGTGGGCGCCCTCGTCCCCCTCGCGGTCCGCGACTTTGTCGCTGACACCGACGCGCCGGCCGCGCATGCCGAAGCGGCCACCGCCCAGAGCGGGGCTGGTTACGCGCTGGCGCGCTGGCGCGAACCGCGAACGTTGCTGATCGGCGTGGTCGTGCTGGCATTCGCCTTGTCCGAAGGAAGTGGCAATGACTGGATCAGCGTCGCGCTCATCGACGGCTATCACGTCCCGGCGGTCGTCGGGACGCTGGGCTTCGCGGCGTTCCTTACGGCCATGACAGCTGCGCGCTGGTTCGGTACTGGCCTGCTCGACCGGTTCGGACGGGTCACCGTCCTGCGAGGGCTCGCGGCCGTCTCGATCGCCGGGCTGGTGTTGTTCGTCTTCAGCCCGTTCACCCCTCTCGCCTTCGTCGGGGCGTTTCTGTGGGGAGCCGGCGCGTCGCTGGGTTTTCCTGTTGGTATGAGCGCAGCCGCCGACGACCCCGCCGCCTCCGCCGGGCGCGTCAGTGTCGTGGCCTCGATCGGCTACTGCGCCTTCCTGGCCGGACCGCCCCTCATCGGTTTTCTCGGCGACCACCTCACCGTCCTGCGGGCCCTGCTCAGCGTCGCCATACTGCTCGCCCTGGCAACACTGGTCATGGGCGCCCTGCGGCCGCTGCGAACGACCGACCCTGGAGGAGTCCGCGATCGGAGGCGTTGACGTTCGCGGCGCGGAAGCGGAGAGTTCAGCTCAGGGAAAGGGGCCAACGGGTGTTCCGGCGATCGGCAGATCACCCCGAGGAAGGACCGTCGGTGGACCAACTGCAATCGCTCCGCGACATCCTCGACGATGTTGCGTCCTTGGAGCGCGACACCGACTGGACCCTGGCTGCGTGTGGAGAGAGCGGCCTGGTCACTGGCGACGTCGCCAGGAAAGCAGGCCAGTTGATCGTCGCGTATTACCGGCTTCAGCGGCGGAGAGAGTCAGCCTTTCGACGAGGCCCGCGCCGTCATAGCGGCGCAGCTCTGCTCCGAGCTCTACCTGCGCCAGGGTCTGCTGAAGAGCGCGCTGCAGCTGGCCTTCCCGTCCACTCCCACGGATCGCACGGAAAGCGCACGCCTCAGGCTCAACGGTCTGGGCACGACAGCCACGCGCCTTCACGAACTGCGTGCCGCCGCAACCGGCTGATAGTGCATCGACCCCGTTCCTACTCATGTTTGCCGTGGACCTCGCTCTGCGGTCACCCCGCTGTGCGTGCGCGGGTGAGCAGTCGGGGAGGATCCTGAGGTGGTGATGAGGCTCCTTGCCGTCGAGCCGGTCGCTGGGCCGTGGCGGGTGACGACGGTCGACGAACTCGCGGGCATCGTGCTCGCCGGCGCTGGCTCTTTGACGGGTCGGCCGGCCGTGGTCGCGGTCGACGGGCGCAGCGCCGGAGGCAAGACCACGCTGGCGAGACGCCTGAGCAGCGCGGTGCCCGCATCTGCAGTGGTCCATACCGACGACTTCGCCTGGCAGCATTCGTTCTTCGCCTGGGACGAGCTGCTCACCCGCGGCGTGCTCGAGCCCGTGCGCCTCGGTCACGCCGTCCACTACCGGCCTCCCGCGTGGGAGACGCACGGTCGGCCGGGGGCGATCGAGGTCCCGGCGGGGCTTGACCTGGTCGTCGTCGAGGGAGTCGGTGCCGCCCGGCGCGAGCTGGCGGACCTGCTGGATGCGGTCGTCTGGGTGCAGTCGGATTTCGCGGAGGCCGAGCGTCGCGGCATCGCTCGGGACCTTGCCCTTGGCGGGCACGGCGGTCCAGAGCAGACAACCGCGTTCTGGCAGGAGTGGATGGCACACGAGGTGCCCTTCCTCGAGCGTGAGCGGCCGTGGGAGCGGGCACGCGTAGTCGTGGCCGGCACCCCACCGCTGCCGCATGACTCCACCGAGGTGGTCCTCGCACCAGGCCGACACGAGCGCTGGGCCGCTGCGCCCGAGCCTCTCAAGGGCGGCGTACGAGTCACGCGCCAGGGAAACGAAACGTCGGGGGATGTCGAGAACGCCTGGCCGGCCTCGACGTCCCCAGTGAAGGGCGCCACTGGAGCGCCGAGTCATAGCAGAAGGAGGCGCTCTGATGAAGTACGTCATCTTGATCCACGCCAACCCGGACCCCTGGGGGCACCCGACATCGATTCATACCGCCGAGGGGCGGGCGCTGCCGCCGGAACGGCATGCCGAGATGGACCGCCAGTTCGATGCCCTCTTGGCGGAGATTTCCGCCTCGGGTGAGTTCGTGACTGCGGAGGCGCTGGCCGACCCGGCATCGGCCACGCTCTACGGATGGAGCACCGAGGGTCACCTGGCCACCGAGGGCCCTTACGCGGAGGCGAAAGAGCACCTGGCGGGGTTCTTCATCATCGACTGCGCCTCCCGCACCCGCGCTGAGGAGATCGCCGCGCAATTCGCCCAACCCGGGGGAGTGGTGGAGCTCCGTCCGGTGATGTGGCCCGGTGGTGACGATCAATGACCACCGTCGCCGTGGAGCAGCTGTGGCGTCGATGCGTGCCGGACGTCCTGACCGCTCTCGTTCGCTCCTATGGCGACTTCGACGCAGCCGAGGACGCCGTGCAGGAAGCGCTGCTGGCGGCCGCGCGGCAATGGCCCACCGAGGGATTGCCGAACAATCCGCGAGGCTGGCTGATCACGGTGGCCTCGCGCCGTCTCGTAGACCAATGGCGCAGCGACCAGGCCCGTGCCGGCCGGGAGCAGCGGGTCGCCGGGTGGACCTCGGCAACGGAACTGCTCGCGCCCCCTGCCGACGTTGCAGGCGAGGGCGGGAGGGATGACTCGCTGGCGTTGCTGTTGCTGTGTTGCCACCCGGCTCTCAGCCGGCCCTCGCAGGTGGCCCTGACGCTGCGGGCCGTCGCCGGGTTGAGCACCGGGCAGATCGCCCGGGCCTTCCTGGTGCCCGAAGGCACGATGGCTCAACGGATCAGCCGGGCCAAGAACCGGCTCCGGGAGGTCGGGGCCCGGTTCACTGTCCCCGAGGCTGCGCAGCTGCCCGACTGCGTCGCCGCCGCCGCCCATGTGCTGTATCTGGTCTTTACCGAGGGACACACGAGCACTACCGGGGCCGGACTGTACGACGTCTCCCTGTCGGACGAGGCGATTCGCCTGACCCGCCGGCTGCACCAGTGCCTGCCTGAGGCGGGTGAGGTGACCGGACTGCTTGCGCTGATGCTGCTGACGGACGCTCGACATGACGCCCGTGCCCGCGCCGACGGCTCGCTGATACCCCTCGCCGAGCAGGACCGGACGCTGTGGGACCACACCCGCATTCGCGAAGGCAGCACCCTGGTCGAGCGCGTGCTGCCGGTAGGGCCGGTCGGTCCGTTCCAGTTGCAAGCCGCGATTGCGGCCGTCCACGCCGAAGCCCACCGCGCCGAGGACACCGACTGGGCCCAGATTGCGACTCTGTACCGCATGCTCAGCGACCTCGCGCCTAGCCCGGTGGTCATACTGAACCACGCTGTCGCCGTCGCTATGGTCGACGGCCCGATTGCGGGGCTCGACATGCTCGCCCCGCTGTTGCTCGATCAGCAGATGCGTCGACACCACCGGACGCATGCCGTGCGGGCTCACCTGCTGCAGATGGACGGCCGGATCGAGGAAGCCCGGGCCGGGTACGCCGTCGCGGCTCGTCTGGCAACCAGCATCCCCGAGCAGCGTTACCTCAACACCAAGGCAGCGTTACCTCACCTGTAGGACAGCGCTGTCTCGTCAATGACTTCCGCCGCCGGTGGGATTGCCGGTGCGCTCGGTGTGCCACTCGTCTAAGAGAGCAGGCAGCCGGGCGTCGAGGAAGCGGAAGACGTCGGCCATGTCGGCGATCCTCCGGGCGGCTTCGTAGCCGCTCGGCATTCGGCCGACGTGCCCCTGGAGCATGTGAGCCAGTTCGCGGAATCGCGGAGATTGCGCCAGCGCTCACCTGCAGCCGGTCGGCCAGCTCTTGCGCGCCTAGTCGCCCCTCCGCACTTGCCATGAGGGCCATGAGGACCCCGGCCGGAATACGCAGGAAGCCTTGGGCCGCCAGCCGCGCCGAGGTCTCGGCGACGAAGTCAGCGGCAGCGCCGTCGCTGGTCACGCGACGACGTCCCGTCGCCTCACGGCGAGCACGGCCAGAGCGGGGAGTAAGAGGTCGACCGCAAGGAGCACCATGACGCCAACCCAATCTTTCACCGGGACGGTGGGTGCGACGGCGAAGGGGCTCGCGTGAATGACCACACCCGGCAGGTGGAGCAGCGTGCCAAACAGGGCGACGACGACCGTTACCGCGAATATGACTGGACAACAGCACGGTTGCGCCATCGCGTCGCACCCGCTCGACTTGGGCGCGGAATACCGACTCCGTCACCGGATCGAGGCCGGTGGTCGGCTCGTCGAAGATGTACAGGTCGGCAGGGCGGGCGAGGGCTGCCACCAGGGCGACCTTCTGCCGGTTGCCCTTGGCGTACCCGCGAGCCTTTGTCCCGGGATTCAGATCGAAAGCCTCGAGCATGGCCGCCCGCAGAGCCGCGTCGGCGCCACCCCGCAGGCGGGTCAGCAGGTCGACGATCTCGCCGCCTGTCAGACTCGGCCACAGGTTCACGTCACCGGGCACGTAGGCAACCCGTCGGTGGACGGCCACCGCATCGCTCCAGGGATCCCGGCCAGGACGGACACCGTCCCGTCGCCTTCAGCAGCCCGAGAAGCACCCGAATCCTGGTCGACTTGCCCGAGCCGTTCGGTCCGAGGAAGCCGGGCACCTCACCGGTCGGACCGACAGGTCCAGCCCGTCCAGAGCCCGGACCCGGCCGAAATCCTTCACCAGCCCGCGAACGTCGATGGCGTTCCCTACTCCGCCACGACGCTAACGAACTTTTCACAACCTTGTGAAGACCGTGTATGTCGCTGGGCGGCCACTCATCGGGCCGGGCGGATCGTGCCGCGTGCCTCCCCGAAGCCGATGCGGCCGGAGCCCGGTCCGGGTGCACTTGCGGTGATGACCACGGTGTCACCGTCCTCGAGGAACGTTCGTGTGTGGCCTCCCACGCGAACTGGTTCGGTGCCGCCCCAAGTCAATTCGATGAACGCACCGCGTTGCTCCTTCTCCGTCCCCGAGACCGTGCCGGAGGCGAAGAGGTCTCCGGTCCGTGACGAAGCGCCGTTCGTCGTGGCGTGCGCAAGCATCTGAGCGGGGGACCAGTACATCGACGCGTACGGCGGCCTGGACACGATGTCGCCGTTCCACTCGATGGCCAGGTCGATGTCCAGGCCCCAGGGCTCGGTCTCCAGCAGGTAGGGCAGCGGCTCGGGGTCGTGGACCGGTGTGGCGCACCGGGCGTGGGCCAGAGCAAGGAGCGGTACCACCCAGGGCGAAATCGTGGTGGCGAAGCTCTTGCCCAGGAAGGGGCCGAGAGGGACGTACTCCCAGGCCTGGATGTCGCGAGCGGACCAGTCGTTGACGATCACCATGCCGAAGACGTGATCCGCGAAATCCTCCACCGGTATGGGTTCCCCGAGAGCGGATGGGACACCCACGACGAAGCCCATTTCGGCCTCGACGTCGAGCCGGCGGCTCGGGCCGTGGTCAGGCGCCGGCTGCCCGGGCGGTTTGCGCTGCCCCCGGGGGCGCTGGATGTCCGTTCCCGAGACGACGACGGTTCCGGCGCGCCCGTGGTAGCCGACGGGAAGGTGCTTCCAATTCGGGGTCAGGGGCGGCGAGTTGGGCCGGAAGAGCCGGCCGAGATTGGTCGCATGGTGCTCGGACGCGTAGAAGTCGACGTAGTCCGCCACGTGAAAGGGCAGGTGGAGGGTGACATCCGCTATGGGATGCAGGCAGCCGTCGGGGACCGAGCCGGCCAGGACGATCCGGGTCACCCGGTCGCGAATCTCCACCCAGCGGGCAACGCCCTGTGCCATGAACGGGTTGAGCGTCGGCTGGGCGAAGATCTCGTCCGCCAGAGCCACGCTGAGGTCGAGAATGTGATCACCGATCCTCACCCCGACCCGGGGCGACAGAGCGCCCGTGGAGAACACCCCGTACGGCAGGTTGTCGGTGTCGAACGGGGAGCCGGCCGGAATCTCCAGGGGCGTCACTTCACGCCTTCCCCGATGTGGACGGTGGCGGAAACGAGACCGAGGGCGCGGAGGTCGCCCAGCGGTTCGAGCACACTGCAGGTGCCGAACGAAACGAACCTCCTCCGCACGCCGGTGCCGAGCCCGCGCACGGCTGCTGCGAGGCGCTCGCCGTCGCGGCGTTCGAGGATCCTTGCCACCTCGGAGATCTCGGCCCCGCGAACGGCGGCATCGGTCGCGACGAGGACGTTGAGGAAGCCATGCTGCTCGAAACCCGTTGCGGTGTCGGTGTTCCGCACGGCGTGGTGCAGCCCCGCTGTTGCTTTGAAGGGGACGCCGGCATTCGCGGCGGCGCAGATCGCGGCGGCCAGCTCCGGTCCCTCGGGATGCGCGGAGGCCCGGGCGCCCCCGGTGCGGAACTTCACTCGATACCTCGTACCCGTGAGAGCAGCGATCACCGCGGACCGGCGCTCGGCTCTCGGCGCCTCGACGTACACGTCGGTCGAGTCATCGACCTCCGACAGGTGTCCAAGGAGCGTGTCGATTCTCATGGCCTCAGGGACGACGACTTCCAGAGCGCGGAGCACCGCGCCAGGCATCCTCCCCACGGCGCAGGCCACTTCGCTCACCGGCGCAGGTCCGTCGGAGAGGGTGACCGCCAGCTCGATCACCCCGTCGAGAGCGCCTAACAGCTCAGGCAACTCGGCCAGCCGGCCCGCCGGCAATACGAACGGTCCGACCAAGTCTGCAAACGCCGTCGAGCGGTAACTGAGATGAGCGGGCACCGCGCGAGCCATCGGCGCGTTGCCCGGCGGGAACATCGCCGCGTCATCGAACAGGCGGTGCAGCACCGGTGGAACGGTGCTCATGACGTGCTCATCGGGCAGGTCCACGACCCGCCCACGACCATGCGTATCCGTCGTCCTCGCACGCGAGCGCCCCCTCGCCGAGCTCGAGGGGGCGGAATGTGTCGATCATGACGGCAAGCTCATCGAAGTACTCGACACCGATGCTGCGTTCGTAGGCCCCGGGTTGCGGTCCGTGCGAGTGTCCGCCCGGATGCACCGAGATCGATCCCTGTCCGATCCCGGAACCCTTGCGCGCCTCGTAGTCGCCGCCGACGTAGAACATGATCTCGTCGGAATCGACGTTGGAGTGGTAGTAGGGCACCGGGATCGACAGCGGGTGGTAGTCGACCTTGCGGGGCACGAAGTTGCAGACGACGAAGTTGCCGCCCTCGAAGACCTGGTGCGCCGGAGGAGGCTGGTGCACCCGGCCAGTGATCGGCTCGTAGTCGGAGACGTTGAACGTGTAGGGGTAAAGGCATCCGTCCCAGCCGACGACGTCGAACGGGTGCTCCGGGTACACCAGCCTGGTGCCGACGATGCCGCGCGAACCGCGGTGCTTGAGCAGGACCTCGACGTCCGTGCCCTCGGCCTGCAGTGTGTCCGTCGGGCCGTGTAGGTCGCGCTCGCAATACGGGGAGTTCTCGAGCAGCTGGCCGAACGCCGACCGGTACCGCTTCGGGGGCACGATGTGGCTGGCGGCCTCGATGGCGTACGCGCGGAGCGGGGCCCCCGGCTGCGGGATCCACCGGTGAGTCGTCGACCGGGGGACCAGCACGTAGTCGCCCGCTGATGTGGTCAGCGCACCGAACACCGTTTGCACGACAGCGTCCCCGGACTCGACGTAGACCAGCTCGTCGCCGACGGCGTTGCGGTACAGCGGTGACGCGGCCTGCGCGACCACGTAGGAGAGGCGCACGTCGGCATTGCCGAGCACCAGGCGGCGACCGGTGACGACGTCGACATCAGCGGTGTCGGTGAACAGCTCGTGCAGCCGGAGGTGCCGCGGCCTGAGCGGGTGGTTCGGCGTTGTCCCCTGGTCGCCCAGCTCCCAGACTGTGGAGTCGACGATCGCCGACGGCAGGGTGCGGTGATACAGCAGCGACGAGTCGGAGGAGAACCCCTCTTCGCCCATCAGCTCCTCGAAGTACAACGAGCCGTCCGGGCTACGGTGCTGGGTGTGCCGCTTCGGTGGAACAGCGCCGAGCGTGCGGTAGTAGGCCATGGCTGTCTCCTCCCATCGTTTTCGCCTCGACCGGATGCGGTCGTACGCCGGTCCCGCTCCGCGTCCACCCGCCCGGCCACATCATCGGTATGCCGGAGCCTTGCTCCCGCGGCCTGGGTCGAGCGTACGCAGCAGCGGCATCGACCGGAGCGGCACGATGACCGACAGCGCGATCACGCTGGTGGACCGGGTGACCACGTCCAACTTGTTGAGATCGATCAGCGTCTCCTGGAGCCCTTCGTGAGACCCCGCGGCGACCCGGCACAGGACGTCCCCTTCGCCGGTCGTCACGAAGGCCTCGACGACGCCCGGGATCGCCAGGAGCTCCTCTGTCGCGCTGTCCAACGCCCCCTGGGCGATCTGGAGCGTCACGAATGCCATGACACCGAACCCGGCCGCGACGAGGTCGATGTGCGGTGCGTGGCCGGCAATCACGCCGGATTGCTCCATCCCCTTCAGCCGCGCCTGGACGGTGGCCCGAGCGACCCCCAGCTCCCGCGACAGCTCCAGAGCCCCGGCCCTCGGGTGCTCGTGCATCGCCCCAAGGAGGGCTACGTCCAGCGTGTCCAGCCCCATAACGCCATCGCTCCGCTCGATTGCCGACCTAGACAGACCGTATAGCAAACGGGGGTTCGAAGTGGCCAAATCGTGCGCGATGACCAGTTACCGATGCACGGATTGACCACCGGTCCGGCCTGCTGTTGCCTGGCATCCTGACGTTCGACGCCGACCACCACGGGGCGGGTGGTGCAGCGCTGTCGTCCGCGGTTCAAGCGTCCTTCCGGAGACGGGAACAGGAGTGAGCATGAGCATCGAGCAGACGTTGACGGACGAGGAACGGCTGGCGGAGCTGGACGAGGCACAGCTGCAGCAGCTCGTCGGGCTCGTCCAGTACGACGACGCACGGGACCCCTTCCCGGTGAGCGGCTGGGACGCACTGGTCTGGGTGGTGGGGAACGCGACCCAGACGGCGCACTACTTCCAGTCGGCTTACGGGATGGAGCTGGTCGCCTACGCCGGGCCGTCCACCGGCAACCGCGACCATCACGCCTTCGTCCTGCGCAGCGGCGCGGTGCGGTTCGTGGTCAAGGGTGCGGTCGACCCGAGCAGCGCCCTGGTCGAGCACCACCGCGTGCACGGAGACGGCATCGTGGACATCTCGCTCGCCGTTCCCGACGTGGACCGGTGCATCGACCACGCCCGCGCCCAGGGTGCGACGGTCCTTGTCGAGCCGCACGACGCCGCCGACGACTTCGGCACCGTCCGCTCGGCAACCATCGCCGCCTACGGCGACACCCGTCATACCCTCGTCGACCGCTCGGCGTACACCGGTCCGTATCTTCCGGGCTACGTCTCGCGGACCTCGTCCTACCGCCCGCGCGCGGGCGGGGCCAAGCGGATCTTCCAGGCTCTGGATCACGTCGTCGGCAATGTGGAACTCGGCAAGATGGACCATTGGGTGGACTTCTACAACCGTGTCATGGGATTCATCAACATGGCTGAATTCGTCGGGGAAGACATTGCCACCGATTACTCGGCCTTGATGAGCAAGGTTGTCTCGAGCGGGAACCACCGGGTGAAGTTCCCGCTCAACGAGCCCGCTATGTCGAAGAAGCGGTCGCAGATCGACGAGTACCTGGAGTTCTACCGGGGCCCAGGAGCCCAGCATGTGGCCCTTGCCACCAACGACATCCTCGGTGCGGTGGACGCGCTGGTCACGGAGGGCGTCGAGTTCCTCGCCACCCCCGACTCGTATTACGAGGACCCCGCCCTACGCGCCCGCATCGGCCAGGTCCGCGCCCCGATCGAGGAGCTCCAGAAGCGGGGCATCCTGGTGGACCGCGACGAGGACGGATACCTGCTGCAGATCTTCACCAAGCCCCAGGTCGACCGCCCCACGGTGTTCTTCGAGCTCATCGAGCGGCACGGTTCACTTGGCTTCGGACTCGGGAATTTCAAGGCGCTCTTCGAGGCAATCGAGCGCGAACAGGCGGCGCGCGGCAACTTCTGAGCTCCGCCGCGGCCGTCGTCGCAGCGGCGGAACCGTGTGTCCCGGGGCGAATTGTCCGGAAGCTCTTGTCGAGGCGCAACGGACAGGACTAGCGTGCCAACGCCGAGTGCGGCGGCTGCCGACCAGTCCCCCTCGCGCTTCTGCCGCTTCGAGAGGATGCCCATGAACGTACGACGAGGCGCGGCGCTGCTCGGCGCCGCAGCGCTGACTGCCGTCTCCGTGCTCGCGCTCGACCCCACGACCGCCACGGCGAAGTCGTTCGGCTACCAGAATCTGAACAGCGTTCAGAAGCGGCACGTCTCCGGGCTGCTTGCCATGGAGCTGGATGCGTCGGCCGCGCCCCAGGCTCGTAGCGCCGCGCCGTTGACGGCGGCTGCGGTGCAGAGTCCGCAGATGCCCGGGCCCAACGGCTGCCGGACCACCCGCGGCAGCAACGTCAAGGTCAATGCCAACTGCCTCAACCTGACCGACGCGGACCTGCAGGGACGCGGCCAGGCGCAGAACGAGACGTGGGTTGCGGTGGACCCCAACAACTCGCGGCACCTGGTCGCGAGTTACAACGACTACCGCCGCGGCGACGGGACCTGCGGGGTGTCGTACTCGCTGGACGGCGGTAGCACCTGGGCCGACACGACGACACCGAACGGCTTTGTCCGGGGCGACTTCGTCGGCACTGCCCGCGAATACTGGCAGGGCTCGGGCGACACCTCCGTGGCGTGGGACACCAAGGGCAACGCCTACCTGTCGTGCCAGACCTTCAACCGCGGCTCGGCGGTCAGCCCCAACCCGGACCAGTCCAGCGGGTTCTTCGTCTACCGCTCCACCGGCACCCAGGGAGCGTCGTTCAACTTCCCTGGCCGCCCGGTCGCCACCCACGACGACTCTGCCGGAGCGGGCGACGTCCTGCTTGACAAGCAACTGATGACCGTGGACAACCACAAGGGCAGTCCGTTCGCCGACCGGGTCTACGTCACCTGGACCACGTTCGCCGCCAACGGCACGGCCTACATCTACGAGGCGTACTCGGCCGACTACGGCGAGTCCTTCTCCGCACCCGTGCTGGTCAGCAAGAACAGCAATCTCTGCGGGAACACCTACGGGCTGCCCACCCCGCGCGGCGCGTGCAACGAGAACCAGTTCTCCCAGCCGTTCACCGCGCCGGACGGGACCCTGTATGTCACCTACGCGAACTTCAACAACACGGTGAGCGGCAAGGACAACCGCAACCAGATCCTGCTCTCCCGATCGACGGACGGCGGCAAGAGCTTCTCCGCCCCGGTCAAGGCTGCGGATTACTACGACCTTCCCGACTGCGACACCTATCAGGGCGCGGGGTCCGACCCCGGTCGAAGCTGCCTGCCCGAGAAGGGGTCCAGCTCGAATTCGATCTTCCGGGCTGCGAACTACCCTGTCGGTGCCGTCGACCCGACCAGCAAGAGCCGCGTCGTGGTGACGTTCGGGTCCTACATCAACCGGAACTCCAAGGAGTCCAAGGGCTGCACCCCCACCGGGCTGGCGGCCGACGGGCTGGACACCTACGCCGGGGTCAAGGCGGGCGGGTGCAACAACGACATCGTCTACACCGTCTCGACCAACGCCGGCCGGTCCTTCTCCGGTACCACTGTCGACCCGAGGCGGCTGCCGGTGGTCTCCGACAGCGCGCGGCAGGCGCGGTCCGACCAGTTCTGGCAGGGCGCCGTGTTCGCCAAGGACGGGACGCTGGTGTCCAGCTACTACGACCGGTCCTACGTCGACGACAGGACCACGGGGTACTCCGACGTCACCGTCTCTGCGTCGCACAACCGAGTGGACTTCGCGCACACGCGGGCGACTTCGTCCCCGATGCCTCCCCCCACCGAGTTCAGCGGCGTCTTCTGGGGCGACTACGCCATGGTGGACGTCGGCGGTGGCACGGCGCACCCGGTGTGGTCGGACACGCGCACGGCCGACCAGTTCCTCTGCCCCGGCAGCGGCACCACCTCTCGGGCACCGAGAGTGTGCCGGGGGGCGGCGCCGAACGCTCCCTTTGCCAACGACCAGGAGATCTACACGGCCAGCGTCGCCATTCCCTGAGTCGCAGCTCGAGCGAGCGATGCCAGTGGGGTGCTGCGGACGACGATGCCCGCGGCGCCCACTGGTGCCCGCAGCCGCCGGAGGACCCGCTCTGAGGGAGAGTCAGAAGGCCCGCGGCTGGACGTGGTACGGCGCCGGCGTGGGAAACCTTTCCTTAGTGCGGTCCGTCAGGGCCCAGTGAACCGTTGACGGGAGCCATAGCGTCACGGCGGCCACTGCGCCGACGAGGATCACGGGGATCATCACGACTGAGGCGTAGCTGGCCAGAGCGACAACGCCCGCATCACGGCCCCAGAGCACCGACGCCGCCAAGGGAGCGGCAAGGGCCGCCAGGAGCGCCACACCGGAGAAGCTCAGCGGAGCGAGAAGCAGCCATCCCGCGGCGAGGGCTATCTGCGCGGACATGATCCAGCCCCACGGCCTGGCGTACGTGAGGTAGCGATCGATGGAGACCGCTGCCCACATCAGCCAGCACCGCAGCCAGGGGACATCGGACTCCAGCAGCGCGACGCGAAAGAGCCGGTCGGCCTCCCGGCGGAGCCGGGGTCCGGCCGAGGGCTGTGTTTGTCTGCGGGCGAGCAGGGACAGCCGGTCGTGCAGCAACGCCGCGCGGGTCTGGTGCCCGTAGCTCGCTATGAGACCCCACAGCAGTGGGGGGACCGAGGCCAGGTCGGTTGTCTCGTCCTTGTCGTGCGGCCTGGTGAGGTCGTGGGCCGGGATCGGGTAAATCCGGCCTCCGGGCTCGGCGTACGTGAAGCCCTTCATCAGCTGGAATGCCTTCGGGCCCACCTGGCGCAGGTCGACGGTGGATACCGGGTTGTCGTCGGCGTCGACGAAGGGCATTGCGCCTCCATGGCAGCGGTGAGCAGCGGTGAGCAGCCGGTGGCCGGGCAAGGGGTCGGCAGAGCCTGCCCCGTTCCTACACCCGAACGGTGGTGGTCCGGTACAAACGGGCGACCTCGGGACGTTGGGCCGGTTGCTCAAGAGGCTGGTCACCGGAGGCCAGCTGGACGACCCGTGGGGATGGATGTCAGGCAGTGTCGCCGAAGCCGCCGCAACCTTCAGGTGGCCGGTGTACGGTCGCGACATTGTCTGCAACGTGAGTCGATGTGAAGCCGATGAAGAGCACCCGGCGAGGCGCTGCCCTTGTCGTGACCATCGCGCTCGGGGGGTGTGCTTCCCCGACCGCGGTGCAGCCGGTCGTGCACCCGCACATGGCCACGTCGCAAGCGTTCCCACGCAAGATTCTCGGGATCAGCAACTTCTGCAAGCGGATGCTCAAGGACAACGAGCAGGCCACCGCAGTCGTCCTGAATCTGGTCGACCGCCCCGACGGGAATGGCCTGGTCAAGGCCGATTTCAGCACCCCAAGGGACTACCTTGCAGCAGACGCACAGCACGCCCCTTACCAGCTGCGTCCATATCTCAACACCGAGGTCGACGTCCTCGGCGAGATCATCACGGCGCTACCGTCGGGAAACGACCTGACACCGTACGTGAGCAGGTTCCGGGACGCCGCGACCGCCACCGGCCAGCTCTGCCCGCCGTCAGCGTGACGGGCATGCGCAGTATGGCGCTCTTGGCCCCGGCAGTGCTCGTGCTGGCGGGCTGCACTGCCGGGGCGTCGGCAACCTCGTCGCCCACCAGCAGCCCCGCGACGTCGCCCCACGGCGCTCACGTGCACTCCCTCCACGAGAAGAAGCCCGCGGCCTCGCCGACGACCAGCGCCCACGCTGGCCCGCTGAGCTTTTCGCAGTCGGCGCACTGGTCGGATGGATTCGAGGTCCGCATCGTGAAGGTGACGAACGGCGCCGTGTACCCGCGGGACGTGGGTGGCGCCAGGGGCAGCGGCAAGACGACGTTCACCGTCCGGGTGAGCAATGGCGACCGAGTGCCGTACGACCTCTCAGGCGTCGACCTTTCCGTCGCGTACGGGGGCAGGAGGGCTTCCCGGGTGACTAATGCCAACATGAGGCACGGTGCTCTGACGGGCTCGTTGGCGCCGCGCATGTCCGCGACTGCTCGCTTCGCATACGCCATCCCCGTGAGCGGCCGAGGCTTGGTGACACTGACGGTCACGCCGCGCTTCTACGGTCCCGTGGTGTTCAGCGGATCTGTCGGATAGACCGAGGCGGCTCGCATTTCGCAGCCCGGCGGCCGAGGCACAAAGCGTGGATCATGAATGCGCTTTAGTAAGAACCGTTTTGGGGGTCACTGCTAAACGGAGACGACCGATCACCGTCCGCGATCCACAACAAATCTCCGGCTGACAAGCACTTCCCTGGCACGCCCGCAACCCCTACGTTAAGTAGCCGGATCGTTGCTCTCGGCGCCACAGCGCCGGGCGTGGAGAAGGGGCCAGTATGGCCGACCTGGTGCACGAAGTCCTCGGCGCGGCGATGCGCTTCGCGATGGACCGAGTGCGCGCTGCTCTGGAGGCACTGCTCACCGATGCGGCCGGCTTCGCCGCCGGACTAGGACTGCCGGGACCAGCGGCGGTCGTCGGCAGCGTCGGCGAGCTGGACCCTGCTCGCACCGCCCTCGCTGCGGCGGTGAGCGACCTCGGTGCCGTGCAGCCCGACGCAGCCGCGGCGCACTTCGCCACTGCGCTCGACCACCTCGACAAGGCCCTGCTCCTCGTGCAGTGGCCCGCGGGGCAGCCGCCCGTCGGGCTGGACTCCCTGCTCACTCGGATAGCCGGAGCGGGGGGAGCGCCCTCCGCGTTGGCCCAGCAACTGGGACTCACGGCAGCCTCGACGCTGAGCCGCAGCGGAACGGATCTCACCGTCCGCCGTACGTCTGCCGCCTCCGTCGGCTTGGGCGCGGGTCCCGCCGCCGGACACCTCGACGGAGTCGAACTCGCCGCAACGTTGCGGTTGGGGGGAGGCGGTCCACCTCTGTCGCTGACGCTCACCGTCGCCGAGGCCAGTATCGGTATCGCGGGAGACGGGCTGGCCGCTGCCCTGCTCGGGGGATCCGCCGGCGTCAAGTCTCGCCTGGTGATCACGGTCTCCAGCGACCTCTCCCTGCACGTAGGCGGCGGCCTGGCCACGACCGTCGAGCTCCCGGCAGTCACCGCCGGCGGCCCGCTCCAGGTTCACGGCCTGGAACTGTCGGCACCTGAGGCAGGCGCGCCGAACGCCGGGGGGCTAACTCTTGGCGCAGCGGTCTCCGTCGACACGGGAGGAGCCACGTTCCTGCTCACCGGAGCCGGGCTGCGCGTGGGCTTCGACGGAGCCCGGCTCACCTTGGCCGTGCGGCCGCCCGACGGCGTCGGCATCACCGTCGACTCCGGAGCCGTGCGAGGTGGCGGGTATCTCGCCAGCCGGAGCGAGCCCGGCGGTGGAACGTCGTACGAAGGCGCCCTGGACCTGCGTCTCGGCACGATCGAGGTCAAGGCCTTCGGCATCCTCGGTGTCGGTCCTCCGGCCGGCTTCGCGCTGATCATCGTCATGACTGCGGAATTTGCGCCGGCGATCGAACTCGGCCTGGGCTTCAGCCTTAATGGCGTTGGGGGGATCGTCGGTATCCAGCACGCGGCGGACGTCGATGCCCTGTCAGGGGCGCTCTCGGCACACACGCTCGACTCCCTCTTGTTCCCGGCCGACCCGGTCAGCGCCGCGCCGCGCATCCTCGCCACGTTGCGCAGCGTCTTCCCGGTGCGCAGTGGCAGCGCCGTCTTCGGACCGATGGTGCGTCTCGGCTGGGGCCGTCCGAGTTTCGTCACGGCCGACCTCGGGGTGATTCTCTCGCTTCCGGACCCCGTACTCGTCATCATCGGGCGGCTCCGGATCCGCATTCCCGGCGAGTTCCTGCCGATCGTGTCGCTGACCGCCGACATTCTCGGGGTGATCACGCCGGAAAAGCTGTTCATCCGCGCCGGGCTCGTCGATTCCACAATCGCCGGGTTCACCCTCGGCGGCGACTTCGGGATGCTCATCCGCTACTCGGGAGATCCCGAATTCGCTTTGTCCGCCGGAGGATTCCACCCGGCCTTCACGCCTCCGCCGGAGTTGCGGGGCATGAACCGCATGTCGATCGACATGTCGCCGCCGGCGGTGCTGACGCTGCGAGCCGAGGCATACGCCGCCATCACCTCGGCAACCATCCAGTTTGGCGCCAAGGTCGAAATCGGGATCGATCTGGCGATCGCGGGAGCCGACGGGCACCTCTCGTTCGACGCCATCATCCGATTCCTTCCCGAGTTCGGCTTTCTCGCCGACATCGACGTCGGCGTGCGCGTGCACGCGTTCGGCTTCACGCTCTGCTCGGTCTCCGCCCACCTGAGTCTTTCCGGGACCAGCCCCTGGCGGGCCGTGGGCACCGGCAGTGCGGACTTCGGCTTCTTCGGCGACGTGGACCTCGACTTCGGCCCGATTCAGTGGGGCGACCCCACCAAGCCGCCGGCGGTCACGATCAAGGCAGTCGACGTGGTGACAGCAGCGCTGGCCAAGCCGGCTGCGTGGGCGCCGGTCCTGCCCGCCGGTGGCAACGGGATCGTTCACCTCCGGGCGCTGCCGCCGTCGGCTGTGCTGCCCCTACACCCTCTGGGCCGGCTCGAGGTCCGGCAGTCCCTGCTTCCACTGGAGACCGAGGTGACGCATGTGGGGGCGGCCGTCGTCGAGGGCGGCATGGAACGGCTGAGCTTCGGTCTGCCGACGCTGGGCGGGGGTGTGTCCCCCTCCTTCACCGGCGTTCAGGACCACTTCGCCATGGGCCAGTTCCTCGATCTCGACGACGCCGCATCGCTCGCCCGACCCGCCTTCGAGCAACGGCTTGCCGGTTTGCAGATCGCGCCGGCGGACTTCACTGCAGGGAAGGAGCAGCGGGAGCTTCTCACCTACGAGACGTTCGTCGCGGGAGGCACCGGAGATCCGCCGCCCGTTGCGGTCCCTCGTCGCCGCGACCCGGACTTCGTCTACGGTCTCGCCGCGGTCGACATCACCCTGGCGCAGAGCGGTGTGTCGCGGAGCCGGCTGCGGGACCCGTACGCCGACCACGCCACCGC
>JAABUS010002591.1_pt1 | contig 33648 bp, 18 predicted proteins | sample 5560161 | NCBI WGS metagenome assembly JAABUS01 (sample SAMN10711885, study PRJNA513376) | rock metagenome | isolation source: Antarctica rocks | place: Antarctica: Victoria Land, Trio Nunatak nord | collected 2016-01-04 | reverse complement strand
GTAAACTGATAAAAAACAAAAAACTATGTAGTAATAAATTACCATATAATATTATCAGAAATATTTTTCAAACAGTATGCAGCGAAAACTCATCATTGAACTAAATGACATTGCCCTTCGGGGTTAGCTTATTCTAACACATATGCATAGAGCATTAAGTGCTTGAATTGACAACTCATATTTAATAATATTTTTGAAGAGATTACAAATATTTTAATCAAGAATTAAATAAACCATATGCAAGAAAATAATTTTCCCAAACTGCACAATGCTTCATGGCCGGGCATTGTGGGTAAAGGGCAGGATTCAGAGCCAATAATTTCTTTTGATGAGATGCTTAAATTTACAGCTGTCGCTGAAGTTGATGGCGTTAAATTTGACGGTATTGATATCGGACTGTTCAATCCGCATGTCGATATTGATAGTAACAAAGATGCTCTCAAAGAACTTGCAGATAAAGTTTCCGGACTTGGTCTTGATATTGGCTCACTGGTGGCTCCCATATGGCCTCCTACCGGTGGGTCGGCAATGGGTAGCAGGGAAGAGCGCGACAGGTTTGTAGACCAGGTTCGTAAAGCTTGTAATATTGGTAAGTCGCTGCGTGAAATTGGTGTGCGTCCCTATGGCGTGATACGCATAGATTCTGCAACCGATCCATTGACATGGGCTAAAGACCCAAAAGCCAATACCAAACTGATGGCTGAAACTTTTCGTGAAGCCTGCGATGTAGCTGCGGATTTTGATGAAAAGCTTGCTATGGAGGGAGAAATATGCTGGGGTGGGATGCATAGCTGGAGAGCGATGGTGGATACGTTAGAAGCGGTAGATCGTCCGAACATCGGGTTTCAGGCCGATATGGCCCATACATTATTGTATCTGCTGGGTTATAATAGTCCTATAGATAGGATCCTGCCTGAAGATTTTGATTGGAATGATCGTGATGCCATATCCCAGGGACTTAAAAAACTTACCGCCGCACTCCGGCCCTGGACCATTGACTTTCATGTTGCGCAAAATGATGGAACTGTTCATGGAACCGGGTCACACGATAAAACCGGCCGCCATTGTCTTGCCACTGATCCTAATGGTAAACTTGATATTCCTCACGATGCGGGCTACTGGCTTCGGGATGAAAATGGCAAGCTAACAAAAGCGTTTAAACATATCTGTTGGGATGGATGCATGTTTCCTAATGAAGTAATGACCCAGCAAAAGACATGGAATGATATTCTTTCTTTCATGGTGAAAGTGCGTGAGCAGCATGGATGGAGGGAGTAAGCTTTCAGCCGTCAGCTATCAGCTTTCAGCTGCTGGCTAAGCAGTGGATAATTTTTGAAATTTAAGAAAAATCGAAACTATATATTTTTTTATTTTGATCAGCATTATCATATTACATAGGCGTTCCCAAAGCTGACGGCTGATTGCTGATAGCCTTAATTCAACAACTTAATATACAAACAGTAATGTCCACAAAAAAAGATCTAAAAATAGCCTTAATAGGAAGCGGCCTGATGGGCCGTACGCATTCCAACGCTTATAACCGCATCGGTAATTTTTTTCCTGAGCTGCAATACCGACCGGTATTAAAAGTAGTGTGTGCACGTAGCGCAGATAAAGTAAAAGCTTTTGCCGAACAATGGGGGTACGAATCTGCCGAAACTGATTGGAAGGAGGTCATCGCCCGTGAAGACATTGATGCCATAGACATCTGTACACCTAATGATACGCACGCGGAAATTTCCATTGCTGCAGCCGAAGCAGGCAAAATGATCCTTTGCGAAAAACCGCTTGCCAGAACTCTAGATGAAGCCAAACTTATGGTAAATGCCATAGAAAAAGCAGGCGTTGCCAATACTGTCTGGTATAACTATCGCCGTGTTCCTGCAGTTACGCTGGCTAAGCAAATTATTGACTCAGGAAAGCTTGGAAAAATTTTCCATTACCGTTCTAATTTCCTGCAGGACTGGACTATCAATGCCGACCTGCCACAAGGTGGTACTGGGTTATGGAGGATGGATTTTGATGTGGCAGGGTCAGGTGTTACCGGTGACCTGCTGGCTCATTGCATAGATACAGCCATGTGGCTGAATGGCGGCATTACCGATGTTTCAGCAGTAACAGAAACTTTTGTGAAAGAACGTTTGCACCAGATAACAGGTAAAGTGCAAAAAGTTGGCATTGATGATGCGTGTATTTTTCATTGTCATTTTGGAAACGGATCTCTTGGTTTGTTCGAATCTACCCGCTATGCCCGCGGACATAAAGCTTTATATACTTTTGAAATCAATGGAGAGCATGCATCTATTCGCTGGGACCTGCATGACATGAACAGGTTAGAGTATTTTGATCACGGTGATGACTCCATCGTTCGCGGCTGGCGTTCCATTCATGTATCAGATAGTGACCAGCCATATATGAACAGGTGGTGGATTCCAGGAACAAGTATCGGTTATGAACATACGTTTATTCACCAGGCTGCAGACTTTCTTAAAAGTCTCGAAACAGGTAAACCCTGTCAACCTACATTCAAAGAAGCGTTCGAAACACAAAAAGTTTGCGCAGCGGTTCTTGATTCGGCAGCTTCAAGAAGCTGGAAGGATACTAATGTAGAGTGGGTTTGAAGCAGGATTTTGAAGCAGGATTTACAGGATTAAAAAATAATTTACAGAATCTTGTAGTTGTGAGTTCTTAATACTTAAAATCTCCTTATTATAAATTCTGTGAGTTATACTTAATTCAGATAATCCTGCTTCAAAATTCTGCTTCTACTTATTCGCATTAGTTACTAATTAACGGATAATTGCTTTTATTTAGAGATCAGGTTTCATAAAATTAACGGCAAAGATTATTAACTATTTCTTTCGACATCTATCCGTTGATAATTAACCATTAACCATTAAATATATGTTTAAAGCCTTTTACAATTTCTTCTTACTGCTAGCATTATTCCTGTATGTTTCCTGTAATCAACCATCCGGCTCATCTGCAACAAATGACCAGGATGGCCTTTCCGCCTTTAACAAGGACAGTCTTGCAAAAAATATTATGATGCTTGCTTCGGATTCTTTCCAGGGACGAAGGCCCTTTACCATTGGGGAAACAAGAACCGTTGATTACCTTATACAATCTTTTAAAAATATCGGGTTAGAACCAGGTAACGGCAACAGTTATTTGCAGGAAGTGCCTATGGTAGAGATAACGCCCGAACCTGATCCTACCATGAAAATTGTATCACCCAAAAAAAGTTTCGAATTAAAAAAAATGGATGATTACGTGATCTGGACAGAGAATACGGATTCCATTGTTTCGCTTAACAATGATGATGTGGTGTTTGCAGGTTTTGGAGTTGTTGCTCCGGAATATAACTGGAATGATTATGCCGGTATTGATGTAAAAGGAAAAGTGGTAATAGTGATGGTAAACGATCCTGGATATGGTAGCGGTGACAGCACTTTTTTTAAAGGTAACACCATGACTTATTATGGGCGCTGGACCTACAAGTTTGAAGAAGCAGCACGACAGGGAGCGAAAGCTTGCCTGATTGTTCATAATACCGTAACAGCTTCCTATCCTTTTAACGTGGTGCAAAATTCCTGGGGCAAAGCGCAGTTGCACCTGGATACAAGAGGTAGTAAAGAATTTCGTTGCCCGGTTGAAGGTTGGATTACAGGTGATGCTGCCGGTAAAATTCTTATAGCTGGGACAGGCGATACCAGTCTGCTGGTAAAAGCCTATCAAAAAGGCTTTAAAGCAGTTCCTTTAATTTGTAAGGTTTCCACTTCTATGAGGGTAAATGCTGTATTCAATAAATCCAAAAATGTTATCGCTAAAATCACCGGAAGCAAGAGGCCGGGTGAATATGTAATTTACACCGCCCACTGGGATCATTTTGGTATTGGTAAGGCCGATGAAAAGGGTGACACTATTTATAATGGCGCTATTGATAACGCAAGTGGAACGGCTGCATTACTTGAAATGGCACGCGCTTTTAAAAGTATGAAAACCAAGCCCGAAAGAACAATTATTTTCTTATCCGTTACCGGTGAGGAACAGGGTTTGTTAGGATCCGAATATTACGCGCAACATCCCGTTTATCCTGCTGATAAAACAGCTGCTAATATTAATATGGATGTTATTAACGCTTTAGGAAAAACCAAAGACATTGAGATAACGGGTGCAGGCCAATCTGAGCTGGAAGATTATCTTAGAAAAGAAGTAGAAAGTAAAGGAAGGTATATAGCAAAGGAATCGCATCCCGAAGCCGGGCATTATTTCCGTTCTGATCATTTTAATTTTGCCAAAGTTGGTATTCCTGCGCTGACAACAGGTGCCGGTATCGATAATGTGGAAAAAGGAAAAGCATACGGGCAGAAAATGCAGGATGAATACACTGAAAAATATTATCACCGTCCCAGCGATGAGTATGATGCAACGCGGTGGGATCTTTCAGGAGGGATAGAAGATATAGAATTACTGTTCCAGGTAGGTAAAAAAATATCTTTCGAAACCAGTTGGCCAAAGTGGAAGGAAGGCTCGGAGTTTAAGGCTTTGAGAAAGTAAATTGTCAGTTCAACCTGTGAGGTTTCTAAAAACCTCACAGGTTTTGGGAGAATCAAACAACGCGTATTTCAGACCTGTGAGGTTTGGTGTAGAGGACTTACCTTCACTCAAACCTGTGAGGTTTTTAGAAACCTCACAGTTGATCAACTCATTTATAAACACCCTTCAAATCACTTTCAAACAAGGTATAATCATCATTATAAAACTTCAAAAAGTCAGGAACACTAACCTGCCCAGGAAAAGGAGCATAAAAATGGGTAGCACTCCTTGCATCGTTACGCCAAACCAGCACATAGCACAAATGCATCTCATGCGCTTTCATTACTTTTAAGAGTATGTTGGTCCACCAGGTTTCATTGGGAATGCTCTCTAATCCTGTTTCTGTAAAAGCAGCCAGCTTGCCTGCTTTTCTTGCATATTCATCAACAATTTTTAATTTTAAGATTGCGCTTTCAAGGTCGTAATGATTGTCTCTTCCCATATCTCCATAATTATCTATACCCAATACATCAACCCATTCATCACCGGGATAACGATCAAGATAGGCTGCTTCAGTTCTGAATTTGTTATCAGGAGAAAAGGCGTAAATAAAATTATGAACACCCAGGCTATCCCTCAGGTAAGAAACAGTGAAGTGCCATAATGAAATAAATTCATCCCTTGTGCAATGCGATTTACCCCACCAAAACCAATTACCATCAAATTCGTGGTAAGGCCGGAATATGACCGGCACTAACCTACCATCTGCGCCTTTTAAAGTATGCGCCCATTCACCAATGCCTTTCAAAATTTCTTTGTATTGCGCATGAGCTTCTCCGCCAGGAATAATGTATTTAACGCCAGGCTTAGAAATAGAATCCACCCAGTTAAAACCACCGCCGGATACCGGATTCGAAAAATGCCAGGCGGCGGTAATAATACCACCCCTATTATAGATATTGATAACATTCTTTCGTGTACCATCTTTGTAATTTTGAATAGCATCGGCAGACCTGCCGGTAAAACCACTGAAATCTATTCCAACAACCGCAGGGTGTGAGCCGGTTACAGATTTCACATCTGAACGGTTCTCATCTCCCGACCAGCCATGACCATATTCAGTTGCATGCTGGTGTCCGAATAAGGTATGCTTCTCTGCCAATTTTCGAAGGTTTCCGGCTAAAGCTTTTGTTTCTGTGGTTGCGGCCACATCAATGAGCTTAGGCTGCGCTTGCAACAATCCGGTGAAAACAAAAGCAATGGTTATAAATAACAGTAATTTCTTCATAAAGGCAGTATTAAAACTGATCAAACAACACTGGAATCTTTTAAGCGAAGTAACTAAATTGTGTGTGATTACATGCAAATACTAATACTATTCCTTGAATCAATAAATTCTCTTTATGGCCACGCATCGTATTTTTTATCAATAAAAAAATTTATCAACAAGGGTGGCGGGCAACCATTTATAAATTCCTGCTATTATCTATTGTATATTTAATTATAGTATTTTACTTTTTGGCAGGAGCATTCCTTTGAGGATTTATAACTTTTTAATTTGTCATATGTTTCTAAAAAATAAAATTTCCTGACCCTAAAAATTTTAGAGATAGCATTGATAAATTACATGAAATACATATCTGGTCCGGATGAATCTAAGCGTGAAAATATGGATGAATCAAAAGGGTATAATTTAAAATACATCAATGAATATTAACATGGATCATGGCAACATGATAAAACTTAATTATTCTTTGTAGCAATAACCCATTAGGTTTGAATTTGAGCATTCAAAAATTTAAATGCAAATTTAATAGGTAGGCTGTTCAAAAGTCCATAGCACTCTTCGTACAGTTTTTGTGAAGTGAATGTCAAAAGGTTAGTACTACATCCCCTCCTCGGGAGGAGACGTTTGAGCCGAAGGCCAAACTGGGGTGGGTAACTGACTGTAATTATTTAGCGACAAACATCAGGAGAGGTCAGCACTATGCACAACAATGAAGACCAAAATAACAACACGCCCGGTGTACCCACCCCCATTATGTCCTGCGGACATAACGTCCCCTCCAATGGAGGGGATGGGCTGCTTCACGATTAACAAAAACTGTACGAAAACTTCTATCCACTTTTGAACAGCCTACCTTATTGGGTAGGTTATTTTTGAAACCTACCGCCCGCCACCACTACGGGAATCAATTTTTGCCTTCAGCTCATACTCTCTTGGTGGATTAACTCCCTGCAGATATCTTACGAAATAATCCCATCTACGCCTTGTCATGTAAAGAGAAAACTCGCCATAGCCATGCCTGCTATTGGGAAATACCACCAGGTCGAAATCTTTATTAGCTTTTATCAACGCATCAACTACCAATAATGAGTTGTATGGCGGAACATTATCATCCATATTACCAAATGCGATCATCAGCTTACCTTTCAGGTTCTTAGCATAGACCTGGTTTGCTTGGGCTGTATAATTTGATTTACCATCAGCCTGCTCTGTTAGCAAGCCGATATATCTTTCACCCCAATCGTCTTCGTAATTGCGGTTATCATGATTGCCTGATTCGGAGATACCTACCTTATAAAAATCAGGAAAGCGGAACAGGGCTGCAGCCGTTGCGTAACCACCACCTGAATGTCCCCAGATGCCGACACGGCTTGTATCAATATAAGGATACTTCCGTGCAAGCTGTTGTATGCCTGAGATCTGGTCTGGCAGGGTGTTATCAGCCATATTGCCGTAACACAGGTCGTGAAAAGATTTTGATCGCGTTGGATTACAGGTTCCTTCGATGGCGATCACAATAAATCCCAGTTCAGAAAGCGCTTGATTGTCACCGTTAGCAGGGGAAAAAGACCAGCTTCCAATACTCCCACCCTGCGGACCAGGATAAATATAATTAACAACAGGGTATTTTTTTTGAGGGTCAAGGTTTGTGGGAGTGTACATCAAACCATACAGATCCAGCTGCCCGTCACGTGCTTTCACAACTATTGGCACCGGCGGTTTCCAACCGGTAGCGGTGAGTCGTGAGATATCCGTCTTCTCCAGGTTCGAAACAAGTTTTCCATCAGCATTGCGTAAAACAGATACAGGAGGTATATCCTGTTTTGAATAACTATCAATAAAATATTTTCCTGAAGGTGATAAAGAGATCTGGTGATTGGCATCTTCAGGAGAAAGTAACACAAGGTTTTTTCCATCAAATTTTACCCGGTATAAATGATCGAAATAAGGGTTCCGTCCTGGTTCACGTCCGCCGGCTAAAAAATATATCATGCGATTCTTTTCATCAACCCTAATTAATTCTGTAATGGTCCAGTCTCCTTTTGTAATTTGATTTTTAAGCTTTCCGGTGGTAGCATCATATAAATAAAGATGGCCCCAGTTATCACGCTCGGAGAACCAGATGATTTCATTTGATTCAGCCAGGTAATGCCAGTTGCTGACGCTTTCAGGTCCCGATTCAAATTGTGTTAATGCGGTTTCTGTAAACACTTCACGAACTGATCCTGTTGATGCATCCGCTATATAAAACTTTTCCTGTTTGTGGTCGCGGGAAGTTGAAACAAATGCTAACTGCGTTGCATCTTTGTTCCATTCCACATCTCCTAATACATTTCCGTCGCGTGAGATATCATCGAGTATCGTTCCACGATGTGGGTCAGGCGGAAGCTTCAATCGTATCACTTCTGGATTATCAACTTCTATTATCACCCGCTGAATCATTATAATGTTCTTATCACCAGGCAACGGATACTTCCATGATTCCAATCTTGGTTGTCCAACATTCGTTGAAACGAGGTACATATTACTAACGTTTCGCTGATCCTGCTGGTAGGTAGCAATTTTTTTAGAATCCGATGACCAGGTTACTACCGGACGATCGCTTTTTGTCCAGCCTGCGTTATCTGTAGAATAGCCAAAATCTTTAATGCCATCGGTAGTCAATTGTGTTTCCTTACCTGTTGCAACATCGCGAACCCATAAGTTATAATCGCGGATAAATGCAACACGTTTTTTATCCGGTGACAAAACTTCATTATAGCTGCTGAAACCAAACCCATCGCTTTGTGATGAAGCTTTATCAAGGGCACAGCTATAAGAATGAATATCACATTTATAACTCCTTCTGGCAACAAAAAATGAAATGGAATTTGCATCAGTAGAAAAATTAAACGTTGAGAAAGGCAGGCGGGATCCCTCATATTTTCCGCCCCCAGCCGCTGATAGTGCCGCCGCCAGTTTCTGCTGATCAAAAGCAGGAACCCGCGTTCCGTGAGCAGGATCAACAAGTATGAATTCACTTCCCTGGGGAGTTAAAATACGATACCAGAAACGCTCGCCAGGTAACCAGTTTGGCCGCACGTTAGCACGGTCAACAAGCTGATTAGTATTATAGCCCATAAATTTTTCTGCGTGCTGGTAATCGGCCGTTGTTAATGAACCGGCACTTCCCTGCTGAGAAAAAACAGTAGATGTCAGGTTAAGAAGCGACGCTGGAATAAAGTAAAGAGAAAGAAATAATCGATTCATTTTTTTGAATATTAAATGTAATCCTGTACAATTAAAAATCAGGTTAAGATTTACTACAAACAATTTGAAAGTTAATTCACGCGTCATGCAACTGATCTGCGATTGGTCTTGATACTGTCAGGGACATAATTAATCTTTGCGATACACCACTATCATGGCTTTAGTACCAGTGACAAACCCGGGACGGATGATGTAATCGATGTAATATGTGACTCTTTCGTTGCAAACACCCTTTCATGTTTTGATGCCGGTATACTCACTGTATATTTCTTACCATCTGCAGCTACTGTTAGTTTGACATAGTTTCCCTTACAATCGCCTTTTAGATTAGCGATATATTCTTCACTTGTGTTAAACGCTGAATCCGCGCGGATATTTTTATGCAATTGGTATTGAGCCTGGATGGAGGGTGTGTTACGAAGAGAGGTAATCGTTTCGGGGCCACCGCCTTTTTGGGTGCCATTTCCCATGATGCTCACCGTTGGAGCCAGTGCTTTAATGAGTAGGGAATTATTACTCTGATCTAAACCGTGGTGGTTGACCTGGTAAATGTCTACGGTGCCTATTATGTTCTGCGGACAAACCAGTTCTTTTTCAATGTTCCAGGTAAGGTCACCTCCGTCAAAAAAACGAAATGGTCCGTAGTTCATTACCATTACCTGGCTGTTGGCATTGTCAGAGTTGTCAACCGGTTTATCTTTCACGGTTTCACACCCATTCGTTGAAGTGGATGTTTTAGTAACCGGAACAAATTGCTTGTCGTGCCCTACGATCTGTAATGATAACTTTTGATATCCTTTAGGTAGCGTTTTAAGACTAATGGTAGCACCCGGGTGTAACATAGAACGGCGCTTTACCGGCATTTCCCGGTACGCCCGGATCAAGGTAGCAAAATTTTTATCTTGTAAGAGGCTGTCTGCAATGGGCCTTTCTATCACTTCGATAACAGGCATTTTAGAAGCCAGTAATGCGGCTCCGCCAAAATGATCATTATGCCAGTGCGTGATTACCAGGTGGTCGATTTGTTTAAGTCCTGCAACATGATGGGCAACTTCGAAAATGCGATCGGAGTCGCGACCGCCGGGGTTGCCTGCATCAATTAAAATTGATTCGCCGGCAGGAGTTACAATCAGGGTAGCGGCCCCTCCTTCTGTATCTATCCAATAGATTGTTAGGTTCACAGGAATTATTGGTACGGCTTCCGGCAGCTTTGTGTCTGGACTGTTAAAACCAACCAACAATAAAAAAGATGTTGGTAGCAACGCGGCAAGGAACAATTTAATTTTTTTCATATTTATTAAAATATTTTTAGAACCTCCTGGGCTCTAATAGCATTATGGTAATCTAATCTCAATCGTTCATAATTAATTATGAATGATTATGACGTGCTTCTATAATAATTTTTAGGGTGATAATTATGTAAAGCCACAACTTAAAAATAATGTATTTGTAATTGATTCAACTGCATAGATCGAATTTTATCTGTCTTACATTTAGAGATAGATGATATAACTCCATCTAAGTTTTATTGACAAATGAATCAAGCTTCTCCATTTTGTGATTTGAAGCAGAAAGAAAAAATCATGTATAAAAAATGATAACTCATACCAATGTAATGTCAACCTTAAATTGTCGCTTTTGCTATCAGCCGTCAGCTATCAGCAATCAGGAGGGAATACATTACACATTAGCGTCCTGATAGCTGACGGCTGATAGCAACATTTACAGACATTTTATGATTGACACGAAACCAGAATTTCAGACCTAAAAAATAATTCTGTAAGTTTAGGTATGTTTAACTCAAGGAAACAAAAAGCAACCGGTGACAAGGAGCCAAAAAAAAACTTTTTGAATTTCATTAATCAAAGAGCGCTTATTATTTTGATCGTGATATATACAACCGTCATCTTCTTTTTGGGAAAATTTACGGAACAGTTTCTGAGTTCAGGGAAAAAACAAACTACTATTGATCAACAAAAGCAAATTCAAAATTTGCAGGATAGTCTGTTACTAATGAAGCTGGAAAAGAAAAATACTGTAATCTCTTTACAGGAACCAATGGATACTTTAAAAAAATAACATCTTGCTACATATTAAAATTAATGGATTGATATGCCTGAAGTAAGTAATGGCAAATGGAAGTAAAAGATACAATGAATAGCTTCTTGCGAAGAGTCTCTGGTGCGCCAGGCAACTCTCCTACCTACTGGCTAACCCGCTTTGTTATTCTTCGGCTGCTGGGAGTAATTTACGCGGTAGCCTTTCTCGTTGCAATCAACCAGGTTATTCCTTTGATCGGCTCTGATGGCCTTCTTCCTGTAGGAATTTACCTGAAGCAGGTGAGCCACGCACTTGGGTCAGACGGAGCTGGCTTCATGCGCCTGCCGTCGCTCTTCTGGCTTGGGCATTCCGACACAGCACTGTTGACTGCCGCATGGGCAGGATTCCTGCTTTCCTGCGTTGTAATAGCAGGCTTCGCGAATGTGCCGCTGCTTACTTTTCTCTGGTTTCTCTATATGTCTTTTGTTCATGTAGGACAGGAATGGTATGGATACGGCTGGGAGATTCAGCTTACCGAAACCGGCTTTCTGGCTATCTTTCTTTGTCCGCTGTTCGACCTGCGCCCGTTTCCCAGGTACGCACCACCTATGCCAATCATCACTTTATTCCGTTGGCTGACATTCCGCATCATGCTCGGTGCCGGATTGATCAAGATTCGTGGAGATAAGATATGGCGAAACGGAACTGCCTTGTATTACCATTTTGAAACACAGCCAATACCGGGTCCGTTGAGCCGGTGGTTCCATTTTGCATCCCGTATATCATTAAAAATAGGAGTCGGGTTTAATCACCTGGCCGAGTTGGTAGCACCATGGTTTGTATTCTGGCCACGATTGGCCCGTCACATTGCAGGATCGGTGATCGTGTTATTCCAGATCACCATCATTCTCAGTGGCAACCTCTCCTTTTTAAACTGGCTGACTATCGTGCCTGCTTTGGCCTGTTTTGATGATGGCTTTTGGAGCAGGCTTCTTCCCCGACGGCTCGTTCTTAAAGCGGAAGCCGCTGCCAGCCGTGCAGAAGTCTCCAAACCCATGCTAACCACTGCCCTGGTTGTAACTGTTATTATTGTATCTCTCAGCGTTCAACCTGTAATGAACATGCTGTCTCCGGGACAAATTATGAACACTTCCTTCGACCCTTTGGATCTGGTAAATACTTATGGTGCATTCGGTACTGTTGGACGGGAACGTTTAAATGTAATATTCGAAGGAACGATAGATGAGAACCCTGATGACAACGCAAACTGGAAACCTTATATCTACAAAGGCCTGCCCGTTTCCCTCGACAAGCGCCCGTCGCAAATAGCTCCGTATCAGTTACGTTTGGACTGGCAAATGTGGTTTGCTGCCATGTCGTCTCCCGGTGAATATCCATGGACGTTACACCTTGTCTCGAAACTCTTACATAATGATCCCGGTGCGGTAAGTCTGTTTGCCGGCAATCCTTTCCCCGGCAAGCCGCCCCTATATATCCGGGCGGTTCTGTATCGTTACACATTTGCAAAGCCAGGCAATACCCAGGGCCTTTATTGGAATCGCGAGAAGGTAGACATCTGGCTTCCCGCCCTTTCGGTTAACGATCCGAGGCTGGTGGAGTTTTTGAAAAGTGCAGGATGGGAGCCTTGAGTATAAATAAAGTCTTCAATAATCTTCTGTAAGATTAAGTCTTAGTTCATTGCAGATATTTTAATCAGTGCTGTTTACGAAAGAACCTTAGCTTTAAAAACATGAAACTGTATTATAGAAATCTTTATTCCTCTGCCGCTTTGCTTAGTTCATCATTTAAAGGGTAGTCATTAATAAAACTTATAGCTTTTTCCTCCTCAATATATTCAGGAGGATTGATGCCATTTATATACGTTTGAACGAATTCCTTTATTTTATCTGTGATCCGCTGGATGATACCTTTTCGATTTAATAATGTTGGTTTTACTTGTAACAGATTGATGATCTCATCAGGCATGGGCGTGCGTTCGGTAAACAAATAATTTGTAAGTGCCTCATTTAATTTATCCGGCTGTAATTTTTCTTCTGCACAAATTGTTTTGAAAGCTATTTGTTTTTCTTCTTCAACATATTTTCCAAAGGCTTCCGGGATATCTTTTACCTTGGAAATAACAGGCAGGTTTTGATCGATAAACTTTTCGATCAGTTCTTTTTTAGATCTTAGTTGTACTTCTCCACTTAACAGGTCTATAATGGCTTTACGCTGTTGCGTCTTTTCACCAGGAGTAGCGCCTTTTAGTTTGGCGAGTAATTGCAGGATGTAGGCAACGTTGATATCATCCCGGTGAATGAGTTCCAGTTCAAAATCCACATCGTTTAATATGGAAGGCTTATTACTAGCGCCGGCATCTGTTTTTACTTTGTCGTAAATGTCAAGGTATTTGCTTTTATAGTCTTCAAATGTCTGTTCTTCCATGTCCAGTGGTTCGAAACTGAAATCGGAAAAACTGGTAAGGATGGTTTTGAGACGGATGATTTCCCGGAAGGCTTTTACAAATTCAAGTTCATCGTTCTCGTCAACAAGATCATTAACACTGTCAACAGTTGGTGCGATTTTATTTAATCTTTTAACAGCCTTGTTGAAATGTGAAACATAATCCTCATAAGGCTGCATGATGATTTCTTCAATAGCTTCCTTGTTTGAAAATAAGGTAATGGCATCATCCGTAGCCTGTTTTAAATTACGGAAGCAGACTATATTGCCCTGGGTTTTTATCTTACCAAAATTCCGGTTGGTACGTCTGAAAGCTTGTATCAATCCATGATATTTCAGGTTCTTATCAACGTACAAGGTATTTACCCTTTTAGCGTCAAAGCCGGTAAGGTACATATTTACCACCAACAGTATATCCAAACGGTCGGCATCGAGTGCTGATTCTTTTTCCCTTCCTTTAATGCGTTTTGATATATCGTTTCCATAGTTATAAAAAGCATCGCTATCTTTTACAGAGTGCTGCGTACCATACATTGCATTATAATCGCGTATATACTGTTGCAGCTTATCACGGCTGTGCATGTTTAAAGGTCCAGTTGTGGTAAACGTTTCATCTTCCGGGATAAAGCCATTGGCATCTTTATCATTTTCATTTACACCAAAAGTAAAAATGGTTGCAACCCTGAAACTGTGCTTGCCCGCCAGCTCCTCGGCCTTAAAGATGTCGTAATATTTAATCGCGTTCTCTATGCTGCTGACACAGAATATGGCTGTAAAATATTTGTTGGTTGTTTTGCTATTGTGGTTATCAATGATATAACGGGCAATTTTTCCAAGGCGTTTGGGTGCGTCCATCAATTCGGGTTTATCAATATCTTCTACCCTGATATCAATATTGTTTTTGCTGGATTCTTTTTGTTTGTATTTGCCAATGTATTCAACTGAGAATTTTCTTACGTTCTCATCCCTGATAGCGTCTGTGATTACGTACTTGTGCAGGCAATCGTGAAACAGTTCTTTGGTAGTTCGGGAACCCAACAGGTTTTTTACCGAATTAGTAGCAAAGATGGGTGTGCCGGTAAAGCCAAACATCTGCACATTATTGAAGAATTTTTTTATCCGGTTATGGGTGTCGCCAAACTGGCTGCGGTGACATTCATCAAACATAAATACCATCCGCTTATCTTTCAGTAGTTCCATTTTTACCAGGTGCTGCTTCTGACTTATAGCAGTATTCAGTTTTTGAATGGTAGTAACAATAAGCTTGGTATCGTCTGAAAATTGTTTCACCAGCATCTTTGTGTCATCGGTACTGTCAACACTACCCTTTTTAAACGCATTGAATTCATTCATAGTTTGGTAATCGAGGTCTTTCCTGTCAACAACAAACAGTACTTTATGAACCTGTGGCAGGCTCATAAGAAGTTGACTGGCTTTAAAGGAAGTAAGCGTTTTACCGGAACCAGTAGTATGCCAGATGTAACCGTTTTTAACGCTGTTGGCAACCCGGTCAATGATTAGTTCTGTAGCATAATACTGGTAAGGCCTGCAGACCATCAGCACTTTGTTAGTTTCATTAAGCACCATGTACTTGGTGATCATCTTGCTGAGATGACAGGGCTCGAGGAATAATTGCGCAAACTCATTTAATTGTGTGATGCGTTTATTATCGGTATCTGCCCAGAAGAAAGTCTGGTCAAAATCCTGCCTGCGGTTATTAGCATAGTATTTTGTATTGAAACCATTACTGATGACGAATAGTTGTATATACAAAAACAAGCCATGAGAGCCATCATAAGAATGGCGCTGGTAGCGATTGGTCTGGTTGAAGGCTTCCTTCAGTTCAAGTCCGCGGCGCTTTAATTCTATTTGAACCAGGGGAAGTCCATTGATGAGGATGGTAACGTCATAACGGTTTTGATAAGTTCCCTGCATGCTGACCTGGTTGGTTACCTGGAACTGGTTCTGGCACCAGTGTTCCTGGTTGATGAATTCGAGGTAGCCGGTATCGCCATTGTCTTTTGTAAACTTTGCTTTTTGGCGGAGTATCTTCGCACGTTCAAAAACATTGCCTTTGTTAAGCTGGTTGAGTATCTGCCCGAACTCTTTTTCTGATAGTTTAAACTTGTTATGTTTTTCTAATTGCTTTTGCAGGTTGACCAGGAGACCGGCTTCATCCTTGATAATTACTCTTGTATACCCAAGGGTTACCAGTTGCTTTACCAGTTCAGATTCTAATATGGATTCGGGTTGGGAGGTCATGGATTAGATAAACATTTGTTGAAGCAAACCCTTTTTGAATTCCTGTGTTTTCTTTAGTTGGGTTTCGACCAAATTGATTTTGGTATCTATGGTGGAGAGGAAGTTGGCAATTTTTTGCTGTTCTTCAAGACTTGGAAACAAAGCACTCTGCGAATGAACGTCATTTCTATTTAAGGTAGGTACACCAGAGCCCGAAGCAAAACGCTCCAAACCTAAATTTAAGAAGAAGTAGTAGACATATTTTGGATAATTATTTTTGAAATCCGTTACCCACAATGATGTATTATGAGGCCAATAATTTTGTTCAACATAAGTCACTTTACCAATAGTGCCTGAACGGCCGGTTACAACACCGGGGGCCCAAACTTTGAATTCATTATGATTTTTTAAAATTCCATTGGAAAACACCACTGGGTATTCTCCAGTTTTAATTTTATCCACTGGCAAATCGAAACCTCTTTGCAAAGGCGCAAAATCACTTATTATCTTTTTATTCCAACTAGGATACGCTTTGCTACCATTTTTAAATTGAATGACCTGTGAAAATACTTGCTGCATGCAGCCTTTTTTATATTGCTCCAACAATTTTTTTTTGCGGATGATCTGTTGTATTTTATCATCTACTGCTGTAAGGAAGGCTGCTATTTTTTGTTGTTCTGATAGAGAAGGTAAATTTATTTGTAGTGATTTAAGTTGAATTGCATATAGGTGAACAACAGAATTACCCTGTGCCATTTTTGCGATATCAATTCTTTTCGTATAATTTAAATAATATGAAAGAAATACTCCATCCATCTTTGTTTTAATAATATTCAGGTCTCCGCCTAAAGCGACACCTTCTTTTAAAACACAAGATGCCTTTGCTATATCAAATTGAGTTTCACCTGACGCAGGTATAATAATATCGTTTTTTTCACTGAAAATTAATTTCGATTTTTTCAAACTTGTTCTGGATAAGACTTTCTTAATCACCTCACCATAATCAGTATACAATTGTCCATAACGTATACATTCAAACATCCCATCTTCTGATATGTCTGCTTTAGAAATATTTTTTCCTTTAGAAAAGGTAGCTATTGAATCTAACTTTTTAGTGACCCATTCATCTTTAAATGTTTGAAACCGTAACTTGGGTATGCTTTTTATTACTGTCAATATGATACATTTAAAAAGGTGAAACAATTCCCAGTTCTTTACAATATTCAGCTATAACTATATCATTAGACTTTATCTTCGCATCTAATTCTTTTAATTCATTAGCTACCATTTTCAACTCAATTGAGTCATCCTGTTTAAATGTATCAACATATCGCGGAATGTTCAAGTTGTAATCATTTTCTTTAACCTCCACTAAGGTGGCTAAATAGCTGTACTTTTCTTCGGCCAGACGCTGACGATAAGTTTGAATAATCTTCTCAATATGTTTCTCCCGTAGGTAATTCTGATTACCAGCTTTTTCAAAACCCTGGCTGGCATCTATAAACAAAATATTATTTGGTGTTTCCTTACACTTCTTAAAAACCAATATGCAAGTCGGAATACCCGTACCATAAAAAATATTAGCAGGCAACCCAATTACCGCATCCAAATAATTGCGGTCTTCAATCAGGTACTTGCGGATATGCCCTTCGGCACCGCCACGGAATAACACACCATGAGGCGCAACTACCGCCATCACCCCATTCTCTGCAAGATGATGGATCATGTGCTGGATAAAAGCAAAGTCAGCTTTGCTGGATGGAGCCAGCCTGCCGTACTGGCTAAAGCGGTCATTTGTTAAATGCAGGGGGCTGGCGCTCCATTGCGCGCTGAAAGGTGGATTGGCAACAATTACCTCGAAGCGTTCATCTATGTGCTGCGGTTTTTCAAGGGTATCTTCCTGGCGGATGTCGAATTTCTGATAATGAACTCCATGCAGGATCATATTCATGCGCGCAAGATTGTAAGTGGTACGGTTCAGTTCCTGTCCATAGAAATGCCCAACATCTTTTACTTCCCTCGCCACCCTTAACAACAAAGAGCCGGAGCCACAGGTAGGGTCATACGCAGATTTGATTTTCTTTTTCCCTATAGTTACCAAACGTGCAAGCACCGTACTCACCTGCTGTGGCGTATAAAATTCTCCGGCCTTTTTACCGGCGCCGCTGGCGAATTGCCCGATCAGGTATTCATAAGCATCGCCCAATACATCGCCTTTGGCATCATTAAGCTGGAAGTTGATTTTATCAAGATGTGAAAGTACTTTTGCAATGAGTGTGTTTCTATCGCCGACCGTACGTCCCAGCTTGGTACTATCAAGGTCGAGGTCTTCAAACAAGTTATCAAAGTCATCTTCACTTTCCGTTCCCATGGTGCTGGCTTCTATGCTCTTTAGGATCTTGCCAAGGTCTTCAAGAATAAAATTAGATTTGCCATCACCATTACCTCTTTTGGCAACTTCGCTGAATAGCTCCGAGGGCTTTAAAAAATAACCGAGCTTAACCAGGGCTTCTTCTTTAATGGCGTCCAGTTGTTCCTTCCCTTCCTTACTCTTTTCTTTTATATCGATGTATAAAATTTTATCCTCCTGCAAAATTTCATCCGCATACAAATGCATCTTTTCAGAAAGGTATTTGTAAAATATAAAGCCAAGGATATAATCCCGGAACTCATCGGCATCCATTTTACCACGAAGGGTGTTGGCAATGTTCCATAGCTGTTGTTGAAGAAGTTTCCTTTGTTCCTCTGACATACGAGATATCTATAATTTTGATGAAATTAATAAAGCTACAGTTAATGATAAAAGGTAATTATAATTTACAGGAAGTACATACAATCCGGTGATGTTTATGATTTGTTTATTCCTTTGTATAAGGAAGTGTATATTATATATTTGTAATTCCCCTTAAACAAGTTTGGTGGCTGGCTTTAATGATTTTGCAGCAGCTTGCTGCAAATTTAAGTTTTGTAATCAGGCAACAAGTTGTTGCCCGATTTGAGGGCTGTGAAACTGATACCATCTGCGTATATAATTCAGATTTGCGGGAACTCACTCATTAAGTTATTATAAAGGTGATCAAGCTATTTATCGCAATTGATAAAACATTTCAAACCCATTTTACAGCTTCCTGATCTTACCCCTTATGGGGACTTCATAACCAAAAGGTTTTTTCTCTTCCCTGATTATATTTATAATTTCTTCCCAGTTGTTTATCAGCAATTTGACAATTTCCCAATGCTTGTCAGTTCCTTTAGGAAATTTTAAAAAGAACACTCCAAGTTTATACTGTGAGCATAGCTGGTATAGCATCTTCGTCCGATTTATATTAATATCCTTGGTTATCAATATACCTCCTGATTCTCCCATGCCAGGGATGATGACTTCATCAGGCACACCCTTTCCAAATTTAGTTTTCGTGGAAAATATCAAAACATCTTTAAAATACCCTTTGCTGAGTGAGTTTAAGGCATCAGCTACATATTCTGATAAGTTTTCATCTAAATATATTTCCATCAGGCAACCTTACGTTTACAAAAGGTAATAGCATCATTTACCTGCTTTTCTGTAAGATCATATAATATTCCAATTACATTAATCAGCTCTCCACTTTCATACATAGAATAAATGGAAGAGGCATTGATATTAGTTCCACTAACTGTCGGTTGGCCAAATTGATGATGTGGATCTACTACAATACTATTTTCTTTGCCCAATGGCCAATAGCGTTTTGATAATTTATCCGGCGAAAACTCAATTTTTTTACAAAAACTTTCAATTGCCTTTCTTATCACTATCTGCCTGCTTTTGTCAGCGTAAACAGTGGTACCATCGTCCAACGAATAAAAAATGTTTTTCCCTTCTGTTAACACTTCTGAAGATGCAAATGGATAAGGTGTTTTCAACTCTTTTGCCATAAATGCATGTGCTTCCAAAATTTTATTTGTGCTTACTTTATTTTCTCTCAATTGATAAAAAACGTAGAACTCAATCAATGTTAAAAAGTTAGTGGCTTTGTCTCTGCCTTCACCCCAGGAATATTTTCCTTTATATCGTCCTCCAAGCCGGCTATCCCAAAAATCATTCATCCAACGCCTTACTTTATGCTTTGGCAACTGTAAAATAAAAGACAGGTCAGGTATAGAGTAAATACCGGTTCCAAGTTTTATATCATTTTTTAAGGCAATCATTGCCTAAAGATAATTGGAAAAGGAAATACCTTAAATGATTCACTAAAAATTTTACTTACGGGTTTTCAAGCTTTGACATAACATGCATTACAATTGTTTTTAATTGTGATTAACTGTGTGCAAACTGTAGACAGCGGGATATTAATTCAGGCAGATTAGGGAGGAAACTCAGGCAATTGGAAAAATTCCTTAATTTGAATGAGGTGATGTTCAATATTCTTTAGATAGTGATATGCAGTTGCTGCTTTAGTTAAGAAAGTAGTTCCTTTATAATTTATTTTAATCTTTATTATTGGAAAATGTCTTTCTTTTGTAAATGAAGGATGTTATAAGGATATAGCATCTCACAACTTATTAAATATAAACCTGGCCATATGAGAAAAATCTTCTCTGTTTCACTATTAGCAATTGCTATTTTTGCTGGTTGTACTTCCTCTAAAAAAAGTGCTGCACCATCACCCGGAGCCAGCACATCAGCTCCTGAAACGAAATTGCAACCTCAACCTGTTTATGAGATGCGTGTTTATTATGCAGCTCCTGGCAAACTGGAAGATCTTAATACCCGTTTTCGTAATAATACGATGCGCATCTTTACTAAACACGGCATGACAAACATCGGCTATTGGGTTCCTATGGAGAATCCTGAAAACAAATTAATCTATATCTTATCCTATCCTAGTCGTGAAGCCAGGGAGGCATCATGGAAAGCATTTAGCGCAGATACTGAATGGCAGGCAGTAGCAAAGGCATCTGAAGCTAACGGTAAAATTGTAACGAAAGTTGTAAGTACTTTTATGTTAGGCACCGATTATTCTCCTTCTCTGAAAATGGTAGCCAATCCTCAACCCCGCACATTCGAATTGCGAACCTATACTGCTTCTGCAGGTAACCTGCAAAATTTGCACGACCGTTTCCGCAGTCATACAATGAAACTTTTCGAAAAGCAGGGCATTACAAACATTGCCTACTTCCAACCAATGGACAGCACTGACGGAAGCAAGAGTAATAAGCTTATTTATTTAATTGCTCATAAGGATAAGACAACCGGGGACGCATCATGGAAAGCTTTCCGGGAAGATCCTGTATGGATAGCAGCGAAAAACGCTTCTGAAGTAAAAGGTGGTGGTTCGCTTACTACAAATGTTGAATCAGTGTTTATGATGCCGACTGACTATTCTCCAATTAAATAATAAGCGTCAGTAGAAAAAATCGTTTTGTAGAGGATGTTACATCCTAAGGAAAAATACATTATTCGCGTTCTGCTTTCAGCCATCAGCAGTCAGCAGATCAATGTGTAATACGTTTCCCCTGATAGCTGATAGCTGATAGCTGACGGCTGATAGCAACATTTACAGACATTTTATGGTTGACATGATACTTGCATTTATCACTAAGATTCTCAAAATAATTATTTAATACTTACTATTCCTACATTAGCGTAACTCGAAAATAAATTAACTAATGCTTAAAAGATAGGAAGAACCATATATGGTTCATAAACCTACATGTAGGAACACCAGAAATCCTAACATCTTTTTTTGATAGAACGTAAAACTTCTAACATACTTATCATGAATTAATGCACCACCAAGTGCAATATGTTTAAACATATTGCCCAGGAACTAATAAGTAGCATTAAGCAGCGGCCCCGATTTTGCAGCCTTTTATTTTGATTTGAAAGTAATAAAATAGCTTAACTTGATCAGGCTAATAAGTGCTTCCATGAAATTCACAAACCTGTCTGTCACTAAAGTGATAGTGGCTGTTATTTCCATTTATTGCATGAATACGGCCGCAGCCCAGGATTTCAATTATCTAATCAAGCATATAACCATTGAAGAAGGCCTTTCCCATACGGACGCCTCTACTATCACACAGGATAAAACTGGTTTTATTTGGGTGGGAACTTTATATGGACTGGATAAGTTCGATGGATACGAAATCAAAAGTTTTTACAATCGCAATAACCCCAAGGCCAACGCATACATCAATCGCATCAGCAAAATTATTGTAGATACGCCCGGCTCTAAATTATGGATCGGCACCGAGGCAGGCCTTGATTGTTTTAATCTTAAAACTGAGACATACGAAAAGATTCGCGTTGCTGATAGCGAGACCCGGCTATCCATCGAAAAGCCAATATCAAAACTACTACTCACACGCAACAACCATTTGTTTTACTCCTGCAGTTCAGGAAAACTGTTTGCCAGCAAAATTGACACAGAGGGTAAATTAAAAACGTATCCATTGCAGGAAATCGAAAAAGATAAGCTGGTTTGTTTGGCAATGGCCGAAGATAAAAAAGGGAATGTCTGGTTAGCGACAGACTCAGGCTTTTATGTGTACAATGCATCAGGACAGCTGATAGCCAGGCTGAACAACATAGTGCCGGCATCGAAAATGGTAGATATTAAAAGCATGCAGCCTGGAAATAACAACAACCTGCTCATCGGATTGGTGAACGGTTTCCTTGTATTGGAACTTGATTCTTTCTACGCTCACAATGGTATAAATAATAGATCACTTAAGCAGAAATGGGTACCGATGAACCCCTTAAGTTTGAAACCTTACCTTTCTGGCAAGGAAATTACCAACGTAAACTGTATAAAGGAACAATCTGATGAGAGTTATTGGATAGGTACCAATAACGGGTTGTTCCTGATGGCAGCAACCAGTGAAGGTATCTACGAGTACAAAGGCTTCCAGTCATCTGAATGGAATAACAAGTCCAGTATCAGCTCAAACCAAATTACTGGCCTGTATACAGACAAAGCAGGTTGCCTATGGATCTCCACTTCCTGGGGCGGGGTTAATATGATCGACCTCAACCAGAAAAGATTTATGTCGTTAAGAAAAGATCCATTGAAATCAAATTCGCTTTCAGGCAACTATGTCCGCTCATTGCTTGAAGACGAAAAAGGCAATCTTTGGATCGGCACACAGTCAGATGGCTTAAACTATTATAATTTTGAATTGGGCGCTTATAAGAATTTTGTTCACGATCCCTCAAACAATTCAGGTCTCAGTAGTAACAGTATCCTATCCCTGGCCAAAGATATCTTCGGACGCTTATGGATAGGTACCAATAACGGGTTAAACATACTAATGCCTGATGGCCGTTTTGAGAAGATTAACTTAACTACGAAAGAATCAGATCCCCGTGTCAACAAGCAGGTGACTTCATTAAATATTGATATCTACGGACAGGTTTGGGCAGGCACCTGGAATAATGGGGTTTACCGGATCAGGTATAATGGAACAGGCGACTATCAAATAGAAAGTATCAATGTGACGGCCAGGAAAACCTACTCAATTTCATCAAACCGGGTAACTTTTGTGTATACAGACGGCAAAACACCTGAAGTGCTGATTGCAACCGACAAAGGGCTTAACCAGGTGTTACTGGATACTACGGGGTTTATCAGGGAGGTCCATCATTTTACGGGTAATGAAAGGAAAGGGGCAGATCTGAGCTCATCCTATGTATGGCCCATTTTGCGTGAAAATGATCATACTATCTGGGCTGGCACATTGGGGAGCGGCGGTCTTAATAAAATTTTATTTGCAGAAGATGGAACCTATATCGTAAAACAATATACTCATTTTAATGGTATGCCTATCTATGATATTGAAGGTATGCTTATGGACAACCATGGAAAACTTTGGCTTGGTGGCAAAAACCTTATGACGTTTGACCCGGTAACCGAAAAGTTTGATGCATTCAGCACTAATGACGGGTTTCAATTAAGCAGTTTCAAAAACGGTTCTGCACATAAAGGTAAAAAGCGACTATACTTCGGCGGGATCAATGGCGTCATCTATTTCAATCCTGATAGCATACAAGAGTCCAGAAGCAATCTTCCGCTCGTTCTTACAGACCTGATCGTAGATAACAAGCATGTACAGGTTAACAAAGCGGTTACGAAAAAAGCCATTTTAGAGAATGCAATTACCTTTACCAAATCAATCAGCCTCAACCATCTTGAAAACAACTTTGCCATAAAGTTTGCTGCATTGTATTTTCCCAATCCTGACCGATGCCGGTACAGGTATAAGCTGGTGGGTTATAACAAAGAGTGGGTGTATGTGAACGCTTCTTTGCGTACTGCATATTTTAGCAATTTAAATTATGGTAAATATTATTTTGTCGTGGAAGCTTCTTCCGGTAGAGATGAATGGATATGCTCAGGTGCTGGACTCGAAATAAATATTCTACCACCTTGGTGGAAAACGGCTACAGCTTATTTTAGCTACTTCAGTTTGCTGGTACTTGTAATATTGGGTATTCACTACTATAAAGAGCGGATGTACAAATTGAAGCAGGAACTGGAGCTTCATGTAATGGAAGAAAAGAAAAATGAGGAACTGCATCAATTGCGCCTTCAGTTCTTCACGAATATCTCTCATGAGTTCAGAACTCCCCTGACGCTTATCTTAGGACCAACTGAAAAACTCCTGAATGAAGGATTGCACCCGGTTCAGCAAAGGAATTTCCTTCAGCTGATTAATAAAAATACTAAGCGATTGCTTTCCCTGATCAATGAACTGATGGATTTCAGGCAGGTGGAATCACAAAGCATTAAACTAAATGCTTTTGATGGTGACCTTAATGAGTTTGTCAAAACACTGTCCTATGAATTTGAAGAAGTAGCGATTAGTAAAAATATCTGGTACACGGTTAAGGCCAATACTCCAATTGAAAACATCTGGTTTGATCAGTGCGTACTCGAAAAAATCCTGATTAACCTGATTTCGAATGCTTTTAAATATACGGTAACTGGAGGCAACATCCAGGTGGAGTTGTTAAACGACCTAAGCCAATTTACCCCTGTGTTCACCACTGAATATAGCATCAAGCCCAATAAAATTGCAGCCAAATATGCCTGGATAAAAATTGCTGATTCTGGCATAGGAATCTCTGCAGCATCAATCAGCAACATTTTCGACAGGTATTACAGGATCCAGGAGTCGGATCAGGACAGACACCTGGGTTCAGGGGTAGGACTGGCAATCGTTCGTACCCTAGCGCTTCAGCATCATTTCGAAATCAGAGTATACAGCGAACGTAATAAAGGTACCCAGTTTTTAATCGGCTTACCCTGCGGGAAAGAAGTATATGCTAATAATGACCTTGCCAGCCAGGATGAATACCAGCGTGAACCCAACAGTATCGCTGCATATATCAAACACTTCAACTTTGCTATGGAGGAACGGTACAGCCACCCTGAAAAAACCGGTAACCACCCCGAAAAACACAGGATCTTAATTGCCGAGGACAATAATGATATAAGGGCGTTTATTTCCGACAGCCTAGCGGAAGACTACGAAATTGTTCTCGCGATGAATGGGGAGGAGGCGCTGGCGAAAACAAAGGAATTCTTACCCGAGCTTATTATAAGCGACCTGGTAATGCCCGTAAAAAATGGTATCGAGTTTTGCACAGATGTAAAACAAGACATTTCAATTAATCATATTCCGTTTATCCTGATTACAGCCATGTCTTCCGCTGAAACCCAGCTTCAAAGTGCGGAATATGGCGCGGATATATACTTTCCAAAACCTTTCAGCATGAAGCTGCTCCAGCTTACCATCAGGAACATCATAGAGACCCGGGCCAGGATCAAAGAAAGGTACTCAAAGGACATCTATGCAGAAACGCGTGAACTGTTGCATAATAACAACGAGAAGAAGTTCATTGATTCTCTGATTACCATTATTGAAGACAACATCGATAATACAGACCTGGAAATTGACTGGATCACCCGCCAGGTAGGAATTAGCCGAACCAATCTTTATACCAAGGTTAAAAGTATCACCGGTAAAACGCTGGGTGAATTTATACTCCTGCTCCGGTTGAAACGAGCTGCTAAAATACTTGCGACCGAAGAGGTAACAGCGTCTGAAACCATGTACAAAGTAGGCATTCAAAGCCAGTCTTATTTTATCAAATCTTTTAAAAAGGAATTTGGAAAAACACCTTTCGCTTTCCAGCAGGAGCACAAAAAGGGATTGCTGGTTCCCAAAAGCGATTAATACCGCCTGCCCATTTTCCGCACCAAAAAATAATGGATGCTTTCGTTCACAGTTAACTTAACGGAGTAACGATTAAAAGCAAAAATTTCAAAACTTTCCTTCGGTAACCCTTGTATAGGTGTAACCCCAGGCAGATCTACTTAAGTCCTAGTCCATTATGGCTCCTTTCTTCAAATTCCAATATCTACTTGCGATTTGGAAGGTTGCTTTTTTAAAAAACAGCTCACTAACGAAATTATGTTGGTTAGATCAGTATCCATTTCTGATGCTACCCCCTTGTACAGACCGGTTTGTACAATACAGCAGCTTTTTTCAACAGGAGAGCAGCCATTCCTGCCCCTTTAACTACATATTTGTTCCGGAGTCGGGAAGAAATAATGTGATGATGTAACACTCAACGCTTCTCCACCTAACCTTTTATAAATATTAAAATGATTGATTTGAAAACTGCCATCCTGAAAAAATCCTGTGTTTTATCCCTCGCAGCTTTACTGGTCCTCTTTGGCTGTAATAGCCCGGCAAAAAAAGTGGATGTTGACCGGACCAAACTTACCGATGAACAAAAACGCTTGCCTGGCAACGCCATCAGCGCCCTGAAAGTTGCCAATGGGCTGGATGTTGCTTTGTTCGCCAGTGAACCTGTGATGACCAACCCCACCAATATGGATATCGATCATAAAGGAAGGGTTTGGATCACAGAAGGATTTAACTACCGTATCAACCTCCATCCCGATCATCCGGTTAAAGAAACCGGTGACCGGATCTTGATCCTGGAAGACACAAATGGAGATGGTGTTGCCGATACCAGTAAGGTCTTCTACCAGGATACCACTATTAATGCGGCCCTGGGAATTGCCGTTCTTGGCAACAAGGTAATTGTTTCCTGCAGCCCCAATGTATTTGTGCTTACGGATACGAACGGGGATGATAAAGCCGATAAGAAAGAAATCCTCTTCCAGGGCATTGGCGGCGTGCAACACGACCATGCCATTCACGCATTCACTTTTGGACCCGACGGCAAACTGTATTTCAATTTTGGAAATGCAGGCGACAGCATCTTGGACAAAAATGGTAAAATAATAAAAGATTCCGAGGGCAACAGCGTAAACGGGAAAGGAAAGCCCTACCGCCAGGGAATGGTGTTCCGCTGTGATATGGATGGAAGTAACTTTGAAGTGCTGGCACATAATTTCAGGAACAACTATGAAGTAGCGGTAGATGCTTTTGGCAACCTTTGGCAATCAGACAATGATGATGATGGCAACAGGGGTGTTCGCATCAATTATATATTAGAATATGGCAACTACGGCTATACCGATGAGATGACTGGTGCAGGCTGGAGATCAAGGAGGGTTAACATAGAAGATTCCATCCCATTGCAGCATTGGCATTTGAATGATCCCGGCAGTGTACCCAATCTACTTCAAACCGGCTCAGGCTCACCAACAGGCATGCTTGTATATGAGGGAGACATGCTTCCCAATAGGTTTCATGGTCAAATGATCCACAGCGATCCCGGGCATAACGTGGTTCGTTCCTATCCTGTTAAAAAGAATGGGGCAGGTTACACAGCTGAGATTGTTAATATAGTTGAGGCTACAGATGATGACTGGTTCCGTCCTTCTGATGTATGTATTGCACCAGATGGTTCCCTCTTTATTGCTGACTGGTACGACCCGGGTGTGGGAGGCCACCAGGTAGGAGATCTGGAAAGGGGGCGTATTTTCAGGGTAGCTCCGGATGTTTCAAAGTATAAAATTCCTGCTTATTCAATAAACAGTACCAGTGATGCCATCAAAGCATTGGAAAGTCCAAACCTGGCAACCCGTTATATGGCTTGGCAAAAACTGCATGAACAGGGCGCAGGGATAGAAACAGCGCTTAACGAAGTTTTTAAAAACAATTCCAACCCCCGCTTTCGGGCAAGGGCGTTTTGGTTACTGACCAAACTACCGGGAAAAGGACAGGAATATGTAAACAAGGCTTTAACTGATAATGATGAAGATATCCGTACTGCCGCCTTCAAAGCTGCGCGTGAACTGAAGCTTGATCTTATCCCGATGGTAAAGCAGGTAGTTCATGATCCTTCGGCACAGATTCGCAGGGAGGCACTCGTAGCATTAAGGCACAACAAATCACCGGAGGCTCCAGCACTTTGGACAGACATGGCTCAACAGTATGAGGTCAAGGACCGCTGGTACCTGGAGGCATTGGGAATCAGTGCCGACAACCAATGGGATACTTATTTTGCTGCCTGGCAAAACAAAGTTGGTAACGAGTGGAACTCACAGGCAGGAAGAGATATCGTATGGCGATCAAGAGCTAAAGCTGCCATGCCCATGCTGGCCAGTATTGTACAGGATAATAATATCGATCCTGAAAAAAATCTCAAATTCTTCCGTGCTTTTGATTTTCAAACAGACAGCTCAAAACAAAGGATCCTCCTTTCATTATTAAATGGAAATCACCCCAAGCAGAAGTCCATCAATGTTTATGCACTCCTGCAAATAGATACTTCGAAACTGGTAATGACAAAAGAGCTGGCAGGCACCGTGGAGAACAGTCTGGAAACCGTAAAAGGAAGTCAGCTATTCCTGGACCTCCTGGGTCGGTACAAGATCAAAAATAAGAACCCTGAACTTTTGAAGATGGCTGTGGAGAATCCAAAAAGAGAGGTGAAAGCAACCGCAGTAAGATTGTTAATCGCTAATAATGGTGAGAAAGAGGTTCGGTCGGCCATGCTTTCAGATACCGCAACAGCCATGTCACTGGTAATGGCTTTGGGCGGATCAGAGGATCCTAAGATTAAAGACATTCTTCAAAATGTGGTAATGGATAACAAGTTTGATTTAGGAGTAAGGCAAAGAGCTATACAAATCTTTGCCAATGGCTTCACAGGTTCGGAAAGGCTCATGAACCTGGTGACCGCAAAAAAGATACCTTCTGAACTGGATACCACAGCACAACGTATGCTACTGAGTTCACGCCGCGCCGACATTAAACAAAAAGCGATGGCATTCTACCATAAAGGTGAAACTAATCAATCACTGCAACCAGTAGCAAGCCTGAGCAAACTCACAGGCAATGCGTCAACAGGAAAAACGATGTTTATTGGAAACTGCTCAGTATGCCACCAGGTAAATAATACCGGTACCCGGTTTGGTCCCGACCTGTCTGAGATAGGTGCGAAATATCCAAAGGAAGGTTTGTACGAAGCGGTATTACATCCCGACGCTGGGATAGCTTTCGGGTACGAGGGCTACATTATCAAGACCAAAGACGGTAACCAGGTACTAGGTTACATAAGCAGCGAAACAAAAGACGAGATCACCGTAGAAATGATTGGCGGCACCCCGGCTAAAATCAAAAAAAGCGACCTGGTTTCTAAAAAGCCTTACGAACATTCTTTAATGCCAACCGGCTTGGTTAATGGCATGAAGCAACAACAGGTTGTGGACCTGATTGAATACCTTGGCGGGCTAAAGAAAAAGAGCTGAATTAATGGATAATAGAAGTTAGCTATTCAGTCATCAATCTTCAATGCTGACATGGCAGTGAGAACAAAAGATCCTTCCTGGCAATGCTGGTTCAGGATGTTGATTTCACAACCTGGTAAATACAAACTATCTACCTAAAAACAAGAGACTCCATTATGAAAAATAGAACTTCCAAACTCCTTCTTTTCTTTACGGTCTTAATTACCTTAACGGCAACCTTGAGTTGGCTTCCTGGAACAACACCTTCCAACAAGATCGCTAACGCTACCATGAATCCATCCAGCAACGTGAAGGAACTACTTGCTCCTAAAAAAGTAGTTTTTATTGCGGGTGCATGCAGTCATGGTCCTGGACAACATGAACACAACGCAGGCTGCACATTATTAGCATCGCAACTCAATAAACAAATTCCCAATCTTGTTCAGGCCACCGTTTTTCAAGGCTGGCCTCCGGATAGTACCGTACTCAATGATGCCGCCGCTATTGTTTTATACATGGATGGCGCAGAAGGGCATCTTGCATTGCAACACCTGCGACACCTCGAAACGCTTATGAAAAAGGGTGTTGGACTGGCATGCATCCATTACGCCGTTGAAGTGCCGAAGGACAATGGTGGACCTGAATTTAAAAGATGGATCGGCGGGTATTTTGAAACTTTCTGGTCAATCAATCCTCACTGGCTGGCTGAGTATAAATCCCTTCCAACACACGCCGTAACAAGAGGTGTAAAACCTTTTACCATAAATGATGAATGGTATTACCATATGCGGTTCCAGGATAACGTGACGGGCGTTACCCCCATTCTTACTGCTATTCCACCTGCTTCAACTTTAACCAAGAAAGATGGCCCACGTGATAATAATGAGTTTGTGCGCAAAGAAGAGGGCCGCCCCCAGCATATGTGCTGGGTAACCGAACGACCAGATAAAGGTCGTGGATTTGCATTCACCGGCGGTCATTTTCATAAGAACTGGGGTGACGAAAACTTTCGCAAATTGGTATTAAACGGCATCGCCTGGACCGCCAGGGTTGAGGTGCCCAAAAACGGGGTACCTGCACCGCCTCTTTTGGACGCGGAGATGATGGTAAACCTCGACCAGAAGCCTTGTGTAAAAAACTAATAAGCCATGACCTTTTTCTTTTAGCCTGGCTTAAAATGTAGCCAGATATGAGAGTTCCTCACTTTTCAGTTATAAAATTTAAAAACCATTTGCTATGATAAATTACCTGCTATTCACCACAATTTCCACCAGGATAAGTTTAAAAACTCCAAACTTATCCTTCCACAGATTTTTTCTTCTTTTGTTCTACTTAGCACTTTCAACGGGTGTCCTCGCGCAACAAAGAAAATTGAGCGGGAAAGTCACCTCCGGCGATTCTGTCTTAAGTGCAGTTACTGTAACGATTAAGGGAACCGGAACTGCTACCCAAACAGATGCTAAAGGCGCATTCTCCCTTAATGCACCTAACAATGCTTCTTTAATATTCAGCTCCGTTGGTTTTGTTACACAAGAAGTAAAGACGGGCAATCAGGCAACTATTGACGTACAACTGCAATCCTCTAACGAAGAAATGCAGCAGGTGGTTGTTATTGGTTACGGTACCACAAAAAAGCAGACACTAACGGGGTCGGTTACCAGCGTTAAGGGAGCTGACATCATTAAATCTCCTGTTACCAATGTAAGTAATAGTTTATCCGGACGGCTGGCAGGCGTTACTGCTGTAACACGTGGCGGAGAACCTGGAAATGATGCTTCCACTATCAGGATCCGAGGCTCCAATACCCTGGGCAATAACAGTGCGCTGATTGTTGTTGATGGTATCCCCGGACGTTCGCTAGATAGAATTGATCCAAATAGTATTGAATCTATTACAGTCCTAAAAGACGCTTCCGCCGCCATCTATGGGTCCCAGGCGGCGAATGGCGTAATCCTGATTACCACCAAGCGTGGCAAACTCGGCAAGCCAGAGGTAGTTGTTAATTTTAGCAAAGGCATCAGCCAGCCTACCATTATCCCTAAAATGACCAATGCGGCGCAATATGCAACTGCATTGAATGAACTGGATGTATATGCAGGACTTCAACCAAGGTATACTACTGAAGACATTCAGAAGTTTGCTGACGGGTCCGATCCCTGGGGACATCCGAATACAGATTGGTTCGATGCCGTTCTTAAGCCCTGGTCTGGACAGGTGCAGGCAAATGTGAACCTGTCAGGAGGAAGTGACTTTATGAGGTATTTTGTTTCCATTGGTGCTAAAACACAGGATGCGAATTATAAAAACAGTGCTACTAAATACAATCAATATGACTTCCGCACCAATTTAGACATTAACGTTACCAAAGATAAAAACATCACCATTGGATTCGATGTCCTTGGCCGTTTAGAAAACAGCAATTTCCCAGGACGTGGCGGTAGCGGAACAGCAATCCTGGGAGCACTGCAAAGGGGCAAGCCTATTATGCCTGCGTATTGGCCAAATGGTTTGCCCGGACCAGATGTTGAAAGAGGAGAAAATCCCGTTGCCCTCGCCACAGACCAAACCGGTTTTACTGATAACAAGTATTACGTTTTAAATTCAAACCTGAAACTAAACATAAACATTCCATGGATTAAAGGACTGTCCTTTACGGGTAACGCTTCTATTGACAAAGGCATACGTTTTAATAAAATATTTCAAAAACCCTGGTATTTATATTCATGGGATGGGATCACCTATGATGCCAATAAAATCCCCGTACTGGTAAGGGGCAAAAAAGGTATTGACGATCCTAACCTGAATGAATACATGGAGGATAATAGTGATTACCTTGTCAATGGTCTTATCAATTATAAGGCTACGATTGCCGGCAATCATAATATAAGTGTATTGGCAGGTATGGAAACCCGGAAGGGTGGTAGCGAAAACTTCAGCGCGTACAGGAGGTATTTTGTATCAACTGCTCTGCCACAGTTAAATGCCGGTGGATCCAATGCACTGAATAATACGGGGACTGCTTCCCACAACGCTCGCCTGAATTATTTCGGCAGGGTTAACTATAACTACAAAGAAAAGTACCTGACGGAATTTGTATGGCGCGTTGATGGATCATACATTTTTCCTGAAGCCGGAAGATATGGTTTCTTTCCGGGGATCTCTGCCGGGTGGAGGATATCAGAAGAGAACTTCTGGAAGGGTGGTCTCGGTAACATCAGTGACAATGTAAAGCTGCGTGCATCTTATGGTGCAACAGGTAATGACCGTATAGATCCTTACCAATATCTTTCTACTTACGGCTTCAATAACACAAACTTCATCGTGGATATTACCAACGAGGCAAGGGCATTATTAGAAACCAGGATACCAAATCCAAATGTAACCTGGGAAGTGGCGAAGCAAATGAACGTGGGTATTGATGCCGGGTTTCTTCATAACAAGCTTTCAGTAACATTTGATTATTTCAACTATAACCGGTCAAATATTTTATGGATTCGAAGTGCTTCCGTACCCACGAGTACCGGTTTGACGTTACCAAGGGAAAATATCGGAAGGGTTAGAAACAGGGGTTTTGATTTCGACATCGCTTACAGGAATGACATCGGTGATCTTAAATACACCATCGGTCTGAATGGCGGCTACGCAAAAAATAAGATTACATTCTGGGATGAATCCCCCGGTGCCCCTGTTTATCAACAATCAACTGGTCATCCCATACCTTCAGATCCTAACAATCCATCTAATGATCTGTATTACCAGGCAATAGGTATATTCAGGGACCAGGCAGACGTGGACAAGCAACCTCATTGGCCGGGAGCACGCCCGGGTGATGTCATTTTCAAGGATGTTAACGAAGATGGGAAAATCAATGCCAATGACAGGGTTAGAAGTTATAAGAACGATATACCTAGGTTTACAGGCGGTTTAAATTTGAGCCTGCAATACAAGCGCTTTGATCTTTCGGTGCTTTTCCAGGGGAACGCCGGCGCTATCCGTTACCTCAGGTTTGAGGCTTCCGGCAATTTTGGAAATTATTTGTTATCCGACTTCGAAGATCGCTGGACACCGCAAAATATTAATGGTTCCAAGCCAAGGATGTTCGACCGTATTGACCAATACTTCCGGTCGCAG
>JAABUS010002590.1_pt1 | contig 33654 bp, 2 predicted proteins | sample 5560161 | NCBI WGS metagenome assembly JAABUS01 (sample SAMN10711885, study PRJNA513376) | rock metagenome | isolation source: Antarctica rocks | place: Antarctica: Victoria Land, Trio Nunatak nord | collected 2016-01-04 | reverse complement strand
ACTTATAGTCTTCCGTATAATAATAAAAGTAGATTCTTCGAATAAATACGCGGGTAATATCTAGATTTATTATATAATAAAACTTTAGAGGTTACCCGCCGCGAGCCGATTTACGTTAATAAATAAATAATATCTTAGCGGTTTAATATTTAGATTTTTTAAGTCCTTATCTTTAGAATAGTTTATTATTAAATATTCCGCCGATATTAAAGAATAACGGCTTAATTTATTTATAATTTTATTAATTTATATATATTTAATCTTCCCTATTATCTAATTTATTAATTATACTCGGGATTAAGGCTATTAATAACTATTATAATAAAATAAATAGAAAGAGTTATTATTAAAAAATCCGAGACGTATATATATTCTTTACGTTTATACCGATAATAAAAAAGGGAGTAATATAACTCTAAAACCCTCCTCTATTAAAAAAGCGAAAGTATTAAGGATTAATAATAATAATAAGTCGTAAAGGCCTATAAATAATATTTAATTTATAATTATAATAAATAGCAGCTTATAATATAATATAAACGATATTAATAATCGGTTTCTCGAAGGTTTCTATATTATATATTAAATAAAAGTCTTCCTAGTTAACTCGAAGATAGATTTAAATTAAATCTTTCGTCTTTTCCTAATAAGATTTGGCCTCTATATTATTAATATTCTTAATTTATTAATCCGTAAAAGGAATAAATAATTTACCCGTAAATTATCTCGACTCGCTTTTTATTTAATTTAACCGTATAATTATATCAAGAATATATATAATTAAATAAAAGGGTTATTAAGGTTACGGATATTTACTTTTAATTATAAAAAATATATCGGCTCTAATAATCGAGTAGGTACTTTATTTATAAATATCCTTCGTATTATTATTATAATTAATCGTAAATAGGCTAAACCCGTTAAGCCTAAAATTATTCTCGAGAAATATACTTTTATAATTAAAACGAGTATTAATATTAATATTTTTATTAACGGCGAGTAAATCTTACTACTACTTTTAAAAAAAAGGCGGGTATAAAGTATAAAGTTATTACCGTCGAGCCCGATCTAATTAATAATAAAAATATTAATAATAATATCGCTACGGAAGATATTACCGTCGTTAATAAAAATATAATTACCGAAGGTACTCCCGCTAAAGAGAAGTATATTTATAATTATAAATTTAAATACTTTAAGGCTCCTTTAGTTAAACGCGCCGAGAAGTATTCTATAACCGTAGTAATCTTTAAAGATAACGGTATTACCGGTATAAACGTTTAACTCGCGGATAAAAATTAATATAAAGATAAGTTTATTTCCGGAAATCTAATTAAAGAGGAATAGGAGGATAAAGATTATCCTTTAAATAAAAAATTACTACTTCGTAGATTAACGGGGGTTTTTATAATAAATACCGGTAAAGATCGTACCTTATATCGAATCACTTTAAGGTATAATTTAATTAATTTATTTTACTCGGCGGTTTATAGATATAAAGCCCGAATATAAAGTTATTAAATAATTATAGTTATTTCTTTTATTTTTATTTCTACCGAAGATTATTTATCGAGGGTTAATTTATAAAATAAGATTATAATAGCGAAACTAAACCGTAACCCTCGATATATTAATTTATTTAAGACCGGACTCTTTAATTTTACTCTTTTTACCGCCCTATTCCCGAGTACCTCGGTAATAATAACCGGCGAATATACCGGTATTTATATATACTAAGGTATTTATTATATAACGAGTTAATATCTAAAATACCCGCTGATTAGGATATTTATTATCGTGAAACCTATATCCCTATATTATATTAATTATTTATTTTAAAACGGTACGAGCTTCTTAGAAATTATTTATCTAAAATTTATATAAATATCTAATTATAGATACCTTACTACTAGAAATCTTACTTCTTATAAATATTATTAATTAGTTATAAAAAGTAGGTTACTATAATTAATACTTTACTTTACTCGTTTAACTTTAAATACGGCTACGTTATAAAGAGTTTAATATACTTTTAATTATTATAAATACCCTTATATCTTTATCTACCGACTATAGTATTTCTACCTCCCTATTTATATATAGTTACTATTAATAAGAGTAACTATATACGAGGAATCACGAGCCTTATAAATAAATAATTACTATTATTTTAGGATTCCGTTAATGGACTCCGTAGTCTTATCTTATTAAATTTAATCTATATCGAAGGTCCTTATATCTTAAGCTATTTATAATTTATTTTACTTTTTATTTAATTTCCTTATATAATCGCCGAGTTAAGAGTAATAATATAAAGAGAAATTACTTTTTATATAAATAAATAATTACTATTAATAGGAATCTTAATTAACGGATTTTATAATTTCGTCTTTTTAAACTCTTATTTATTTTATACCCCTCTATACTCTAAATAGTAATATTTTATTAATTTATTATACCGAGTAAATAATAAATTATAGTTACTCGCTTAAATAAAAATAACCCCGGTAAAGCTACTAACGATATATATATAGATTTTTAAACTATCGAGCGCGATAAAGCCGATAATCCTATTAAAGAGTAAACCGATAATAATACTATATTTATAAAGAAGAAGAACCCTTCGTATAAAATATAAATTATCTTCGAAGGCTAGGGTAAACCTATTAGGTAGTTTAAGAATAAAAATACCTATATAATATATAAAATTTATATAAATAAGAATAATAACTAGTTATCTAGTATATATATCTAGATTAAGACTTTTATTAATAAAGAAGGACCTACTCCTAATTACTTTTACGAAGAATAATTATTTTATATTTAAGTATTCTAGCTAAATATTATTAACGATATTTAAAACGAGCCGTTAATTTATATATATTTTAAGGTTTTTATAAATAAGCCCGCCTAAAATAACTTTATTAAATAAATATACCTCGATTACTATATTAAATTATAGGAGGTTAGAGTAGTTACCTACCGTACTATAAAATAACTAGTATATATAGAATTTTTATTCCGCCTAGCGAAGGCGTAGACTAAAGAAATCCTATAAAAAACTAATAATTTAGGCGTTTTTTAATATATCTAAAATTAATTATTTAACGTATTTATTAAATTAGAGAATAATATAATTAAGTTTATTACTTTCTTTTTAACCTCGGAGGCGGATTTATTTTTTATCCTATACGGCGAAATATTATTTATATTTAATCTCGAGCGAGTATATATATTATATATTTACTAGTTTAATAATTTAGCCGATACGAAATATAAAGTTTAGAAAAATTAAATTATATTAATAATAAATCGTCTAAAGGTTAATTTACCGTTTAATTTAATATATATTAATAATAACGAGTATTGGATTACCGAGGGTATATTTATTATTTATTAGGAGGAGAACGAGATAGAAGATATTAAGAATTCTTAGTTTTAGGAATACTAACTATATACTTTAATAATTATATTAAGGGGTAATTATATTTATATAAGCCTCCTCCGTTTACCCTCGAACTACGAATATCGCTTTTTAACGGAAGATAACTTCGTAATTAAATTTTTTATTAAAGAATAAACGATAATTATCCTATTAAAACCTTTTCCTTACGCTAGTTCGCTCGATTATATTATTATATTTAACCGCCTTTAGAAGTATAAAAAGAATAATTAAAATAATTTAAAATTAGAGTCGGTCTTTAATTTAATAAACCCGTAAAATATATTACGCGAAGAGTTCGAGAAGTTTTATTTCGATACGGAGCCGATAATAATTAAAGTCGTTCCTCTTTTATCCGATATCCTATATAAATTTAAACTAGCCGTTATTAAGATATTAAATCCCGTATATAAAGAAAATATAAATTATATTTATAACCCTCGATAATAACGATTTATTATCGGATAAAATTTATATACCTAGACCGTAGTTAATATTCTTTAGGGAATAGATTTTAAGGTTAAACTCGAATAATAAAATATCGATTTAAATAAATTTTAAATAAGTATATTAAAATATTTATTATATATATTTAATAGCCTCGGACTCTTAAAGGGACTATAGGGAACCGGGAAAATAAAACTCGATATAATTACTATTATATTATTTATATCGGTCGGTAAAAAAGTAAAGGTCCTAAACCTAATAAATAAAATAATAAACTCTTTTATTACGAAGTTAAATACCGAATTTACTCGACTCGGTAAAAGAGGAATTAAAATTATAAAGAAATATATAATTCGTTTTTATTTATTTATAACCGAATAAAACGTCGTCTAAAATAAAAACTAACGATACGTAGTTTACGATATTAATAATTTACGATAATAACCTAGCTCTTCGCTTCTTTAAAGTTAATATAATCGGCTCGCGGTAGTTATAATAAATAAAATTAAAGAGATACCTTTTAATATTATAAACCGCCGTTATAAACTTTATAATATAACCTTCGGTATTTTATTATTATAAATTATAAACCTTCTCGGTCGATTTAACCTAAATATTAATCTTACTCCTATTAATAATATTATTATAAGTAATAATAATACCCTTAAAGGTGTATAACTAGACGATAATAAAATTATTAAAGGTAGCGAGTTATAAAGCGAGAGCGATTCTTAAATTAATATAATATAAACTAGTAACGCCCTTTAACCCGATAAATCGTAAAGTAACTAAAGATAAAGAGACTCGGATTATAATAATAACGATTTTATTAACTATAATAACGAAGATATTATTTTAATAAATAATATAAACTTCGAGGACTACGGGGGTAGAGTAGGGTTTATATTTAAAAATATAACTTTTTAAAAAGTTAAAGAATTATAGTAAACGATAAAAAAGAATATTAAATATAAATTAAACGAAGCCGGGAATATAACCTATTACTAAAAACTTTATAAATACTTTCGCGAGATATTCTATAAAGTTAAGAACGGCGATATATTCGATAACGAGGAGGAATATTATATATTTAAAATACTCGAATCGTTATTCTTAAAGGATATCCTTATAAAGGACGTCGCTATTATTATTATAACCCTTATTAATTCGGGTTATATAATCCTAAAGAAGAATTTTAAAGGCGATTATATTATTATCTAAGAAATTAATAAAGCCGATAACGGGGAGCTCTTCGTTACTTTAATATAATATAAAATTACTATATATTTATTAGGAGACGATAAATAACTACCGTTTAAAGAATAAAATATAAAGTATAATCCTTTCACTAAGTAAATAAATAAAAGTATATATAAATATTAGGTAATTTTAGGTTACCCTAAATACGACTTAACGAAGTAATACCGAATTATTATAAATATTATTAATATTATCTTTAGAATTTGGTATAGAAGTTTTATTATCTTTATAGTAGATCTAGCTAGTCGCCTTAATACCGCTATAATTACCGAAGTATATAAGGATTTATTTAATACCTCTATAAACTTTATCTAGATTAATATTAACGGATAATATCGTAAAGTAGGCTTCTCTTAATCCGGTTAAAATAAACGGGAGTTATAACTTATTATAAAACTCTATTAATATTATATTTAAAGAGGAATTAAAACTAAAGATATCTTTATCCTCGTAAATTATCTCGTATAAATTAATTTTACGAGACGAGCGCTAGTATTTATTATAGGATTAAAAGATATAGATACTAAAACTATTAATAATTATTAAAGCGAAGAGAAGTTTATAGTAATTCTTTATATAATAGGATCCGAGAAGTTAGGCTTTATATTCTTTAATCTCTACCTCTTTACCGGGGTTTCCCGTGTAAACGATACCTTAACGATTATTATAAACTAAATAAGAATTTAATTATACGAGAAAAAATATAAGCGATTTTATTACGACTATTTACGAAGACTTTTAATAAAAATAAATACTTATATTAAATACGAAGAGGAGCTCCTAGTACTTAATCTTATTAAATATAACTACGATTTAAATTTGGACGATAATTTTTAAAATAAGGATCTATATATAATAGACTAATCGGAGGAAGATCCTAGTAATATTATATATATAAAAGAAGGAACTAGAAATACCGAGGGATTCGATAATAATTAGGATACTACGGAAGTTTATAATATTTAGGGCCTAATTACTTCGGGATCTAATATTAATATAAAGAATCTAACGATTCCTATTATCGACGATACGTATAATTAAAGAAGAGGCCGTAGTATAAGATATATAATAACCTCTAATATCGGTAACGGTAATATATATAGTTAGAGATTTAACGAGAATATAAAACTAAGTATTATATTAAACTTAAAGTTATTTAATTTATTATATTAAATACGAGTAGAGATAGAAGGTTTAATAAACCCTCGGGGGTTTAAAGAACTAGCGAGTATTTATTATTATAAGATAAAATTATAAATTAAAAGATTTTATAGTTTATTAAAAACCTCTTTATTAGCCTCTTTATAAAGGAGTAATCGTAATATATAAGATACCCTTAATAGTTTACTTACCTTAACTAGGTACGAGTTATTTATATAAAAAACATTAGAATTATAATAAGAATATTATATATACCGCGTTATTTCGGAATAGTACCTCTTATATATAGCCTGGAAAGTAATACGTTATATTTACTTTTCTTTAATAAATAATAGGGCGGTCTAATCTCACTTTCCTTTTTATTTTAATAAATTTATTAACTACGAATAATACCCTAATTATAGAATATACTATATATAATTAATAAATTATTATATATATATAATCGACCGCTCTTCCTACTAGCCTTTATACGTAAAGGGTATAATAATTATAATTATTAAACGAAGAGATCGAACCGAGTAAAGTAAATATAAATACCGACCGCGAGCGATCCTTATATATAAATATTATTTTTAATTAACTACGAGCCCTATTACTAGAACCTACGGTTATTATTAAGAGATATAGTTAAACTACGATTACGACCTTATTTATAAAATTATAAATAATATATTAAAACTAGAAACTATATTACCTACTTTATATTATTAAGGTTAAGGCTACGATATCTTTATATAAATACGAAGATTATAATAATAACGAATTTAATTTTATTTATAAAAATTTAATAAAACTCTACTTAAAGATTATTATAAAGGGTAAAGACTAGGAACTAGTAAAAGAAAATATTAAAGTATAATTAATATTAAATTTCTTAATAAACTTTAAATAATACGTAGCTAGGGTTATTAAAGACGAGTTTATTACTACTTTAATTCTAAAATACGAAGATAATACTCTAAAACTTTTTAATAGTTTAAATAATAACGGTATTTAGAGTATCTTTATTATTTTAGTATAACGTATCGCCTATAATATAAAATAATAACTAAAAGATACTAGCGAAAGGTCGTTACGTATATTAAAATCAATTATAATAGTCTTTTTTATCTTTTAGCGAGGTATTAAACTAAATATAAATAAAAAATATTATATTATTACCCGTTATACTAAAGCGGTAGACGAATTACGCGGTCGTATAAAGATTTAATCTACTAGACGTTAATCTTAAAATAAGGTATAATAATTTAATAATTAGGTTTACTCTCGCGGATATTACTAAATTAACCGACCCTCCGTTAAATTTAGAAAAAATAATATTAAATATAATATTATTAATATTTATTAAATACTTAAGCGAAGATCTAGAGTTAAATACTTCGTTATTATTAAAAGTTTAATTCAAGTACTAAGGAAGTAGATTTATAATTAAATTACTAAAGGATCGCTAACTCCGCGGAGTAATTAAAGAAGTTATCGATAACGAGAATAATAACTCTATATTTAAGTTTATACTAGTAAACTAGGGATTAACTTAATAACTCCTTTTATTCTTAATAAAGATAATAAAGTCTTAAGGTAAATAAATCTTTATTCCGTTTCTCGATATTATTTACGGCGTATAATTAATATCGGGTAATAAAAATAACGATAAAAGATAATTCCGAAAACGAGATCCGTAGCCTAAGGCGAGGAAAACGTAAACGTAGAATAAATATCGTAAATAAAGACGGTAAATAAAAGGGACTACTAAATAAATTACTAATAAATATTAATTAAATAATAAATTTATAAAGTGAGTTCGATAAATATCGAGAATAGAAGCGACCGAAAAGTAACCGTCCTAATATACCGTATATATTCCGGATTACTCAGAATAATAGTATTTATCCTAGTATATACTTTAGATTCCCGATTAAGAAAAATTGGCCTATTAATCCTAATATATACTTTAGGTCGGTTTTACGCGACGTTTCTCTTATTAAAACTCTTAACGATTTAATTAATCCTAAAATAAATATAGATAATAAAACGATACGGTCTTTATAAGCCCTTACTAATAACCTTAAAGGTGAAAATAACGGCGATCGAAGTATAAAGAATAACGGAACCCCTATAACGCGCGATAATAAAAGAGTTAATTAAATTATAGTAAATAATTAGCCCCTAATAAATATAATATAATTAATAATAATAACTCGACCGATCTCGCCTACGGTAGACGATTTATTTAAATAATTATAGAAAGGCTTTACGGACGCTAAAACCGCGTATAACGAGAAAATAATTAAACACGTAACTACTAGTTAAATATTTAAACTAGTATTTATCCCGGAGTAAAACGAAGTAAAAGATATTCCGATTAAGAAAAAGAAAGATATTAAAAAGTCCTTAAAGAAAAGGGCGAAGTATAAATAAATTAATAATTAAATTTAAATATTAAAGTTAATAAATCGGGTTAGGCTATAGAACGTATAACTTATTAAAATAACGGAATATATATACCGGAATAATAGAAGATAGGAGGACTATTATTTTCTTTTTAAATTAAATAATATTAAAGATTATAAGGCCGGAAAAAAGATTTATATAAAAAAAATAATAATAAGTTTTACTCTATTTTAGATACTCGGTATATTTATTTTATTTAAAATAAAGGTCTTCTAAAATAAGGGATACTTTATAAACGCTATAAGATTTAAAAAAGTAATATAACTAACTCTTATTAAATTTAAAATTAATAACTAATAAGGGGTTTAGACTTTATAAACTCTCGGCGTAACCTACCTAAATTATTTACTTATATTAAATTATAAAGACGTAAAGAAAGCTAGGAAGGAAAAGAGATATAATTTATATCTCGCGGAGGGAATAATAAAGGATCTTTAATTACTTAAGGTATATTACCCGTCCGGGAACCCCTAAGGGATTTAATATATATACGTCGATTCTAGTATATTTAAAAAATTTATACTAAGTTACGACCTTAATTTTTTCCTTCCTTTTACGGGTTTATTATCCTACTAGCTAGATCTAATAAATATATAAATAAAATAAAAGAATAAAGTTTTTAGGTAGGTATTATAATAAATTTATAATAATCTTAAATTAAAAACCTATATCGTAAAACTAAATATATTAGATCGCGATCTTTTAATAAAATTAAAATAAATTCTTTATTTTAACGAAGATTATAACTTCTTAAAAATATTTTATTTTATATCCTTAACCTCGCTTCCTAGTTAAGTCGATAAGATCTTAATAAATAAAATTCCCGCGGTAAAAAAGAGGGGTAATAAAGTTAGGATATAAAAATAATAATATTAATAAAATATAGAATAAAGTAGGATTATAGTAAACTAAATATATACCGAGAATAATAAGATTATAAAGACGATTATTAAGATTCGGAAGATTAATAATATAATACCGGGTTAGAAACCTCGAAAGATTTTAATTAACGGGACTCCGTTTAAATTATTACCGAGGACGATAATAAATTAAATAAATACGTTTATAAATAATAAATAAATTATACTACTCTTTAAAAAAGATTACTTTTATTTAAATAAAGCGCGTAAGCGCCTAAAATATTATATAAAAAATAAACTTATTAAAATCGGTAAAAGGTATAAGAGCCTTATCCGGAGTATATATAATAATAACGATATTAAGGACGAGTACGAGTAGTATAAAAAAACTATAATTATTATTATTCGAATACTTTAGGTACGATATATACTAGACTCTACTTTTTTCGGGGAACTACTAGTTAAGTTTAAATCTAATTATTATTTCGATTACTTTTTAAGTTACTCGTAACGGTATAAATTATTATTAGAACGTTACTTTAACGAAATAAATTAAGGAGTTCGATAAATTTATTATAATATTATACTCGCCTTTACGAGTTATAAGAAGAATATTATATTAAAGATTATAATATATTTATAACTCGCGGTCGTACGTCGTATTAGAATTTTATTATTATTCCCTAAACTAGTTCTCTATAAAGATACGAAGGACCTTAAACTAACGGGTAATAAATTAAAGAATAATAATTAATTTAAGTTAAAGAAAGGGAAGTTTTATAAACTAGAATAAAAAAACTTAACCTTTGAAAAAAGTATTAATTAAATCGCCGGAGTAAATAATTATCTTAAAATACGAGTACTAAATATTCTTAGAAATAAAATATAGGGAATCGATATAAAGATAATTATTATAATTATATCCTTTATCTCAGCTTTTATTATTTACTAGGTAAATATTTCTAACGGAATTTTATATTATAATATAGGTCTTATCCTACGCTAAGAATATCGTATTAATAATTATATAAACGATCCGTTTAATATAAAAGAGGCCTATCGCCTTAATTTATAAAGATATATTTAAATTAAAATAAATTAAAATCGTTAGACTTTTCTAGGAGGGTAAAAACGGTACGAAAAATACGTCCTCGGAACCCGTACCTTAATTTCTAATAAAATCTACCGTACTTTTAAATATAGGGTAGATATTTACGGCCTTTAAATATATTATTATCTTTAACTCCGAATAACTAGTAAGCGCTAAGAACTAAATTATATACCGTATTAATTAAATCGGTTAAAACCGCGCGATATATATAATTAAGTTCGTAAATATAATTTCTAAAATAAATATAGTTATTTATAATAAATAAAGAACTCGACGACGGATATATTAAATAATAAAAGATCTTATAAAGGAGTCGGAGAGTTATAAACTCCGCGAAGTCTTAAAGGAGTATATTTATAATAACGAAAACAAGTAGGACGAGTATAATTAACTATAAAAAAATAAATAATTTATTACTATAGGGGTATAATAAAAGGATAACGATATTTACGAGAAAAGATATTAAGAGGGTAAACTAACGGTATTAATATTTAAAAAGGGTTCGATAATATAGGGGAGATGAAATAATCGTAAATTTTATAAATTTAAAAAAATCTAGATATACTAAAATAATCTAATAATCCTATATTTAATAGTTACGGTTTTATTATTAATTCGGAGATATTAAAAATTAATATTTATATTCTCGAGTTATTTAAGGTACTCTTTATATAGAATTTTATAGTTAAATTTACTTTTTCTAGTCGTTAAGATTTATATAGAAAGGTATTTCTCCTCTTTAATATTTAGTTATTAAAGTTTTAAGGTATTTATATCCTAAAATTAAATAAAGATCGTCGAGCGCTTATAATTAATAAATAGGTAAATAACTTTAAGAGAAACTTTATAAAGCTCTATTATAAATATAATAAAAAAATCGAGAATATAACTCTCTCGTTACTAACGGCTACATTAATAATACCGAGGTTATTAATATAATATTTATAACCGCCGGAAACTAATCGAAGTCGCGTCCTTAAATACTTCTAGTTATTTTTAATAATAGGAGCGCCGATATTTATAATTAAATTAAACGTAACTACGACGTCCGTTTCGGAGTTATATCGTAATATATCTAGGCGAGTAACGTTATAAAAAACGCCCTTGAATACTACTTTAATATATTTATAAAATTTAATTATAAACTCGGGGGTATTACCTTTATAATTAAATCGAAGACTAAATACTTTAAGGAACTTATAATAATTATTAATATTAATATCTTTTATACGGTACCCGGCCTAGAGTAAATTTTTATAATTACTATAATTATCTCTATCGATCGGACTATCTTTTATTATATTATTACGATCGAGATAAATGGTTCCCGTATTAAGATAATTACCTTTAATAATATTAACTCTATATTTCGTTCTTTAGTAGACTAGTAGTAAAAGAATATTAACGGGGGTAGTCTACCTAAATACGTTTATTACTTTTATAACGATATTTCTAAAGATTAATTTAATCTACTTTTAAAATACGAGGTTATTAATATAAAGCGTTTATTTACGGACTTAAGCCAGAATTATTTTAATAATAAAATTAAATTTACTATCGTAGTTACCGAGAAGTATTATTATATTTATTTCTTCTCTCTTATAGGTCCTATAATTAATAAAAACGATAATCTTATACTTAATATAATTATTAATTATAATATTATTTACCCCTTCGAGAATAATATTTATCTCTACTCGTATATAATTATCTAGGGTACTACTCGACTTACTTATTATTATATATTAATAAATAAGGTTAATATTCTATTAGATCGATTCTAAATAATACTCTATAAATATTATTATTAATATTAATATATAATTACTCTTATATCTCTTTATAAGTTTAGTCCTAAATTTATAAAAATATATTAAGTTAATAGAAGATAGTCCCCGTAGTATATTATACTTACTTAATAATTAAATATAGTAAAGTTTATATCGATATAACTACCGCCGAGAGGGCTACGCTTTAAGAGGAGCGACGGAAACTAGATAAAGAGGCGTAATCCTATTCCGATAAAATAAAATTATAGACCGAGTAACCTAAACTCTAGCTAGTCGAGCCTTAAGACTAGATAAATTTTAGTATATAATATATTTAAGTTTATAAAGTTATATAAAAACGTTTATTAAATATCGTAGGTAATAAATATATTTAATAAATATAGTAAATTAATAGTATTAATATACGATATTTATATAAATACGCGAGTAAGTACGCGATTAATATTACTATATATTATATCTAACTCATAACTTAAACTATATAAATTAAATAACTAAATAAATTATTTACGGGTTTAAGCTAGCTTAATACGTAATTTATTAATAAATAATAATAAGACGTTTAATAAACCTACTCGGAGCTGTAGATAACGGAATATACGGGTATTATATTTAGAAAAAGTTTATACGGTCTCCCGCTTTACCGATATAAGTAATCTTTTTAATTATATTTATATATTTATATTTACTACCCGCCTATTTAAAGACTTTAATTAATTTATTAATATTAATAAACTCTTTATTTAGTAGTTATTAATTATATTCTTCGCTTTAATTAGTTTATTTAATTTTATATTAAATACTTTCTTTATTTTTAATCTTATTAATTACCTCTTCTACTTTTTATAACTTATTATTATTAATAAGTTTAAGAGTTTATATAAAAGATTCCGCTATATTAATATAATCGCGAAGATAATATAATTTAAATAACGATATATAAAAGGTATTATAGATTCTATATATAAAAAGTAGTAGTAGGCGGTAAATTTATATTTTTATTTTATTAATAATCCTAAAGAGCTTTATAAACTTATAGGATAATTTTTTATTTAGGCGTTCTATTTCAAATTCTTTATTATTAATATAATTAAATCGCTAACCTTATAACTTTATAGTTTATATATTTTATTATACTATTTAATTTAATATTCGATAACGTTTTATAAATACTTTATAATTTTATCCTTTAAAGTTTATAATTATCGTATTTTATTATTTATAATTAATATTTTTCTTTTTCTAAAGTCGTCCTCGACCTCCTAACGGATTTTAGGATAATAACCGTATATATAAAAAAAAAAATTTATTCCGACGGCGGTACTCTAATTATTATTTATTAAGAATTTTATTATAAGTAGTAATCTAGCCTAATTAATTTATTTATTATTAATAAATATATATAAATAGTATTTTAGTATTTAATTTTAGCGCTTTATCTACTTATTTATTTAAGGGTAAAAAGTAGTATTTAAATATTATTTAATTTTCGAATAAAAATATATAACCGACTAGAAGGCGTTTATGAAAATAGAATCTTTATTATTAACGATATTATTAAATATACTATAGTAGTAAATAATTTTAGAATAAAATACTTCCGCTAGTTAAATAGTATCGATTTTAATAATTATAAATATAAATTTAATAATTTTAATAAATCGATTTATAATAATAAAAATAACGTTATAAACGATATTTTTATATTTATTAAATAGTAAATTAATTATAAAATCTATAAAAATTTCCGTCTATAATTAAATAGTAATAGGAAACGAATTTAATTCGTTATATAAATAATATCGCGGCGCCTTCGTCTATTAATATATATCGTTAATTTTAATATAATTCGTAATTTACTTTAAGTTACTCTCTTAGAAGAATTTTCGAGTAAATAATTTATATAACTTTATAATACTAAAGTAATTTATTAGAGAATTATTATAATATTTCTTTATAAACTCTTCTCTTAGAGCTTTATCCTTTAATATATAAAAATAATTATTATATCTTAATAATCCCTCGGAGTTTATAACCTATACTTTATTCTTTATATAACGGCGGTCTTTTAATATATTTACTCTAGTTCGAAAAGAGTTTACTTAATTATTATAAATTTATAATTCCCGAATTAATATTTTAATAGGCCTTTTAAGATTATTATATATAGTTTTAAATACTATTATAATATCTTATTTCAAAATTATTATTTTTAACTTTATAATTTAAAAAGTAGAGGTTATAACTACTTTTACTTTCTTATCTCTTTCTAATAATTAACCGCTAGTTTAAAAAATAAGTTTATCTTAAAGTATTAATAATAATTTAATATTTAACGATAATACTCCTTTATAATTAAGACGTTATAATAATATATTAATAAGATTTAATTTTCTAGCCCGATAAAAGATCTTAAAATTATAAATAATTAATTTAAATACTTAACGGGCCTATTTAAAATTTAACTCCTTTTATTTTATAAAATCTTTTAAATTATTATAATTAATTTAGATTTTAAAATAATAAGGGTTATTTTCTAGATAGTATTATTATTATTTTATTACTACTATAATAACGAGTAGTTTTTAATTATAATTTTTATAATTTTATTCTAAAGGATTTAATTTCCGCGACTAGAATATTATAGAGTATTAATAACTATTTTTATTTTATTATAATAATATAGAGTTAAGGCTAAAGTTAGAAATATCCGTCTCTATATATAATTATTTAGTTAGATTATAATAATATAGAAAAGACGCGTTTACGAATATATCTCGTAAAATTTAAAATACTTCCGTAGCGCCGTCTATTTATTTAAATAAATCTACTTTTTTACTTATTTTACTACTCTTAAATAAGTTAATAAATAATATAGTTATATTAAAATAACTATAAATAAACCGTTTATAGAAGTTAGCGAAACCTAAAAAAACGTATACTTTTTAATATATTTTTAATTAAGGTTATTTCTTAATAATATTAATATATTCCGGGTTTATAATTATCTTATTAATAAATATAATAAAACTTAAAAACTCGATTATTTTAATATTAAATTAGTATTTCTTAAAGTTAATAAATAGCTAGAACTAATATAATTATTTAGGTATTTATTTAATATACTATTAATACTCCGCCGGATTAGTACTATAAATTAGGATATTATCTAGATATACTATATATATTATATCTATTAAATTTATAAATATATAGTTAATATAAATTTAAAATATCGCTAGTATATTAACGAGTCTAAAAGATATAACTAAATATTCGAAGTAATTATAATAAGTTCGGAAAATAATTTTCTATTTATCGTCTTTCTTAATCCGGATCCTATAATAAATATCCTTAAAGTCTAATTTTATAAAGATTTTAGAATTATATAAATAATCTAATATCTTAGTAATTAAAAATAACGGGTATCGATTTTTAATAATTATTATATTTAAATCTTAGTAATTAATATAAAGATATAACTTATTATCCTTTTTAGGTATAAAAAGAATAAATATTTTAATTAAAGAAATTAAATAACGGATCTAGCCCTTATAAAGTAAAGATTCTAAATAACGCCGTAACTCCGATAGTTTAATTTAAAATAAATTATAAAAAGATTTATAGGGCGGTTTTTTATTAATTTTTATTTTAATAATATAATCCCCTTATTTAAAAGTAAATAGGGTACTCGCTTTTTTATTAGAAAAAATATTATAAAATATTATAAGTTCTTTAGGAACTTTTAGATTAAGAAGTTCTTTTTATTCGCCTCGCGCTATTATAGTATATACGACCGCGAATATATTCGGTTCGTTTTTAAAACTACTAGTAAACTTAATTAATTCTTTAATTTATAAATTATTAGAATTAACTTTAAACCGTTATTAATCCGCCTTAAAATTAATTAATATCTTTAATTAATATAATTTAGGTATACCTAGAATAACGTCTAAATCTTTAAAATTTATAATATAGAATAAAATATTATATTTACGTCTTTAACCCTAATTATCGATTATTTAATAATTTAATTAATACGCGTTATAATAATATGTACTTTATTTATTAATTACTTTAGCTAGTAGTAAAGTAGTATTATAAAGTTCTAAATTATTTTTAATAACGAACCGTTATAAAATTAAATTAATCTATACTCTAGAGTTAATTAAAATAATAAATTATTTAATTTTATTTTAAAGGGTAATTTAACTCTTAGAAAGAATAAAAGGGTATATTTTTATTAATCGTTTTTTTTACCCTTCTTCCGAGGCGTAAATTGGGTTTAATTATTTTTTATTAATACTATACCGATGTATATAACTAGTTTATCTAGGTCGGGATATTTAGATTTAATATAATCTTCCGTTTTATAATATTAATAAATAATCTTATTATACGAAGAATTAACGGTATTAATTTTACGCTTATTACCCTTCTTCTTTAAATATATTTATTTAATATTATCGCCGGCGTTAGGTTTAATAATTCGGTTTATTATAAATTTTCCTTTATTAGAGTTCTTTAATTAGGAACCCGAATTAAAATTAAAGTTATTTATTAATTATATATATTTTAGATTCTTTTTTTATATAATAATTTAAATAAGAATTTCTTCCCTTTAAATAAATATATTATTAATATTAAGGATCTTATTTTTAAATTTAGATTTAAATCAATTAAAAAGAAATTTACCCTATACTCCTTTAAAAATAAAGATAATTAAGTTTTTATTTCTTTAAAATAAGTCTTAAATAACGATATTTTTTAATAAGATTATTATTTAACTTCCTCTTATTTCTTATAAATAAAAAGACGACGATTAATTAAATCCGTTATTAAATTAAAAAGAAATTTCTTAAAAAAACTAAATATAATACTAGCTAAATTATATAAATTATAATATTTATATTACTACGTTAAAGAGTTATTTTCTAATAAATCTATATAATATATAATCCTTAAATAGTCGGTAGTAAAATATTTAGGGCTAATTAAAAATTTAATATTTATATTACGGAACTAACGTAAATATTTACCTTCGTTTATACTTTTATAAAAATATATTTTATTAAAGTATAATATTCTCGCCCTAATAAAAATATCCTTATTAAACGTAGTTAAATTTATTATTATTTTACTAGTAGGTATAATAATTAGAGGACCTCTACTATAAATAATAGATTTTATTAACGCTCCGCTAGCGAGTATAAAAGTAGTAGGATTATATAGTTTTTAATTTTTAATTTATAACATTCTTAATTTTCATTATTATTTAAGGCGACGGTTTTCTTCTCTAGTAATTTTAAATTATATATTTAAAATCTCTTCGGGGGTAGTAATACCTTCGAATTTATTATTATCTTTATAACGGGGTTCGTCGGAGGGGGTTTAATTAATATTATTATTATTAAATTCTTTTAAACGTCCCGAGGTTAAACCCGATATTATAATAATAATAAGTCTTTTCTTTAAAAAGATTTAAAAGATTAAAATTATAATATTTAAAGCCGCTAGCGTAGAGCTAGTAGTTTAATAATAATATAAAAGATATAAAATAATTATAGGGTTTATTATTAAGTAGTTTTTAAATCCTAGATTTAATAATAAAATTAATCTCTAAGGATTCTAATAAAACGGGGGAATATTAACTCGATATAGAATTATTAAAAATTTAAACCCCGCGATATTAAGGCTAGAACCCTATATCGATAAATAATAATATTATAAAGATAGCGGAGCGTAGGTATATATAATATACTAGCGCCTTTAACGGGGCGTAAATATATATAATATACTATTATTTTATACTTCGTAATTTCTTTAGTTTTTTTTATATATTATTACTCTAGCTCTATAATAATATTCTAGTATTATAATTAATATATAGATAATACTATCGTTATATATAACTTTCTTCTAACTCTATAAATAACTCTTATTTATTAATAATATTAATTTATTTATATTAATTTATCTAGTTATAAATATACTAGTAAATATAACTAGTCCGTTATTAGCGCGACTACGTAATACTAATTATAATAATAATTTATTATATTTTATAACTCCTTTACCGGGTCTACTTTTATTAATTTAATAATAATTATATTCGAGGTATATCCCCTCCTTATATACTTTATTATATTAATTACTACGGAATCGATTATTATATAAAGGTAAATTATAACCGTAAACTCTAAAGTAATATATATTAATAATAAGACTTTTAAAGAAAAACGTAAATATAATTTAATAAATAAAGAAATTACCTAATAGCGTAAAATATATAATAAAATAATAATAACTAGTAAATAAATCTTTACTATAATTATTAATTTATAGAATTAATTAATAACGGCGAATTAATATATTAAGGAATTAAAGGCGATAAATAAAGTTTTTAAAAAAAAAATCGAAAGTTTCCGTTAATATAAACGGGACCTAAAGAGTCTTAAAGACGATAATATCTTTAAAGATTATATTAAAGAGACTATATCTTTTTTTAATAATTCCGATAATAGCTAAATCTTTCGTATAATATAATAATAATATTAAATTCTTTTTTTCTTTAATCGGCGCTAGCTAAATTTACCTAGATATATTATTTAATAATATATTCTAAACGTCTATATAAATTATATTTAAAATAAAAATATTTTTATAAATATAATATCTTATCGTTATTATATATAAATAGTTTAATAGTAAATTAAATTTAGTTATATCTTAAAACTATATAATAAAGTTATAAATATAAAAGAGAACGTTTATTATATAAATATTAATATAAAAATAAAAATATTTACTTTTAATATCGGTTTTATTTATTCCGCTTTATTATCTTATACGATTAAATAACCTCTTTAATTATATTTATATATTTATATTTACTACCCGCTTATTTAAATACTTTAATTAGTTTATTAATATTAATAAACTCTTTATCTAGTAGTTATTAATTATATTCTTCGCCTTAATTAATTTATTTAACTTTATATTAAATATTTTCTTTATTCTTTATTCTTAATTTTATTAATTACCTCTTCTACTTTTTATAACTTATTATTATTAATAAATTCGAGGGTTTATATAAAAGATTCCGTTATATTAATATAATCGTAAAGATAATATAATTTAAATAACGATATATAAAAAAATTTATAAATTTTATACGTAAAAAGTAGTAGTAGGCGGTAAATTTATACTCCTATTTTATTAATAATACTAAAAAGTCTTATAAATTTATAGGATAATTTCTTATTTAGGCGCTTTTACTTTAGGTTCTTTATTATTAATATAATTAAATCGTTAACTTTATAACTTTATAGTTTATATATTTTATTATATTATTTAATTTAATATTCGGTAGTATTTTAAAAATACTTTATAGTTTTATTCTTTAAAGTTTATAACTATTATATTTTATTATTTATAATTAATACTCTTTCTTTTTTAAAGTCGTCCTCGACCTCTTAACGGATTTTAGGATAATAACTATATATATAAAAAAATAATATCGTTCCGACGGCGGTACTCTAATTATTATTTATTAAGAATTCTATTATAGGTAGTAATCTAGCCTAATTAATTAGTTTATTATTAATAAATATATATAAATAATACTCTAATACCTAATTTTAATATTTTATTTATTTATCTATTTAAGAGTAAAAAATAATATTTAATAAATCGATTTATAATAATAAAGATAATATTATAAACGGTACTTTTATATTTACTAGGCGGTAAACTAGTTATAAAATTCATAGAAATCTCCTTCTATAATTAAATAATAATAGGAAGCGAATTTAATTTATTATATAAATAATATCGCGGCGCCTTCGTCCGCTAATATATATTGTAAATTTTAATATAGTTTATAATTTACTTTAGGCTACCCTCCTAAAAAAAATTCAGGTAAATAATTTATATAATTTTATAATATTAAAATAACTTATTAGAGGATTATTATAATATTTTTTTATAAACTCTTTCTTTAAAGTTTTATTTCTTAATATATAAAGGCGACCGTTATATTTTAATAGTCCCTCAGAGTTAATAACTTATACTTTATTCTTTATATAATAACGATTCTTTAATATATTCACTATAGTTCGAAAAGAGTTTATTTAATTATTATAAATTTATAATTCCCGAATCAGCGTTTTAATAGGTCTTTCAGGATTATTATATATAGTTTTAAATACTACTATAATATCTCGTTTTAGAATTACTACTCTTAACTTTATAATTTAAAAAGTAGAGGTTATAATTACTTTTACTTCTTTATTTTTTTCCGATAATTAATTATTAGTCCAAAGAGTAAATTTATTCTAAAGCGTTAATAATAATTTAGTATTTAACGACGATACTCCCTTATAATTAAAGCGCCGCGATAGTATATTAATAAAATTTAATTTCCTAGTATAATAAAAGATCTTAAAATTATAGATAGTTAATTTAAATATTTAATAAACCTATTTAAAATTCAACTCCTTCTATTTTATAAAACTCTTTAAGTTATTATAATTAGTTTAGATTTTAATATAATAGAGGCTACTTTTTAAATAATATTACTATTATTTTATTACCGTTATAATAACGAGTAATTCTTAATTATAAGTTTTATAATTTTATTTTAAAGGATTTAATTTCTATAATTAAATAATTATAAGGTATTAATAATTATTCTTATCTTATTATAATAATATAGAGTTAAGGCTAAAGTTAGAAATATCCGTCTCTATATATAATTATTTAGTTAAATTATAATAATATAGAAAAGGCGTGTTTACGAATATATTTTATAAAATTTGAAATACTTCCGTAGCGCCGTTTATTTATTTAAATAGATTTACTTTTTTACCTATTTTACTATCCTTAAATAAACTAGTAAATAATATAATTATACTAGAATAATTATAAATAAATTATTTATAGAAGTTAGCGAAACCTAAAAAGATTTATATCTCTCGATATATTTTCGGTTAAAGTTATTTCTTAATAGTTTTAATATATTCCGGGTCTATAGTTACTTTATTAATAAATATAATAAAATTTAAAAACTCGACCGTTTCGGTATTAAATTAATATTTCTTAAGGTTAATAAATAACTAGAATTAATATAATTATTTAAATATTTATTTAATATACCGTTAATACTCCGCCGGATTAATACTATAAATTAGGATATTATCTAGATATATTATATATATTATATCTACTAAACTTATAAATATATAGTTAATATAAATTTGAAATATCGCCGGTATATTAGCGAGCCTAAAAGGTATAATTAAATATTTAAAATAATTATAGCGAGTTTAGAAAATAGTTTTCTATTTATCGTTTTCTTTAATTTAGATTTTATAATAAGTATTCTTAAAGTCTAATTTCGTAAAGATTTTAAAACTATATAAACGATCTAATATCTCGGTAATTAAAAATAACGGGTATTGATTTTTAATAATTATTATATTTAAACCCCGATAATTAATATAAAAATATAGTTTATTATCCTTTTTAAATATAAAAAGAATAGGTACTTTAGTTAAAGATATTAAATAACGGATCTAGTCTTTATAAAGTAAAGATTCTAAATAGCGTCGTAACTCCGATAATTTAATTTAAAATAAATTATAAAGAGGCCTATAAGGCGGTTCTTTATTAATTTTTATTTTAATAATATAATCCCCTTTATTTAAAAGTAAATAGAGTACTCGTTTTTTTATTAAATTTTTTTTTATAAAATTTTATAAATTCCTTAGGAACCTTTAGGTTAGAAAGTTTTTCTTATTTATTTCGCGCTACCGTAACGTATATAACCGCGAATATATTCGGTTTATTTTTAAAACTACTAGTAAATTTAGCCGGTTCTTTAATTTATAAATTATTAAAATTAATTTTAAACCGCTATTAATCCGCTTTAGAATTAATTAATATCTTTAATTAATATAATTTAGGTATATTTAGAATAACGTTTAAATTTTTAAAATCTATAATATAGAATAAAGTACTATATTTATACCTTTAATTTTAATTATCGATTATTTAATAGTCTAATTAATACGTGTTATAATAATATATACTTTATTTATTAATTACTTTAACTAGTAGTAAAATAGTATTATAAAGTTCGAAATTATTTTTAATAACGAACCGTTATAAAATTAAATTAATTTACGCTTTAAAGTTAATTAAGGTAATAAATTACTTAATTTTATTTTAAAAGGTAATTTAATCTTTAGAAAAAATAGAAGAGTATATCTTTATTAATTTTTTTTTTACCCTTCTTTTAAGACGTGAGTTAAATTTAATTATTTTTTATTAATACCGCGCCGATATTTATAACTAATTTATTTATATTAAGATATTTAGGTTTAATATAACCTTCTACTCTATAATAATAATAAATATTTTTATTATATAAAGAATTAATAGTATTAACTTTATATTTATTACTTTTCTCTATTAAATATACCTATTTAGTATTATCGCTAGTATTAAATTTAATAATTTAGTTTATTATAAATTTTTCTTTATTAGGGTTTTTTAACTAGGAACCTAAATGAGAATTAAAATTACTTATTAATTATATATACTCTAGATTCTTTTCTTATATAATAGCCTAGGTAAGAATTTCTTCCTTTTAAATAAATATATTATTAATATTAAAAATCTTATTTTTAAATTTAGGTTTAAATTTAGTTAAAAAAAAATTTACTTTATATTTCTTTAAAAACGGGGGTAACTAGGTCTTTATTTTTTTAATATAAATCTTAAATAACGATATTTTTTAATAAAATTATTATTTAGTTTCCTCCTATTTCTCGTAGATAAAGAAACGATAGTTAATTAAATTTATTATTAAATTAAAAAAAAACTTCTTAAAAAAGCTAAATATAATACTAGCTAAATTATATAAATCGTAGTATTTATATTATTACGTTAAAGAGTTACTCTTTAACGAGTCTATATAATATACGATTTTTAAATAATCGGTAGTGAAATATTTAAAACTAATTAAAAATTTAATATTTACGTCGTTATTATACTATATCAAAACTAGTTTCATCGTAGCTACTAAATATAATATATAGATCCTATATAGGGAGTATACGGCGTGGTTACGCTATTTATATTATAGTATTATATTATAGTTTCTAGTACTCCGGAGCCTTTTTTAGAAATAGGAGGCTCGGAGTCTTTACTCTATATCGATAAAGCGGTGAGCTCGCATTCTACCGAAAAAGGCGGAAAAGGCGCTTAGATCTATTTAGCTCATATACTAGCCCTAGAGATCGATTTAATACCTACTTTCGTCTAAAATATCTAAATACGTATTTAGTACTTCGATTTATTTTGAATAATTTTGAATAAATAGGAATAAACTAGTCTAAATAATACCAGTAGATAATTAAATATATATAATTATAAGTAAATTATATAGTTTATAATACCGCGCTAGTTTAGGGGGTATTACGCGCGTATATAATTTATATAAATCGACGTAATTTAAAATCGAAATTAAATTAGTATAGTTATAGTACTCTATATAATCTTAGCGAGTTACCCGGCGCTAGTAGAAAATCACGGATTTAAAATCTTAAATCCGAAGTTACTATTTTTAGGTTTTTTATTAAAATTTTTTTTTTTTTTTTTTTTTTTTTTTGGATATTATCTTTTCGTTATTTTTCCGCCTAAAGTTAGCAAAATGCGTATTTAATACCTCGACTCTTCTCGTACGGTCTCCCGCTTTACCGATATAACTCTTTAGAGATTAATTCTATTATTTTAAATATAGAGATTATTTTCCTATTAAGATTTTATATTTACTTTTATATTATTATAAATACCCTAGATACTATAACTTAATAACGTATTAATTATCGATTTATTTAAAGAGATTTTAAACGAAAAAACTCGAGTTAAATTAAATAATTTTATTATAACTTTTAATTTATAGTATTAAATAATAGGCCTCTCGCGCTACTATTATTAATATCTTTTTAAGATATTTTTATTTCTCGAATTTATTTAAATTCTTAAATACCTACTTTAATTTATCGCGATTATTAAGAAATATATAAAAGAATAGTTATTAATTCTAAAACTAAGGAAATAGGAGATTATAATAAACCCGATAAAATTAATTATAAAAGAGGCGAGGATAAAAAAGAAAGATAAAAAGAAGGTATTAAAAATTATAATAAAGAATATAATTTTCTTCGATTCGTTAGAGTTATTTTAAATAATTCTTACCTCTTTTTCTATTAGGTCGAAAATATATACTAGTATAATATATTAAATAAATAAACCTACGGAGTTATATTATTTTAAAATATAAACGTCTTCGATTAAAATATATTTAAACGAGTATAATAAGATACGAGATAATAAGATTATTATTTTTCTATTAAATACGGTCTTCTATATATACGGGGACTTATTATATATATATATAAATAATAAAATAAACCGTTATTTTAATAGAGTTATCGTAGTAGAGAAAGATTTTTAAAGCGATATTAAAAGTATTATAATATTTAAAATTAATTATTTTCGTACCTTAATAGGATTAGTATAAAATAATTGAATTTTCTAATATTACGTTAATTAATATTTAAAGAAGTATTCCTCTCGCTTTAAAAATTTAATTAAATTATAGAGGATAGTATTATTATATTAAAACCGGATATATATTATAATTATTAATATAAAAATATATCGGTCTACTTTAATAAATACCCCGTCGTATATACTTTAAACTTTATAGTTCGTAATATTATCGATATCGATATAGAGATAATTTAACCTCTATAATTATTATATTTTAACCGCGGCGAGTTCGGATTATATTACTATAATCGGTCCCGCCTATTTAACTTCGTTAGGTCGATTTATATCTCTTTATCTCTCTTTATATTTATCGATAAATTTAGTTTATATAGGAATATATACCGCGCTATCCTCGGTTTTTATTAAATACTAGCGGGAATAATATAACGGGAGTATAAAAAACGGGTAAATATCTTCCCTCTAGCGCTAGGTCCCTACGGAGTAGTATTCTCGAATATTATATAAATATTAGAGCCGAGCCTACATTAATTAAATAATAAAATTATAATAGATATTAATAACGTAGAGACTTTAATCTATATATATACTCTAATATTTATAGGAGATATAGTATAATAGTTAAAAAATATTAATATAATAATTATTAAAGCCGATCGTAGATATAGTAAATATTTAATACTAGTAAATTAAAGAGTTAATTTAATATTCGATATTAAAATTAATAATCGATATTATTACCGAGTACTAGAAGAAAGGAATAGATATAAGGTAACGGAAAAAAACAATAAAACTTTCTAAATATTAAAAATATTACGAGAATAAATACTATTTATTAATATTACCCCTATATTAAATATTATTCGATCTCGGCTATTAAATATATAATATTTTAAATTAATAAATATCGCTAAATAAACCTAGTAAATCTTTATTAATATAGTTTTAATTAAATAAGGCCTTAAGGCCTACTTCGTAGAACTTCGTAATTTTCTATTCTTATTTAATTAGAGGTATATTTAATTACCCGTTATTTACCTTATTTACCTACGTATATAAAAATATACTCGGTTATCGATTATCTACCCTCTATTATTTAGGACTTAATTAGAATTATAATAAATTAAACCTTATTATTTAAAAATAGTAAAGACGATTTAGTCTCCGCGAACGAAATTAAATATAATAGACTTAATCGTCTAAACTTTCGCGATAATAATAATTAATAATATAATTATCTTAACCTAGGTAATATTATAGGTAAACTATAATAATTTAAATACTATTATAATAACTTTACGGAAATTATTTTAAAAACTTTATAAATATATATATATCTCGTCGACCTCCGAGTTTAAAAAAGGCGGGATATTAATATTATTAAAAAAAATTATACCTAGATTCGATATTAAGTAGGAAAGCGTTAGTAGTTTCGAAGACTTAATTAACTATAGTTTAAATAATTAAAAACTCGGTACTTTAGGTAAGTAATTTATAATAAAAAGAAATTTAATTAAAATCGTTATCTCCTACCGAAATATATAGGTTAGGCCGAACGTATATATAGGTCTATATTACGTAGAGATAATAAAGAAATACGTAATATTTAATAATATTATAACTTTTAGCGGCGAAGATAAATATAAATTAATCTCTTAATCTATTTAAATTATAATATATAATTTTCTTATTTATTAATTTTAAATATTAGCGATTTTAGGGTAGATATAATATATATAAATTTTAAAAATATTACTAAGACTTTATTTACTAAAGAATTAATTTATTAAATTATTTATTTTATATTAATAAGTTCGTTTAAAGTTAGTAAAAAATAATTAATATTAAATTTATAAAATATCTATACCCGTTATTTATCTTTACTCGATACTTTACTATCTTTCTCTAAATAAAACTAAGGCGAGGATAATACTTTAAGACTCGTAATATTATCGAACTATAATTATAATAATTATAATAATTATTAATTATTTATAAAGAGCTTAGGTATTTAGATAAAAATAATCGTTATAATTTAACTATCTCTCTCTTTACGAAATATTCTCGATAATATTATAGGAGGTATATAAAGTCGATTATAATAAAATTATTATAATATTTCTAAAAGTATATAAATTATAGTAATATTAAAAACTTATATTTATTAATAAGTAAATATACTCTATTATATATCTTCGGAGATTATAAATTATAACTTCGGATTTTCTCGGCGAATTAAATTATTTATAAATTCATTATTAATTTATAGAAGATAGATATTTAGAGTACTATATTATATTTAAAATAAAAAACTTTATTTTAATTAGAGATAACTAGATTATATATCTAAATAAAGTATTTTTATATAAATTATTTAAGAGTCGACTAAAGCTCTTTATTTATATATATTTAATAAAATAATTTAATACCCCGAAGTTAAATCCTATTTTAAATACTCTTTATATAAAACTCTCGGACTTTAAAACTATCGTCGGGCTACCCGGAATTAGAAATAAGAAACTTTATATTATATATATTTATTAAGTTAAAAAATTTAATAGTATTCTAGGTAGTTTTTAATAAAGCGGATATATTTTATTACTTTATTAAAATTATAATATTTAATTTATATAAAGAAATTATAATTATATTTTCTTTCTTTTAAAATTAAAGAGATAATAAATATTAATAATAATTAAACTAAAGACTTATTACGCGGCTAGTATTAATAATAATTTTAATAAAAATTAAATTTAAATAATATTTAAAATATTATTAATAACCTTATTAATTCTATATTATAAATAAATTATACGAGATAAATTAAAGACTAGTATTTAGATTAATTTTATAACTAGGAATTATTATTACGGCTTGGCCGTATTAGGTATAGTGGTTTATTTCCTTAACACCGACTTCTACTAGTAAGAATTATTCGTCTTCAACGAACACCAAGTAATATATATTATTTAGATATATACTATGTCCCTACTATAACAATTATACTCGAAAGAGCGAGAAACGCTAGCGCCTCGCTTAATATTAAAATTATCTAGAATTCTTAGTATTAATTTAGAATTTCGAAAATATATTTACGAAAATAAGAAATACTATAATGAATAGTTAATAAAATATAAATACTAAAATTTTAACCTTTAATATTATTTAATATATATTAATAAATTTATATAATTATCCGAGTATATAATCTAGTTTATAGCGAGCGCTTTAAAGATAATAAATTCTTTCTTTAATATAACCGACCCTAATTAATTTATCCCTTTATTAATAATATCCCGAATTAACGAATTGATTATACTTTAAAAAGAGGTCTAAATAAAGTTCCTTAAACTCCGTAAATTTATTATAAAAGAGGTAATATTATTAATTTAACTATTATTTAATATTTATCTACGAGATATAAAGTTTATATCGGTAAATCCGGAAAAATAATTTTATAAAATCGTTACTTAATCGGTGTAAAATACGCATTTTGTAGCCTTAGTAAATCTTAGCGCCAAGATTTTTAAGTTAGAGTTAAGATCTCTAGAGGAGTATTAAACTTAATCTTAAAAGTAGTTTTATAACTTTATAAAATAACGTTAATAAGAATTTAATTAAAAATTCGGAATCTAGGCTAAAAATAGATTTAGTAAAATATTTATATCTTTATATAGGGGCCCTAGTCTAGATACTCTTAAAAGTTAAAGTCAAAAAAAAAGTTATTAAATCGATATAATATCGCTATTTAATCGGTGTATAATATATTTAGAATACGGGATATAAATAAATACGTATTTCTACTATTTTATATAATTTCGGTATAAAATATATAAAAATCGGGGTTTCCTAAATTACCGATATAAACTCTATTATTTAATATATTTTATATACTTTATAACTTTAATTAATATATATAGAGGACTATTTAAAAATATAATAATATAAATTAATAATAAAATTCGGGTATAAAGAGAGTATAAAATATATAGATTAATTATTAATTTAAATAAAAAAGCGAACCTAATAACTTCTCTAAATCTAGTCGAGGACCGCGATAATAAATATTATTATTACGGAATTTAATACTTTATAAAATTATATTAATAATATATTTTCCTAGATATTTAATATTATATCTATTTCTTAAATTATACCTAGTACTCTACTATCTCTAAAATCCTCTATATATATTCGTTTATCTCGTGGTTATTCTTAATACTTTTAGTTTTTTCGATAAAATTCCTTATTATTTCCCTAACCTCTAAATAGTTCTCTAGCGCTTTACTTTTTATAATTTAATATTTATTCTTTCTATTTCACTATCTACTAAGACTATATACTATATATAGACGGATCGGGTTAATTATACCTAGTATAATTTAATTATATTAATCGAGGAGGGCGAGTATAAACTTAATATAAATTTAAATATTATTTATTTTATATTTAAGGCGAAGCCGCCGCTAAGCTCGCGTTAATAATAATTAGAAAATTTAATAAAATAACTACTTTAAAATCTAGTTATTATAATTTCTAAAATAAAATAAATAATATAATTAAATAAAGCGAATTATTATAGATATAGAAAATTAACTAAAAGAATTTAGTAATTTAAAATATATTTTTAATTAAGGGATTTTAGCCTTTAAATATAAATTAGATATATTCTAAACCCTAATTCTCGCTCTAAATTATATTATTACTACTAAATTATAAATAATTAAAATATTAATAATTATTAATAGGTTAATTACTTTAGGTATTTTAATATAATAATTACTCTATACTACCTCTATTTATCTAAACCTAGTTAAATTATAATTAATATATAATATAATTAATTAATATTTTCGGAAGATAATAACTAGTTAATATTTATTTTTTATAAATCGCGCGCTTTTTAAAAGTACTAAAAAAGTTTAATTTAATTATATATTATAAAAGGAAAGCGCCTAAAGTATTAAAAAAACTTAATTTAATTATAAACTATAGATAGAAAGTATCTAAAGCGCTGAAAAAATTTAATTTAATTATATACTATAAATAAAAAGTATTTAAAGCGCTAAAAACCTTAATTAACTACTAGCGTAGATTATAGAATTAATATAAATTATAAAACTCGTAAACTCTCGCCTCGCCTCTATTATTCTCTTTTTATTTTATTCGTTAATTATCCTCTCGCGTTAACTCGTTTAAATTTACCTCTATCGCTTTTTTAAACTTTATAAATTCTATAAAAATAAAGTTATTTCGGGAGAATAAAATATAGTAAAAATTACTTTAAAATTAAAAAGTAGTAGAGAGATTATCTAGAAAAAGACGTAGAAAGAGAAATACTTTTAAAAAATTTAAAAATAATTAATTAATATCGGATTACTAGATAACGGAATATTTAGAATAATATACTAGCGGTAGGTAAAGTAAATATAACTACGACTATTTATTAATACTTAGTATATATACTTTTAAAATTAACGATTTATAGTATTACTAGGATAATAGAGATATTTTAAATATTTTATTATTCGATTAAATACTACGAGATTATAATCTCTACTACTAGGTAATATATTTTTAAATATTTTCTATATTCTTAATATAATATAAAATAAATCGTAGGTAGTTTAGGATGTCTAGATATATATATTTATATTATAAATACTTAAACCGGTATAAAAATCATAAATAGAAATTATAAAAAGAATTATTAAATTATAAATCTAGATATTTTTTTAATATTTTATTAATACTCTATTAATATTTTATTTAAATTTTATCCGTAGTTTATATAAAATTTATATTCTAGTTTTCTATTTTACCCGATACTTTATTAATAAAATATTAATAAAGATTTATATTTTTATATTATTTAAAACGATATAATATTATAGTTAATAAATTATTAATAATCGATCGAATAAAATAGAGTACTAAAAACGATAAATAAGTAATAGATATTTTTAAAAATATATTTACTAATTTCAATTTTTATTTATATTTAAATATATAATCGTATCGTTTTTTAATTATTATTAATAGAGCGGCTACGCTCTAATATAACTTATATTATATTCTATTAAATTCTATTCCGAAAGTTTATTTATAGTTTATAATTAATATAATTTCAAGCGATAAAGTAGTTAGTACGGCTAGGTATTTATTAGTAATAATAGATAGCCTTCGGCTACGGAGTAGTAAAGTTATATAATATCTCTCCTATCTCTTGTTCTAGAGAAATTTAAAAAAAATGAAAAAAAATGAACGTGCACGGGATCGAACCGTGAATCTCTTGATTCGTACTATAGTATATTAGTAATGATTATCACTCCGAATAAGGGGAGACGAACGTCAAGCGCCTTGCCTAGTAAAGATATTAGTGTCGATGTAATTTAGATAGATCACCGAATGCGCTTACCATTGGGCCACACATCCCCCTTCTATGCGTCAGTTATGTCACAATAATTTTGCTATATGACCTAAAAAAACCTCTAAGAAAAGACTCTAGATTCTCATACAGGATTCTGAATCTATTAGATGCTACTTTTCGTATGATATAGAGATATCGCACTTCCCCACCACCTTTGTTTTGTTATACTGTGGGCCGCCTGAGATGTATCTACCCTCTACTAGGCAGAAGTCTGCCTCAATGAGCCAGCGGCCATCCCAGCCATCAAATCAGTCCTAATAAAGTTATGTTCTACGAAGAGCTATGCCTGTTGCGCATATGGTTTCAGGCGTCACATATTGGTGTCACGATATTGAAGGACATGTGCGTGAAGCCCTTAACATAGAAGCCTTGTATCGATTTCTTAGCGTCTCTCACTGTATTTGGTCCATCTTCCCCCTCCGGGAACAGAGGGCAATCAACTTGACAATCCATCCTTTCGATTGAATCCCATGAACCGGCAAGCGGTAAGTCTTGGCGTTTCTTGGCATAATTTCCACCACCAAAAAATCGGCCAAAGCCTACATACCGATTTAACTTTTTTACATTCCTCACCGTCACCATGCCTAAACGCGTCAGCGACGACATAGACCACGTGCCAGCTGACCCTAAGCCTTCAAAGATCCCTAGAAAAAAACCTCCTCCACCGGGGCCGCCTCCTAAACACGTGCCAATCCTCATTAGCAATCCTCTCCGACATGGCTATGGCCAATTCCCTACACATATCAGACCAGACGACGCCTACGGTATTTTCTCTCTCTTTTTCAGTGATGACGTCATTTCTACGCTCCGAGATCATACGAATCAATTCGCCGAAATCTACACACCGGCCGACAAACCATCTATACCCGTACGCAAATGGTGCCCGACGACTACGAAAGAGCTCAAAGCATACATTGGCGTTTGTATCTGGATGGGATTACACCGAGAGAACTCCGTCAAAGACTTCTAGAATACCGACCCTAAAAAAGGCCCTATACATAACGAAGTCCGAAAGCATATTGCATTAAAAAGATGGGAGCAGATTGATCGCTTTTTCCATATCTCTTCAAGTTTACCATACGAGTCTTTACAAGAAAAATCCTCACCTTTTGATAAGCTAAAGCCACTCAATGATATCCTACGTCAAGGTTTTAAGCGATACTGGATGATTGGTACACATCTTGCTGTAGATGAGTCAATCCAACGATTTATGGGCCGAGCGTCAGAAATCGTCAATATTCCATCTAAACCTACACCGGAAGGCTTCAAAATCTGGATTTTGGCCAACGCAGGCTACGTACTTGATTGGCTCTATCAAGGTGACCGGCTTGGGCCAATCGATTTAGATGATTTCTGGACCGATAATCCCCGCTTTTCGAAGACGCAAGCAGTAGTCTTAGATCTCGTAACTCAGCAAGGAATAACTTGGTGGTTTTCAACATATCGTGTGGCTCGACAATCTGTTTACATCCTCGCGTCTACTCCGACAATTAAAGCTAGCAGGCTTTGGAGCAGCTGGTACTATACGTATATCAAAGACGACTAGAGAAAACATTGAAGAATCGGAGGGCTCTACTCAACAAAAAAACATTCTCCCGACATAGCAGACGTAGCCAGCGAGCATCATCACGAACCTCTTACCAAGCTAGCTAAGCCCTGCGAATCTTGTAAACATAAAGGGAGGCGTGCGGTAGAAGCTTTGAAGCGCAAACCTCTCCAAACGCTTTCTAATAATACTACACACACCAATAGGCTTAGGGCAAGGAAGGCGGAGCAGAAAAAGACCACATGGGGCTGTAGTATCTGTAGACTAGCTCTATATAAGGTGGGAGACTGCTTTAAGGAACATCTTTGAGGCCATACAGTGATTTTGGTGATATTTTTGGTAGTGCCAAGACTTACCGCCTGCTTGCCGGTTCATGGGATACTTCAAGTCCTTCACTCGACTTGACAATGCCACCATATCTTGAAGCTTTGTCTTTGCTGATCCTGGGCATCCATAATACCTGCCTTCTATGCTTAATATATACCAAATTCCACCTCCACGACAGATTTCAAACGCCGTATCCTCCAACCCTATTACTGATTCCGAGTTCGGTTTGAGCTAGCCGAAGATCTTG
>JAABUS010002589.1_pt1 | contig 33662 bp, 36 predicted proteins | sample 5560161 | NCBI WGS metagenome assembly JAABUS01 (sample SAMN10711885, study PRJNA513376) | rock metagenome | isolation source: Antarctica rocks | place: Antarctica: Victoria Land, Trio Nunatak nord | collected 2016-01-04 | reverse complement strand
TAAGCTTTTTTCATGATGAATATGTTTTTTTTCTAAATCTAAACCTTATAATTTTAAATAAAAAGCAAAATCATAAATATATTTTCTTCTAATTTTACTTTCCCTTCACAACTTCCAACTTGCTACTACTTGCAAAACTTTTATCTTTGCAGCACTCCACACTAAAATAGTTTGGTTTATACAGAAGAGGCGAGAGATCAGGCTCTGTAATCCTCTGGCAACCCGCAAGTTATTAATGTAAGGTGCCAAATCCTGCTCCGCAAGGAGAACTATAAATTGCAGATGAAAAGAAATACAATTATTATTATCTATTTAAAAGCTGCCAAAAGCTGGTTGGCTAATCAAATTTTTATTCCTATTTTTTGTTGATAAAAGAAGCATTGAAACAAATAAACATCCATCAAAAATAAAACTCCATAAAGCCGATAGATTAAATGACTGCAATTGAAAACCAAATAACACAACTGGAGGCCGAACTCGAAAATATGCCGCTAAAAGAAGCATTGGCTTTAGTTGCAAAACGTTTCCCTGCTGAGGTTGCTTTTTCAACTTCTTTTGGGATGGAAGACCAGGTAATTACGCACGTGATCGGCAAAAATAAAATCCCATTAAAAGTTTTCACTTTGGATACCGGCCGCATGTTTAATGAAACGTATGAAGTTTGGCAATCTACTGCAAATGTGTTCGATCTCAACATCGATCCTTTTTATCCGGATGCACAGGAAATCCAGGATTTTGTAAACCAGCGCGGCATTAACAGCATGTATCTGTCGGTATATAACCGCAAAGAATGCTGCCGTATCCGCAAAATCGAGCCGCTAAAAAGAGCATTGCAAGGCATAAGTATTTGGGTTACCGGCGTTCGTGCGGCGCAATCTATTAATCGGCAAAACTTTAAGCTATTTGAGTGGGACGAAGCTTTTCAGCTCATCAAATTTAACCCGTTGCTGCATTGGAGCGATGCAGACGTAGCTGATTTCATCCACCAAAACAACACACCTTATAATAAATTGCACGATCAGGGCTTTTTAAGTATTGGCTGCGCGCCTTGTACACGCGCCGTTCAATTTGGCGAAGATGCCCGTGCCGGAAGATGGTGGTGGGAAGATTCTAAAAAAGAATGCGGGTTGCATGAAACCAAAGTGATGGCCGATATTACCGACCCGGAATTAACACAACAAAAAGATCTACATTCATGAGTATTTCCAATCATTTAAAAGAACTGGAAGAAGAATCCATTTATATTATGCGGGAAGTGGCGGCACAATTTGAGCGGCCGGCTTTGCTGTTTTCGGGTGGAAAAGACTCGATCACGCTGGTCCATCTGGCGCGCAAGGCTTTTTATCCGGCTAAATTTCCTTTTCCTTTGGTTCATATTGATACCGGACATAATTTTCCGGAAACAATTGAATTTCGCGATCATTTGGTTGAAAAAATTGGTGCGCAATTGATTGTCCGTTATGTGCAGGACAGCATCAACCAGAAAAAAGCAACCGAAGAAACCGGAAAATACGCCAGCAGGAACAGTCTGCAAACGGTAACGCTGCTGGATACCATTGAAGAATTTAAGTTTGATGCCTGCATTGGCGGTGCACGTCGCGATGAAGAAAAAGCACGGGCCAAAGAACGTATCTTTTCCGTTCGTGATGAGTTTGGTTCCTGGGAACCCAAACGCCAGCGCCCGGAATTGTGGGGACATTTAAACGGGATGATCAATTATGGCGAAAACGTGCGTTGTTTCCCGATCAGCAACTGGACGGAACTGGACGTTTGGAACTACATCAAACAGGAAAAACTGGATTTGCCAAGTATATATTTTACGCATCCGCGCGAAGTGCTGATCCGCGACGGGCAGCTTTTTCCTTATTCAGAATTTTTAAATATGGACGGCGAAGAAATTTCGACGCAAGATGTCCGTTTCCGCACTGTTGGTGATATGACCTGTACGGCCGCCGTTTCTTCAACCGCCGGAACTTTGGATGATATTATTTCGGAAATTAAATCTTCCCGGATCTCAGAACGCGGTGCCCGAATGGACGATAAACGCTCAGAAGCCGCGATGGAAAAACGTAAACTGGCGGGGTATTTTTAAGGCGGAAAGGTGAAAAGGTAAAGAATAGAAGGGTGAAATCAGATAGATATAAGTCAGAAAGGTAGGCGATAGGCTTCCCCCTTTAAAGGGGGTTAGGGGGGATGACCTTCTAAAACCACATAAAAAACACCGATAAAAACAGTATCACATATACTGTTTTTATCACCAAAAAATCAACATGGAACTTTTAAAATTTTCAACCGCCGGCAGTGTAGATGATGGCAAAAGCACGCTGATCGGCAGGTTGTTGTACGATACCGGCTCGTTAACAGAAGACCAGCTGGAAGCGGTAGAAGCAGCAAGCAAACGAAAAGGCTTTGATTATCTGGACCTTTCCTTGCTAACCGACGGCTTAAGTGCCGAACGTGAACAGGGTATTACCATTGATGTGGCCCATATTTACTTTGCTACCGCCAACCGTAAATTCATCATTGCCGATACGCCTGGCCATGTGGAATACACGCGCAACATGGTTACCGGCGCTTCCAATTCCAGGCTTTCTATTATTTTGATTGATGCGCGAAAAGGCGTGATCGAGCAAACACAACGGCACTTTTTTATTGCTAATTTATTGCAAATCCCGGAAATCGTAGTTGCGGTGAACAAGATGGATTTGGTGGATTATCAGCAGGAAAAATTTGAGGCGATAAAAGAAACATTTCTCAGGTTCACACAAGGTTTTCCCAACTTTAAACAGCACATTACTTTCATTCCGATTTCTTCCTTAAAAGGTGATAACGTGGTGAACGAATCAACAAACATGAGTTGGTACAAAGGAAAGTCTTTGCTCCGTTACTTAGAAAACGTAGATGTCAACAGCCATGTGAATTTTAAAGATGCGCGTTTCCCGGTTCAATATGTCATCCGTCCGCATTCAGAAGGGTTCCATGATTACCGCGGTTATGCCGGAAGGGTGATTAGTGGCGCGTTTGCGGTAGGAGAGGAAGTTATGGTGCTGCCTTCCCAGCAAAAATCAACAATAAAACAAGTGGTCACTTTTGATGGCGATCTGGAAACTGCGGAAACCAATTCATCTGTTACGCTATTGCTGGAAGATGACGTGGATATCACCCGCGGAAATATGCTGGTAAAAACAGCAAACCAACCGCAGGTTGATAAAGAAATTACGGCAGATATTTGCTGGATGGACACACAAGCCTTGGTTCCCGGCGGGAAATACATGATCGAACACAGTCATAATTTGATCAAAGCGATTGTGCGCGAAGTAGATTACATCGTCCATACCAGCACTTTAAACAAGGATACCGAAACCAAAACCATCAAACTAAACGATATTGCACGGGTGAAAATTAAAACGGCGCAACCGCTTTTTTTCGATCCTTACGAACAAAACCAGGCAAATGGTTCTTTTATTTTAATCAACGAACAAACAAAAAATACGGTGGCGGCAGGGATAATTGTTTAGAAGCTTTTAGCTTTTAGCTATCAGCAACTTGCAAATTCGTCACTTTGTCATCGACGATAGGAAGGACCTTCATCAAAGAAGAACAAGATTTAAGCCGATTAAAGAGGCATTGTTGATTTGAAGAAGATTTCTCCCTACGGTCGAAATGACAATAGCACAACTAATGCTTCTTTTATCATACAAAAATTAATATTTATTGGGAAGAAGATTTCTCCCTGCGGTCGAAATAACAAAAGCACAACCAATGCTTCTTTTATCATACAAAAATTAATATTTATTGGGAAGAAGATTTCTCCCTGCGCTCGAAATGACAAAAGCACAACCAATGCTTCTTTTATCATACAAAAATTAATATTTATTGGGAAGAAGATTTCTCCCTGCGCTCGAAATGACAAAAACCTAAAACCCACAACTGGAAACACGCAACTTACAACTGAACAATGCAAATCAACCTCAGTAGAAAAAATAAAGCCTATCATTTTGAAGCCGTAAACGAACATGGCAACACGCTAAATATGGATGCCAACCCGGCAATTGGCGGCGAAAACCAGGGTTTCCGACCGATGGAAACGGTTCTTGCAGCTTTGGGCGGATGCAGTGCCATCGACATGATCTCCATCTTGAAAAAACAAAAAGAACCGATTGAAGATTTAAAAATCAACATTAACGGAAAGCGTTTTGAAGGTCAGGAACCAGCTTTGTTTGAAACTATTGACTTAGAGTTTCATGTTTTTGGTACGGTAAACGAAGCAAAAATTGAACGTGCACTGCAACTTACTTTCGAGAAATATTGTTCTGTCGCCATGATCCTGAACAAAACCGCAAAAATTAATTTTTCCTACAAACTCAACTAAATATCATGAGTCAGCATTTCGAAACACAAGCCGTTCGCACACAGTTAGAACGCAGTCAGTACAAAGAACATTCTGTGCCGATTTACATGACTTCCAGCTATAAATTTGATGATGCAGAAGAAATGCGTGCGTTATTCACCGGCGAGCAGGAAGGAAATATTTACAGCCGGTATGCCAACCCAAATGTGGATGAATTCATCACAAAAATGGCGGTTTTGGAAGGTGCGGAAGATGGCTGGGCAACGGCAACCGGCATGGCCGCGATTTTTACCACGTTTGCCACGTTTTTAAAGCAGGGCGATCATATTTTGTCGAGCCGTTCGGTTTTTGGTTCTACCCACCAGTTGCTGCATAATATTTTCCCAAAATGGGGAGTAAGTTATACTTATGCTGATTTGGATAAGACGGAAGAATGGGAAAATCTGATTCAGCCAAATACTAAAATGATTTATGTAGAAACGCCTTCCAATCCCGGAATTGATATTATCGACTTGGAATGGCTGGGCAATTTTTCCAAAAAACACGGTTCGCTTTTAGTTGTGGATAATTGTTTTGCCACGCCTTATTTGCAACAACCCATAAAATATGGAACAGATTTATCTATCCATTCTGCAACTAAATTTATCGACGGGCAAGGCCGTGCTTTAGGCGGCATAATTTTAGGCAGAGAAGAATTGATCCGCGAAATAGAAGGATTTGCACGCCATTCCGGACCGGCTTTGTCGCCTTTTAATTCCTGGCTGTTGAGTAAAAGTCTGGAAACGTTGGCCGTTCGGATGGACCGCCATTGCGAAAGTGCTTTAAAAGTAGCAACAGCTTTAGAAGCCAACCCGGAAGTAGAATTGGTAAAATATCCGTTTTTGCCTTCGCATCCGCAGTATGCAATTGCTAAGAAGCAAATGAAAGCGGGCGGCGGCATCATCACTTTTGTGCCAAAAGGCGGTTTGCAAAGAGCGGCAAAGTTTCTGGATTCATTGAAAATGTTTTCAATTTCGGCTAATTTGGGTGATACGCGTTCCATCGCTACGCATCCTGCTTCGAGCACACATTCCAAACTGACGGAAGAACAGCGAAACGAAGTTGGCATCCAGCAGGGAACAATCCGTTTATCTATCGGGTTGGAACATGTGGACGATATTTTGGCGGATGTGGAACAGGCACTGAAAACCTCGGTTTTAGAAACCCTGGAAGCCTCAAGATAAGGTAAAATTATGCCGATAAAAGAAGTATTACAGTGATGCTTCTTTTATCAGCCTAAAATATGTGTTACTATTGTATATTAATTCTATAGACTATAATGCAAAGTTTCAGAACTGAGTTAGAGAACCCGATTGTAGAAAAAGATATTCTGGATCTGGAAAAAAAGATCCGCTTGTTTCGCGAAGGGAAAATAGATGAGGAAAAGTTCCGCAGCCTGCGTTTGGCACGCGGCGTTTACGGTCAGCGGCAGCAGGGCGTGCAAATGGTGCGCATCAAGTTGCCTTACGGGAAGATCACGACACAGCAATTGAACAGGATCAGCGATGTTTCTGACGAGTACGCCACCGGGAATTTACACATTACCACGCGCCAGGATATTCAAATCCATTTTGTTAATCTCGACCGCACGCCACAGCTTTGGGCAGAACTGGAAGAAGACGATATTACGCTGCGCGAAGCCTGCGGTAACACCGTGAGAAATGTAACGGCCTCGGCCATGGCAGGCATCGACCCAAAAGAACCTTTTGACGTTTCGCCTTATGCGCACGCTGTTTTTGCTTATTTTTTACGGAATCCGATCTGTCAGGAAATGGGCAGGAAGTTCAAGATCGCGTTTTCTTCTTCCGAAGATGATTCTGCCTTTGCTTTCATGCACGACTTGGGTTTCATCCCGAAGGTGAAAATTGAAAATGGTGTAGAAGTAAGAGGTTTCCGGGTAGTGATTGGTGGCGGATTAGGTTCGCAACCTTACATGGCAGATGCAGTGACGGATTTTATGCCGGTCAACCAGATTATCCCTTTTACCGAATCTGTTTTGCGTGTATTTGATCGTTACGGCGAGCGCAACAAACGCCACAAAGCACGGATGAAATATTTGGTGCAGGAAATCGGTGCCGAAGAATTGGTCCGTCTGGCGGAAGCAGAACGCATGGCTTTGAAAAATAAAACCTTTGAGATCAGCACGTTTGAACATGAAACAGTTATTCCTGAAAACGGGATTTTTAATGCTGAGATCACCAATTCATTACGATACGGGCAATGGTTAAAAACAAATGTCTTTCCTCAGAAACAAGCCGGATTTTTTGCCATTGGTTTACGCATCCAGAACGGTGATATCAAAACACCGGTTGCGCGCCAGTTAATTACACTGGTAAAAACAGCAGCGGCAGATGATATTCGCTTAACAAACACCCAAGGCATGTTGCTCAAATTCGTTCGCGAAGAAAACCTGCCTTATGTTTTTGAAGAACTGAATAAGTTAAATCTGGCCGAGCCTGGTTTTGAAAGCATGGCCGATATTACATCCTGCCCCGGAACGGATACTTGTAATCTGGGGATTTCCAACAGTACAGGTATCACCCGAGAACTGGAAAAAGTAATGAAAAACGAATTTCCGGATTTGATTTACAATACGGATATCAAAATCAAAATCAGCGGTTGCATCAATTCCTGCGCGCAACATGCCATGGCCAGTATTGGTTTTCATGGTTCAAGCATGAAGATCGACAAAATGGTTGCACCAGCTTTGCAAGTGCTCCTGGGCGGCGGGCCAACAGGCGACGGGGCAGGTGTTGCTGCCGATAAAGTCATAAAAGTACCAAGCAAACGGGGTCCGCAAGTGCTGCGCAATTTGCTGTTCGATTATCAGGAAAATTCAATTGAAGGCGAGCTTTTCAATCAATATTACAACCGCCAGGGCAAAATTTATTTTTACGATCTGTTGAACCCTTTGGGTGATACTAAAACTGTAACACCTGATGATTTCATTGACTGGGAACATTCTGAACCTTACAAAACCGAAATTGGTGTTGGCGAATGTGCTGGTGTAATGATTGATTTGGTCGCCACGCTTCTATTAGAATCCGAAGAAAAACTGGACAACGCTGATGCTTCTTTTAAGGCACAAGATTTTGCTGATGCCATTTATTATGCTTATACCGCTTTCATCCATACAGCAAAAGCGATGCTGATCTCTGAAAATATCAAAACCAATACACAAGCCGGAATCGTAACCGATTTTGACCAGAACTTTGTGGCAAACCAAAAAATCGATCTGCATTTAAGTTTTGAAGATCTGGTTTACCAGATCAACCAGCAGGAGCCGGGCGAAGAGTTTGCGGCCTATTACATCGGGCAATCTAAATTGTTCAAACAAAAGGCCGCTGATTTCCGCAATGCGCAACTTCTGGAGAAAACTATAATTTAACCTGCTAAAAACAGCATGACTACCGACGAAGCAGTTATTGCAAAAACAGTTGAAGTAAACACGCTTTTTCCGGTTTTTTTAAAACCCGACAAGCTGAATATTTTGCTGGTAGGCGGCGGTTATGTGGCGATGGAAAAGCTGGAAGCGATTTTTGGCAATTGCCCGAATGCAAACGTAAAGCTGGTTGGGCGTGAGGTTTCTGCGGAAATCAAAAATTTTGCCGATAAAAGAAGCATTCCGTTTGAAGAACGCGCATTTACAGAAACTGATTTGCTGGAGCGTGACCTGGTAATTGTGGCGATTGATGATAAGCAGGTTGGCAGGCATATCCATCAGCTTTGTAAATCCAGAAACTTATTGGTAAATGTTGCAGATACTCCGCCGCTTTGCGATTTCTACCTCAGTTCGGTGGTTCAAAAAGGTAACCTCAAAATTGCCATTTCCACCAACGGAAAATCCCCAACGGTTGCCAAACGCGTAAAAGAAGTTTTAAATGAAACTTTTCCTGCGGAGATTGATCAGGTGCTGACCAACATGACGCAAATCCGCCAGAAATTGAATGGGGATTTTTCGGATAAAGTAAAACAGCTGAACCAGATTACTTTCTCTTTGGTAAACGACCAAAAACCTGAAAAAGAGCAACCCGCTAAAGTTAAAATCACGCGACCGGTTACCATTACTTTTGCCATTTTATCTGCTATTGCTTTGATGATCTTAGGTCATGTGCTTTTTACATATTTAAGTTATGAGCGGATTTTAAACGTGCAGGATTGGGTGAGCGCACAGTTTAACCAGCAGCTTTTATTGTACATGCTTGGCGGTTTTACCGCTTCGCTGATCGATGGCGCCTGTGGCATGGCTTATGGCGTTACTTCCACAACTTTCCTGCTTACGCTCGGTATTCCGCCTGCTGCGGCCAGTGCAAGCGTCCATGCTTCCGAAGTTTTCAATACCGGTGCAGCCGGTTTAATGCACTGGAGATCGGGCAACGTCAACTTTAAACTCTTTAAAAAATTGCTTATCCCTGGGATTATTGGTGCAGTTGCAGGTGCCACGATCCTATCTTCCCTCCATCAGTACAGTCAGTATTTAAAACCTGTTGTGGGTTGTTACACGCTTTTTTTAGGTGTGTTGATCATTCGTAAAGCTTTAAACAAGACCCGGACGACTGCTAAAATCAAAAGAATTGGTTTACTGGCTGGTATCGGCGGTTTGCTGGATGCCATTGGCGGCGGCGGTTGGGGGCCGATTGTTACCACCGGTTTAATTGCAGGCGGCAGAAACGTGCGTTATACCATCGGCACATCTACTTTAACCAAAGGCTGCGTGGCTTTTACCAGCGCGGTTACTTTTATTTTGTTGATTGGTTTGCACCATTTCCAGGTGATTTTAGGTTTGGTTTTAGGTGGGATGATTGCCGCGCCGATTGCCGTGCGCATCTCCAATAAACTGCCGATAAAAACACTATTGCTGTTTGTTGGCGTGGTGGTAATCCTGGTTTCGCTGCGGATAGTTTCCACTGTATTTTTCAAATAGACGCTTCGGCAAAAAATTTTAAATTTGTTTAATCGTTTCTGATTTAAACACGAATTTCATTGCTCACCAAAAAAACAAAATACGCTGTAAAAGCCCTGATGGCATTGGCCAGAAACACGGAAAATAAACCGATGCTGATTGCTGATATTGCCAAAGGAGATCAATTACCCAAAAAATTTCTCGAAGCCATTTTATTAGAACTAAAGCGGGGCGGGTTTTTAAGCAGTAAAAAAGGTGCGGGCGGCGGCTATTACCTGCTAAAAACAGCAGATGAAATCAAACTTTCTTCCATCATCCGGGTGATTGATGGCCCGATTGCGTTGTTGCCTTGTGTAAGTTTGAACTTTTATGAAAAATGTGCCGAATGTGTGGACGAACATTACTGCGGCATCCGCGATGTGATGTCCAATGTACGTGATGCCACTTTAAAGATTTTGGGCGATACCAGTATTGCAGATATGGTTTGTCGGGAAAATACTTTGGCAAAGGCGGAAGGAAAAGTGGCAGATGACCGGGTGGTGGGGTGAGAATTTATCAATTTAAAAACCACATAGAGGTTCTTTTAATTAAAAAAATCTTTTAACCATCTCGTTAAATAAGAACAAGTTTGTTCGTCAGTTGTCAAATATCTTTTTGTTATTCCTAAGCCCATTGGTGTCCCAGGATCTTCTTGTAGTGCAAGCCAAGAATGAATAACAGCTTTTGATTTATGGCTCAATGAATACTTATTCAATTTTAGGTTTTCAATATTCTGAAGAGTTAAATTAACTATAGGAAGTAGTTTGTCATCTTTGGGAACTAAAAAGGAAATAAAATCTTCAAGCATACCATTCAAATTATTATTAGGCATTAGCCAAATTCCAATTCTTTTATTAGTCGTATTAGTAACAATAAGTCCGTCTGAAGGTAATTTGTTAGGTAGTGTAAAACCCTGGGTGGCCAATAAACTTTTAAGAAATGCCCATCGATTTCTTATTTCTGTATCAGCATCTATAATAATTCCAACTGTGTCAATTCCTGATTGTTTAAACCTAATTGGAATTTGCTCAAAAAGTTTGTCAACACCTTCGCAATCAATTACATCAAAGGTTTCTGTAAGATGTAATTTTTTACACAGTGCCCAGATAACATGTTGATCATCATTTCCTTCAACTAAGAGTTTTTTAATGAATTTTTCTTTAACTCTCACTATCTAGTTTCAATATTATAATCTGTTGCTATTTTTAATTCATTTGCATTAAATTCAACTTGTTGGATTCTTCCATCCATATTGTCAAGGCGAATTAATTTTCCTTCAAGTAAATTATTATTACTATTTAAAATATTTTCAAAACCATATATACAATCATCGCTATGAGTTGTAACAAATATTTGAACATTTAATTTTTGTGATAGCTTGAAAACAACGTTCCAAAGCTTTTCTTGAATACTATAATGTAGTCCATTCTCAAATTCATCTATTAAGAGAAATCCATTATCTGCATTAACTAATGCAAGAATTATAGTAAGTATCCTGTTTATCCCATCTCCCATACTACGTAATGGTAAAACATTAAAAGTATTTGATAATTTAATTACTGCTGTTCTTTCTCTAGCATTCTCCTCGATAAAAGCGATTCTTTCTGTTGAAGGTTCAATAATTTTTAATGCCTCAATAACATACTCTTCCTTTTCTGTGAGAGTTATATTATCCCAAAGTTTACCATTAATTTCTCTGTCAATATTTCTTGTTCTAATATATTGAAAACTTTCACTATTACCAAGTCCTCTAAAACCAAACCTATATGGTCTATCTTCATCAAGTGAATGAATGTTAGAACGATTGCCAACCCTTATTTCAACTCCAACTTTAAAATCAGCGCGTTCCTTGTCTGACTCGTTTTCAAAAAAAACTCTTTTTCTTGTTATTGTACCTTGATTGTCTCTTTGAATTTCATCGAAGAATTTAACAAATCTGAGTAAAACAGATTTTTCAGAAGATTTTTCTTCTCCAAATAAAGTATTTTCAATACTTCCAATGGATATAGAATCATTTATATCAAACCCAACACGTCTATTGGTAAATAGGGAAGATAGTGCTCTTATATTTGATTCTGTAGCGTTTTTAGTTGCTTCGGATTGTCTAAAATTTTCTCCTCTTTCTCCAAGCAATTGATAAATTAGAGTTAAGTCTCCTTTGGTAGCATAAATTGCAATAGCTTCGAGAATAGTTGATTTGCCAGTATTGTTCTTGCCGGTAATTAAATTTACCCTTCCTAAAGAATTTATTCTAAGCTTATTTAAGCTTCTATAGTTGCTAATATCTAATGAGTCAAGCATATCCTTATATATTGCAAAAGTAGTTATTTAGCGTTTAAAAATTAGAGAACTGAAAGTCTTTAAAGTCCAAAAGTCTGTTATGTTTTATAAAAATTAGTAAGTTAATATTGCAGATATGATATAATGCAAATAACGTCAATATACTAAGATAAAAATCATTTTGCAGCAATTCAAGTGAATATATTTTTCGAATAATTACCTTACCCCTTTATAACCCACACAATAATAAACCCAAAACTTCCTCGTATTGTTGTTTCCGTTTTTAATGATAATTGGTTCCAGTTCCTGCACCTGTTTAAAACAAGCTTTTAGCTCCGGCGGGATGTTTCCGTTTTTGGCGATATTTTCAAAGCCGGGATCAGAATCTATAAAAAGCGCATTTTTACCTGATAAAAGAAGTATGTCGGTTCCTACATAATCAAACTGTAAAGCAGGTTTTTCTAAGATGTTTTGTGCGTAGATTTTTTGAGGAAGGAAAAAGCTGAGTTCGGCACTGGTTTTATAACCATCCGCAGAAAAAATGAAAGTATTGGGATACGTTTTTTGTAAAATTTCCACCCGGTTTGCCAGTTGTTTCCAGCCAAACCAGGTATCATCACTTTTAATTTGTACGGGATAAAAAATCACTTCGATTGCAAAAGCAAGGTGCAAAACAGCTGCAATCCAAATATTGGTCCTGGCTGATTTTTGGCCGATAAAAACAGTAAGAAAGATTATTCCGCTGATGTAGCCGGGCATCATCCAGTTAATTTTTACCCAATAAACCGGGCTGATCAGGAAAAAACCCAAAAACGCAGGCAAAAAAAAGCATAGTAAAAACAGTATCTGATCGCTTGGCAAACGCCATTTCAAAAGTGTTTTTTTGAGGAATTTGAATGTAAACAAAACCAATCCGCAGAAAACAACCGGCAACAATAAGAACATTTGTGTGCCAATCGTTCCCAAAAATAGGTTTGGTTTAAGCTGAAATTTTGAAATATCGCCGGTCCTGGTTTTAGATTGAAATAGAAATGAAGCAAAATCGTGCTGATAATTCCAGTAAAAAACGGGGAAAGTAACCAGGACAGAAATAATCAAGCTTAACCAAAACCAGCCCGAAAGCAATAGTTTACGGTATTTTTTTGAAAGAATCAGGAATAAAATTAATCCGATTTGCAGCAGTACGGCCGTGTATTTACTATCAAAAGCCAATCCCATCAACAAACCGGCAAGTAACCATGCCAATTTTTGCTGCCTAAAAACAGCATGGGTAATTGCAATTAAACTTGAAGTCCAGAATAGTAAAAGCGGAACATCCGGTGTGGAAATTGTTGATAAAATAGAAACCAGGAAAGTTGATCCGAATAATGCAACAGCTAAATTTTGCTTTTGTCTCGATAAAAACAGTCCGGCTAAATGGTAAAAAGCAAATAAAGTGGCACTGGTTACCACAAAATCCGCCAGCTTGATGACGAAAACATGTTTCCCAAAAATGGTGGTGAACAGCCGGAGCAGATAACCAATCATCCCCGGATGATCAAAGTAGGACAGTGCCAAATGTTCTCCGTAAAAATCGTAGTAAGCATCCTGCGGCATCAACCCAAAAAACGGCAGCAGCAGGAAACGGAAAAGCTGGAAGGCGAAAAGAATGCTGAGAAACGGGTGTTGTTTGTAAAAGTTGCTAAGGGAATTCACTTTAAAATTATGCGTTTTACAAAAAAGGCTGGTTGTTAAACCAGCCTTTCTTATGTTGCTCCTATATTTTAGTTAATTTTATTGACTTACCGCTTTTTTAGATATGTAAATGTAAGCCGGATCAGACATGGAAGAACTAAATAAAACACCCGCATCTGTAAAATAACCACCGGAAGTTGGAATATAAAGTCGGTCTTGTTTATCCACAAACAAATTCAATGGTTGCCGTTTTGTTGGATAAGAAAAGGATTGTGTGTTCCCCAAACGGTCGGTTCTTGTAATTGTAGTTTGAAGTACATAGTTATTGCCTTTGCCATTTTTATCAGAACCTGTATGGTAATTTAGCTTGAAAGTAGAACCATCTTTTGATGTCGCAATTCCGGTTTGCATAGATTTGTACAAGTTTTGATAAGCAGAATTGTTCCAAGATTTGCCTTTGTCTAAAGTGTAGTATTGCGAAAGTGAGGCATAAGTTTTTTCATATTTAGCATCAGATGCACTTGCTACTAATGCATAAATAGTGTCTTTCACAACCAAAAGACCAGGAGCTGACCCATTAAAGTTTTTGGATTCCTGCCAAGTTGAACCTTTATTGGTGGTGAAAAAAGCTTTCGTTCTGGTTGTAACAAGCAAGGTATCATCAATATTTCCGGCTATAGCATTAACTTCTCCAGCATTAGGTATCTTGATTTGAATCCAATTTGGGTCATTAAATACTTCTTCTTTTACAATTTCATTTTTTGTGTTACTTTTTTTGCATCCAGTTACAGCAACCACCAAAAAAAATGATAAAATAAATAATGTGTTTTTCATTGCGTTAGTTTAGTCAAATGAAAATTGATAAAATAATTAGCTAAATGTAATGCTTCTTTTATCATCTAAAAATTAAACTTTTAAACCAATTTCCCGCAAACGTTCGTCCAAATATTCGCTGGCAGTGGCATCCGGGTAAGCTTTTGGGTGAGCTTCATCAATACAAGTATCCAAACAAGCCAAACTAACAGTAGATTTTGGGTGAAGGAAGAATGGAACCGAATAACGGGAAGTTTTCATCATTTCGCGCGGCGGATTGACAACTCGATGTGTAGTAGAACGCAGTTTGTTATTGGTTAAACGTTGTAGCATATCGCCTACATTGACCACTATATCTTCACCATGCGCTTTCACCGGAAACCATTCGCCTTCGCGGGTTAAAACTTCCAAGCCATCTGCACTGGCGCCGATTAATAAAGTAATTAAATTGATGTCTTCATGCGCACCGGCACGAACGGCATCATCCGGAACAGCATCTGGATTTTCAATCGGAAAATAATGAATACCGCGTAAAATAGAATTGCCATTATGTACTTTATCATCAAAATAGTTTTCGGGCAATTCTAAGTAAACGGCAATAGCACGCAGCAAATGATCGCCAGCTTGCTCTAACTTCTGATAAACTTCGCGCGTAACCGGGTTAAATTCCGGCAGTTCTTTCACCACTAAATTTTCAGGATAAAGCTCTTTTACCGGATCGTGATCGGTAACGGTTTGCCCGATTTGCCAAAACTCTTTCAGGTCCGGAGTTTTGGCATCTTTTGCTTTTTCACGGCCTTTGCTGGTGTAACCGCGCTGCCCGGCCAGTTCCGGTTTTTCGTAACCGAATTTAATCTCGTCCTGCAACGAAAACAATTGCTGCACCTGCCCGTACAACTTGGTAATCAGCTCTTTACTTAAACCATGATTGCTAACGGTGATAAAACCGGTATCGTTAAACGCCTGGCCAATCTCGTCAGAAAAGTTTTTTTTATCTGCTGCGGAACCATTGATGTAGGTATTTAAATCAACGCGGGGAATATTTACAGTTTTCATGCGGGAACAATTTGTGGTAAAATTACTTATTCTAAAGGATTTGCAAATGGGACTTTACAAATATCAGGACCGATCATCACCAAAAAATACCTGCTAAAAGAAGCATGGTTCAATATAAATAGCTGTTAACTAAACAAAAAGCTTGGTTTGCAGTCGAACTAATATTATCCAAAATACCTAAAAATCATCACCATGATCAATATAATTAAAAAAGCTGTTTCCGGTCTTTTGCTCTTGCTGGCGATGTGCTTTTGCGCACAAAAAACCAGTGCACAACCGGGCGTTTCGGTTTCAATCCAGACTTTTTATGATGAGCTGGAGCCTTATGGCCAATGGATTGACGACCCGGAGCTGGGTTATGTTTGGGCACCGGATGCCGGCCCGGATTTTAAACCGTATGCCACCAATGGCCACTGGGCTGCAACCGAATTTGGCAATACCTGGGTATCTGATTATGATTGGGGCTGGGCAGCTTTCCATTATGGCAGATGGCGTTTTGCCAATGATTACGGTTGGGAATGGATTCCGGGAACGGAGTGGGGGCCAGCTTGGGTAAACTGGCGCACCGGCGGCGATTATTACGGTTGGGCACCGCTTGGGCCGGGCATTAATATTGATCTGTCTTTTGGTGCAAATTACTATGAACCAGATAATTACTGGATTTTTGCGCCGCGCAGATATGTTTATGAGCCAAATATCTACCGCTATTATTTACCGGCAAACCGGAATATTAACATCATCCATAATACCACGATTATTAACAATGTTTACAGCAATAATAACTGCAGATATATTGCCGGGCCGCGGCCGGATGATGTGCGCCGATATACCAATGCGCCGGTTAATATTTATAACATTAATGATAGCCGCAGGCCGGGCGGGGCAAGGATCCGGAACAACACCCTGAATATTTACCGCCCGCAGATTGCGTCGAACCAAAATAATGATAACCGGCCGGAACCAAACCGCGTGATTAACCGGGGAAGTTATAACCGCAACCAGGGTTTTGGTAATTTTAATAATAACAATCGAAACCAAAATTTGAACAACGGAAGACAGCCGGTTAACCAGGGAAATCCGCAGAATGCCCCATTAAATAACAACAATGGTTTTGGCAGAAACAATAGCAACCAGGGAAATCTGCAGAATGCTCCATCAAATAATAATGGTTTTGGCAGAAACAATATCAATAATGGCTCAAGCGGAAATCAGTTGCCGCAACGGGTTTTTCCGAACCAGAACCAGACTAATCCGAACCCAAATAATATAATAAATGGCCAGGCTCCCGGAAGTGCAAGAAATCCAAATAATCCGTCAAACCCTGTTGGCGGCAGGGGCAATCCAAGTAATCAGCCTGCTCAAATACCAAGCGGACAACCTGATAACAACTGGCGGCAATCACGTGATTTTGACCACAACAGAACCCGAAATGATTTTCCGATTCAGCAAAATCAAAATCAGCAACGGCAACAAGAAATGCAGCAGCGTCAACAAAATCAACAGCAAAATCAACAACGTCCGCAACCTCAGCAACAGCAACGCCCGGCAAGGCAGGAAACGCCCGAACGGAATAACAGAAGTTAGGATTTTAAATTAAAAAAAGAAAGCTTTTCCGTTTTATGGAGAAGCTTTTTTTATGGGATAAAAATTGGGTGATATCAATCTGGTTAAATTTTAAAAGGTTGGTCTGCTGATTTTTACCTGATAAAAACAGCATTGGTTCTAAAATTGGATTTGGACTAATACTGTTTTTATCAGGTAAATTTTGACTTAGTTTTAATGCACGGCGGCAACAGCCGGTTTCAAATAGAGCTTTATTTTGTTGTACAAACCTTCGGGCGTGTAAGGTTTTAAAAAGTGATCAGTAAGTCCTTCCTGCTGTAAATTTTCCAGGTTTAGTCCAAAAACACTGCCTGTTAAAGCAATAATCGGAACGGTTTTATATTTTTCCTGGGGTTGCTTTCTGATTATTTTGGTAGCTTCCAGTCCATCCATCACCGGCATGTGCAAATCCATCAAAATCAAATCATAATCTTTCACCATGGCCATTTCGTAAGCATCTAAGCCATTTGTGGCAAAATCAGCTTCAATCCCCCATTTAGAAAGTATTTTTTTGGCCAGGGTGAGGTTGATCTGGTTATCATCGGCTACCAAAACATTCGCTTTTAAAGTTTCAAACAAAACCGGGGAAACAGGTTTTTGCAGCTCAGCCGGAGCTTTTTTAAAACTGATCCGAAAACAAAAATCTGATCCTTTGCCCGGTTCACTTTTTACTTCGATGGCAGATTGATGCAGTTCAATCAGTTTTTGGGTGATGGTGAGGCCCAAACCGGTGCCGCCGTATTTGCGCGTAGTATCGCTGGATGCCTGCGAATAAGCTTCAAATATAGATTTGATCCTGTCGTGCGGAATGCCGATGCCCGTATCCGAAACACAAAATTTGATCAGTACAAATTCCTGGTCTTCTTTTTCTAAATCAAGTGAAAGTTTAACTTCACCTTTGGCAGTAAATTTGGTTGCATTGCCCAAAAGGTTCATCATGATCTGGTAAAGCCGCGTGCTATCGGCCAAAACCAGCTCCGGAATAGTTGGGTCCAAAGCTAAATTCAGCTTCAAATCTTTGTTTTCCAGCTTAAAACTAATTGTATGCAGCGTTTGCCGGGCCAGTTGTTTCAGGTTGACCGGGGCAGATTCGAGCTGCATGTTTCCGGTTTCTATCTTGGTAAAATCCAAAATATCGTTCACCAATTTCAATAGGTTTTCGGAAGAGAACTTTAAAATATTAAGGTTTTCAAGTTGTGCCGGGGCCGGGTTTTCTTCCATCAAAATACGGCTGATGCCAATTACCGAGTTGATCGGAGTACGTATTTCATGGCTCAAAACAGAAATAAAGGTTTCTTTGGCGCGGCTAAGCTGCAAGGCTTTTTCGCGGGTACGGATCAGCTCTTCTTCTGCCTTTTTTTTAACGGTAATGTCCATCAGGATACTTAATTCCCGCTCTGCAACTCCTTCACTATTAAGTAAATGATGGCTATGGATCAACAACCAAACCGGTGTTCTGTCTTTTTTATAAAGTACAATTTCCAGCTCGTAGGCTTTCTTTTCAGAAGAAGCTTTTTTAACTTTTAAATAAGTGTCAATATCAGTTAACTCGCCGGTAATCCTTGTATCTAAAACAGTTCCTTTTAGTTCTTCCAAACTCCAGCCCCAAATTCTTTCTGTCGCTTTGTTTAGCCAAACAACTTCATTTTTTGCATTTCTGATCAGTACACCAACTTCGGATTTGGTTACAGCAGCAGAAAGTATTTGCAGCTCAAGCTCTGTTTGTTTGCGCTCTGTAACGTCTCTGATAATTTCAATGCTCCGGTTTATTTCCCCCAGTTCATTCAGGATTACAGAATTGGCGACGGAAAGCCATATCTGCTCCTGTTTTTTGGTGTAAGCAAGCAGCTCAATGGTAAAAGAAGTTTTGTTATTTACCTGTTTTTCGGCATAATCCAGTATTTGCGGATCCGTTTGTTTTCCGGTGATGATTTGGCTGAGTTTTTCGCCTTTCACATCTTTTAAGTTATAACCGGTTATCGTTTCAAATGCTTCGTTTACCCATAAAATTTTGTTGTTTTTATCGTTGATAACCACGCCATTGGTTACGTGGCTGGCTACTAATGACAATTGCTGTAGTTCCTGTTCTGCTAAAATATGTTTGGTTACGTCCCGGCCATTGCTCAGCCAGCGTTTGTTCAGGTTAACGTTGAAAAAAGAAAACCATTTGATCTCCAGGTTTTTAGCAATTACTTTTACTAAAAATTCAACTTTATTTTCTCCTCGTGCTAAGCTTTCCTGCATTTTTTGCACAATAAACTGATCATTAGGGACACAAAAATCGAGGATTGAACGGCCAATAACTTCTTCAACCTGATAGCCTAAAATCCTTTTTACAGAGCTGTTGATAAATTCTATTTTCCCGGTTTCATCAGAAATAAAATGCAGGTCGCCGGAATTGTCAAACAAAGCCTTATACTCGTTTTGCCGGGTTATCAGCAGCTGTAATTCCTGGTTACGTTTGGTAGTTTCCATGTGCAATACCGTTTCATCTGCCAGAAATTGCAGTGCCTCTTTTTGGCTGTCGTTGAGCAGGTTTGGCTGGGTATCAAAAACGCAGATCGTTCCTATAATATAACCTTCAGGCGTTACCAGTGAGATGCCCGCGTAATATCTGATCCCGTTTTCGCCGGATGCCATTGGGTTGTCTTTCAGGCGGTTATCCAGCAGCGTATCAGGGATTTCCAAGAGATGTTGCTGTAATATCGTGTATTTGCAGAAGGTAAGATCTTTAGATAATTCAGATATATCCAGTCCCACTTTTGATTTTATCCATGATCGGGAATCATCAATCAAGTTGATTGCCGCCATTTTTGTATCGCAGATGTAGCAAGCTAACTTGGTGATACGATCATATTGCGTTTCAGCTTCAGTATCCATCAAGTTGTAAGAAAGTAAAGCTTTTAATCTTTTTTCTTCAAAAGTAAGCGTCATGGTACAAGGCTTTTTTAGCAGTATTTAATAATGCCTTTTAGTACGTGCTTCTGCTTTTAAAGTTTTGTAGGGTAATGCGTGATACTGCTATACAACGTCGGTTTCCGGTACTTAGCCCGGTTGGCAAGTGCTTCTTTTAGCAGGTAAAAATGGTGTTTGGGTTTGATAAGAACTTAGCCGGCCCGGAACTACCTTTTTATGGCAATGCTGTTTTTATCGGATAAAATCCCTGGAAAGATTTAACCCGATAAAAGAAGCATAGTTGTTTACATTCAGCTTAATTAAAACAGCCGGAACATGGCTTTATCTGGCTTGTACTTTTTGCGGATATGGACTGGTAGCTGCCCGTGCTGGCTGGTTATTGCATTTTCCCAACAAGGTGTAGATTACAAAAAATATCACAATGGTAGATAAGCAGCCGCCGCCTAATTTTTTGGCACCCCAAGCGGCAATGATGGTTCTGAAAAAATTGTTCATGTTTTAAATTTTTATTCGTAACGTGCTTTTTGCAATTTAGTTTAGCAGCATTTTAGTTTTTTAAATCGATCATCAACTAATTTCATTTGTTCTGCTGCTTATTTATTTGCTTTTTTTTGCAGCAAACTTCCTCTTGTTGCATTACGGTTTTATTGACCGACTGTAACGGCTCAACAAAACCGCCGGGAAGTTTTTGTTTAAATTGATTTCTGATTGATCAAAACGATTATTTCGGTACAAAAGAAGTATCAATTCATTAATTCAAATTGTGTTCAAATTAATAGCATGAAAATCACAATGCTTCTTTTATGCTTGTAAAGTTTGTTTTTAGTATCGCTGTATGTTCTAAAACTAAAACTTAAAAATTTAGTGGGTAAAAGAAGTATCAACCTAATTTAAAATAAAATTTAAATATGCGCTTTTAGATAATTGTATATTACATTTATGTTTAGCCTAAATTAGCCACGTAAAAGAAGTACACTCTTGCCAACCAACCCAGCATATGGAAGATTATCAGAAACAATTTCTGGAAGGAAAAGATAAGTTTGAAAACATCTTTAAGTTAACGAGTGCTGCCAGTAAGATCATTGCCTCAGACTTAACTATCCTGAGAGTAAATCAGGCCCTGGTTGAACTTTTGGGTTTTGATGCACACGAAATTGAAGGGACAAAAATACTGGATTATTCCTGCCCGGAATACAAGGAACACTGGCGAAAGTTGCAAAAAGCCATGTGGGAAGAGCACCAGCCTTTTTTTAAGCTGGAAGCCTGCCTGATCAGAAAAGATAAATCATTGGCCTGGGTAAATGAACAACGGTGCTGTTTCATGAAAATGATTCTTCGTATGGTTTTACGGTGTTGGATGATATCACCTGGCGCAAAGATTACGAACAAAGTGAAAAACGACTGAATATTGCTTTACAGTATTCTAAAACGGCGGTTTGGGAAATGAATTTAAATACCCATAATGTCATCCGCTCTGATAGTCACGATAGCCTGTTTGGATATGGCCATCCGTTGGACAGTTGGAACCTGGAAAGCTACACAGCCCATTTGCTGCCCGAATTCAGAACACATTTAGAAAACGCAATCCGCAACTTATCAATAGGGGATTTCTTTGATTTCCAAGGTAAGATACTCCTAAAATCCGGAGAAATTAAATGGATACATCTTCAGGGAAAAACAGAGCAAGCCGGAGGGGAAGAAACCAAGAAGCTGCTGGGAACGATTAAAGACATCACCAAAGAAAAAATAGCAGAAAGGCATAAAGATGAATTCATCAGCACGGTTAGCCATGAACTGAAAACACCGCTTACTTCTATCAAAGCACAGGCGCAGATTTTAGAACGGAGGTTTTCGGCAATGGATGATAAGGTAACTACGCTGATGCTCAAGCGGATAATTTTGCAGATTGACCGGTTGAATATCCTGATCAAAGACTTGCTGGATGCAGGCAGGCTGGATGAACAGAAACTCTTTTTGCGTAAAGAAGATTTTATGTTTAACAAAATGGTAGAAGAAACGGTAGCAGAAATCCAGCGGACCACAACACACCAGCTAATTATCAGGCAAAACCCAATTATTTATTGCATGGGAGACCGGGAAAGGACAAGCCAGGTGCTGTCAAACCTGCTTACGAATGCGATCAAATATTCTCCCTCAAAAAATAAAGTTATTATTACTACCGAGGAAAAAGAAGATCAGATAATTTGTAGTGTTGAAGATTTTGGGATAGGTATCGCTGCCGATAAGCAGCCATATATTTTTGAGCGTTTTTACCGGGCATCAGGTATGCAGGAACGTGTGATTTCGGGTTTTGGCCTTGGGTTATATATTTCTTTTGAAATTATTAAACGACTGGAAGGCAAAATCTGGCTAACAAGTACGCCGGGCAAAGGTTCAGTTTTTTATTTCAGTATTTCCAAAGGAAAGTAAGCCAACCACACTGTAAAACTATTGTACACACTCGATCAAACAAGTGCTAAATTTGTTTCATAAAAAGACATAAAAAAGGGAAACAAAAGCGTGATTTTAGCTTTGTTTCCCTTTTTTTAAAACGTGACCCCGCAGGGATTCGAACCCTGGACCCAGTGATTAAGAGTCACTTGCTCTACCAGCTGAGCTACGAAGTCAATTACGGATGCAATGATACACATTTCTGTTTTATTGCTTTTCAGATTGTAAAAATATTACTGATTTTTTACCCGGTAAAAACAGCATCTGTAATTTTTTTGCTGATATAAAACAAGAACTGGAAAACTATTGTAAATTCACCTTAAACTTATCAAACAAAAAAAACATGAAAAAATTACTTAGTTTACTGATGCTGTTCGCCTTTATCACAAGCGCGGGCATGGCTCAGATCCCGGCAAAAAGCACTACTGGTTCTGCTTCGTCAAGCACCATGCAAACCAAAAAAAGCAGTGCCATGATGAAAAAAGATGGCACTCCGGATAAGCGTTACAAAGCCAATCAAACGGCAAAACCAAAGCCGGCCGGACCAATGAAAAAAGATGGCACGCCGGATAAGCGGTACAAAGCCAATAAAACGGCCGCACCGAAAATGTAATTTCAAATTGAATCCAATCACAAAACCGGGAATTAAACTCCCGGTTTTTTTGTTCAATTTGATCCGGATCAAATTCAAACTAAACCAAAATGTAACCGGCGTGTTAATTTTCAACCCAAAAAATCACCATGAAATATCTATTTACAATACTGTTTTTACTGCCTTTTTCTTTGCTTTTGGCGCAATCGGAAGTTTTTACCACTAAAAAAGGTAACCTCGAAATTACACCAGTTTTTCATGCAGCGTTGGTGATGCAGTGGAATGGCGTAACGGTTTATGCTGATCCTTATGGCGGTGCCAAAAGATATAAAAGTATGAAAGCACCGGATTTGATCGTGATTACGCATGAACACGGCGATCACTTGGATGAAGCAACTTTAGCAGGATTAGACCTGACCAAAACCGAGCTGATCGCGCCGCAAAAAGTGGTTGATCAGCTTAAAAATAAAACTTTTGCCAAAATCACGGTTTTGGGAAACGGTCAAAATGCAATCTATAAGAATATTAAAATTGAAGCGGTCGGCATGTACAATATTCCGGAAGAAACGGCGCACCACAAAAAAGGCGTTGGCAATGGTTACGTACTTACTTTTGGCGGAAAACGGGTTTATATTTCCGGTGATACCGATGGCACGCCGGATATGCGTTCGCTCAAAAACATTGATGTGGCTTTTGTGTGCATGAACCCGCCATACACCATGGATGTTGCGCCCGCAGCCGATGCCGTTTTGGCTTTTAAACCGGCTGTGGTTTATCCGTACCACTATCGGCAGCCCGGCAATAAATTCAGCGATATCGAGCAGTTTAAAAAATTGGTGAACGATCAAAACCCGAAAATTGACGTACGTTTGCGCAATTGGTACACGCAGGTGCAATAAAATTGTGCTGTGTGGGTTTAATCGTTTAACTAAATTTAATTCATGACTTTCTCTGTTCCTATCAAAAATATCATACTTCTTTTATCGGTCTTTTTTTTATTTAGCACCGTTCAGGCACAAAATAAGCAGGAGCAAAAACTGGATGCCTCAACCCGTGTATTGCAGGAATTTGGCAAAATGCGCGAAAGTATCCCGAAGCAATTGCTGCAAAAAACGGAAGGTATCATCATTATTCCCGGTTTGATCAATGCCGGATTTGTGATCGGCGGCAAACGCGGAAAAGGCATCGCGATGGTTAAAAACGAGAACGGAACCTGGAGCAACCCAGTTTTTTTGACCATGACCGGCGGCAGTCTGGGTTTTCAGGCAGGCATCCAATCGGTTGATCTGGTGCTGGTTTTTCTCAACAAAACTTCTTTGCTGGAAATTGGTAAAAGCAGTTTTACTTTGGGCGGCGATATTTCTGTTGCGGCTGGTCCTGTTGGCCGCACATCTTCTGCCGGAACAGATTACAAGTTGGAATCCGAAGTTTATTCGTATTCGCGCAGCAAAGGTTTGTTTGCAGGTATCAGTTTAAGCGGTTCTGCGCTGGATATTGATCAACCGGCAAATGATTCTTTTTATGGCGATGAAGATGATGCCAACGAAATATTCTCCAACAAAAAACCTTCAACTGCAACCGAGGTTAAAACCTTGAAACAGACTTTAAATAATTTGTACCGAAAATAATCCCGGGCTTACAATCCAATTTTATACCGATAAAAACAGCATCACCATGAACGAAACAACCGGCGAAAACCAACATGAAACCAGTGCCAAAAGCGAGTTTGACATCAATACTATTTTGATCAGGGAAATGGGCATCAACAGTGCCAAAGTAGAAATGATTTTCAGGATGCAGGTAGAAATCCTGGCACTTCTCCAGGATAAAAATACAGAAGATGTTTTAGGCGAAAAAAATCAACGCGTAAAAGAACTGGCTTTGGAATTTTATATCGCCAACAGTATTAAAAAGTAGGTTTATTTGTATGATCCCCATTTTTTATTACTGCAATCATTTCCCAATAATCTTTTTGCGATGTGCCAGTCCCCAATAATTCAGCTCTTCCGTAACTTTCTTCAGCGACTTTCCGTGTGTCGTAATGGAATATTCTACAGTCGGAGGGAAAGTATCATGGGCATCTCTTTTCACTAATTGATTCGCTTCTAACCTTTTCAACTCTATAGAAAGTGTTTTATCGGAAATCCCATTGACCTCTTTTGATATTTGCTTAAACCTCTTAGGGGCGGAGGACAATGCAAATAAAATGAGTAATTTCCATTTTCCTTCCAGCACTTCTAAAGCATCCCTAATAGAAAGCATATTTTTAGGACATCCTTCTCCTGTCAGCATTTTTGGTCTCTTTAGTGTTTATATTTTTACATTACTAACCTATCGGTAAGCACTAACCAGCAGGAAAGTACTTACCCCCAGAAAGCAAATATCAATACTTTTGTTCTGTTAATAAAGAATAGAATGACAAATCAACAAGAATCTTCAAAAGTAATTTACATTGTGAAAGACGTAAACCTAACTACCTCCGAGGGCGGCGAGCTATTTGAAGTGGGTCCAACACGGATCCGCGTCCTTGAGGACGGATCACGCACTGACAACAGGATCGGGGCGGTTGCATCAATGATGCCTGTTGGCGTTGTCGGGCCTCCACAGCACCGCCACCTGATGCACGATGAGACTTTTCTCATCACCAGTGGCACCCTAAGGTTCACTCTTGGTGATACCCATAGGGACGCCACGGTCGGTGACTATATCGTCGTTCCTGTCGGGGCCCCGCATACCTTTGCCAACGTGTCCGATGCACCAGTCGAGTTCTTCAGCACTTTCACGCCAGCTTACTATGTGAACTATTTCCGCGAAATTGCAGAGTTGAGTGCCCAAGGCCGGTTGAGTCCCGAGGAAGGTCTTTCGGTGATGCTAAGATATGCGACGGTCCCCTACTGACGGCTGAGCGCGGCCCCGATTGCCGTTGCATGTGTTGTTAGGCTGACCGAGAATTGAGTTTTATAGATTAGAATCAGGAAAATAACTGTATAGTAAATATAAACCTCTTTCCAGTGAGATGATTCAATAAATACGGATAGTTGAGATGCTTAAATTAGCAATTCAAATGAAAAAATACAGGTGCAAAGCACCGCAAGCATGATGCTTCATTCAAAGAAAAAGTATCGAAAATGGTTTTCAATGGCCGCCCGGTAAGCGAGGTTGCCCAAAGTCTGGGTGCTGGAGAAAAACCGATTTACTGATGGAGGGTTCGGAGTCAAAAGCAGCAGCAAACTGCTGCTGCCTGTACTGCCGTTGTTACTGTATCAGAAGAACAGCAGGCTCTGTACAGTTGATCAAACAAGAAATTCTGTGCTTTTATACTGAAAGCTCATCTGGCAATTATTCAGGAAATAACCTAATAGTAGGGGTTGTAGACAAAAATTATATCCTGAAAGTTTCCACAGGTGGACAAACTTATATGGCTAATTCCATTTTGTCAGTAAAAATCGCTTTTGACTCACTGACTTACAAAGACGATGATCCTGGTAATACGAAACATATAAAAGAATTGACAGTACATCTTAAGGATCCTGTAGGGGTTAGAAACCAATACCGTTTCGTTGTAACCGTTAACGGCCAGCAGGTCAAGCGTATTTTTGCCTATAACGATGATTTTACAGATGGGGCCGTGACGTACACCAGAAAATTATGCAGGATGACCGGGACATATTAAAAGGGGATACAGTAGTTGTAGAAATGCAGTGCATAGATAAGCCATTTTTACCTATTGGGATACCTTACAAACCAGGGAGATAAGGGGCGGGGTGGATCGGTCAAGCCGTCAAACCCGCCAACAAACATCACACCTGCCGTGCTGGGCTACTTCAGTGCCCATACGACTCAAACAAGATCAGTAATCATTAAATAACAAACAATGAAAATGGAAAACAAAAAAGTATCTATTTCCGGGGCAGGCATGAAGATCCTCATCCTCGGTGCTTCTCAGGGAACTGGTGCCCTCTGCGTTAAGGCCGCTCTCGAGGAAGGCCATACCGTCACGGCCTTTGCCCGCACACCCTCGAAGCTGGACCTCACCCATGCGCAGCTTACGAAGGTGGCGGGCGACTTCCACAACGCAGCCTCGGTGCGTGCTGCGGTGAAGGGCCACAACGCGGTGATCATCTGTGTGTCCTCGACGTCGCTCAAAGGCTTCAAGGAGAAGCCTGATTACTTCTCTCACGGCACGAAGTTCTGCATTGACGCGATGAAGGAGTACGGCGTGAAGCGCCTGGTTGTGCTTAGCGCGCATGGCGTAGGCGACAGCTACGACGCGGCGAGCTGGTTCCAGCGTACTTTCATGATCGGTGGGTTAATTAAGTACGCATTCCGTGATCACGACGTACAGGAGCGGATGACCCGCGAGAGCGGGTTAGATTTCGTGATCGCGCGCCCTACACGGCTTACCAACGGCAAGGCTAACGGAAAGTACACGCGCGTGGCCGAACCGGTACCTGTGCCCCCGAGCATCTCGCGCGCCGATGTCGCCGCTTTCTTGCTCGAGTCGTGCCAATCACAGGCCTTCGTTGGGAAGGCAGTCGAACTCGGCGGGTGAAGCGGCTTCACCTCCGGATGTGAAATATTCGATTACGGCGCATGGAAAGTCGCTTGAGAAAGATTTGGAAGACATAAACTATTGGGGAACGATACATCCCAAAGAGATTATTGGAAACACTATTTTCCAGATTGCTTGAGGAAAAGAATTGGTATTAGGGGTTTTTATAGCTTTTGTAATTATTGCAGTTTTCATAGCTTGGGGAAGATTCAGCAAAGTAATGATATTATCAAAATAAAGCTGGTCGTAAACTTCGTTTAGAGGCACCCTCTGGGCTAATTAATTGGTAAATGTTAATACTCTTGTGATATGAGCAAATTATGCTCCTACTCCAGCTAACGTCCAATAAAATAATAGCTATAATTAAGGGGTTTTTTTGAATAATATATAACACGGGCTTGCATTCAGAAAAGAGTCGTTTTTTGATCGCATTTTTTCTGATTAACGTAGCAAAATCACCAACCAGCACCGATACAAAAAACAGGCAGTAAAAACAGTATTTCATCTTAAATTTCAGGTTGATTTAAAAGTTGATGAACCAGTCTATCTGTTCACCGGTAAATTTAATGGTATTTGCTTCAATTAAGTTTCCATCCGAATCTATTTCTTTTCTAATAAAAGGAATATGCAATTTCAGCGAAAAAACGTGCATGTTCAGGTAATTGCAAACGCCGGTAAAATGATCTACGCCGCGGATATTGCCATATTTTCCGGAAGAAATCCCAACCAATGCCGCCTTTTTATCATAAAAACTTCCCGGAAAATCACAGGCATCTATAAAAACTTTTAAAGCACCCGGGAAGCTTCCGTTATACTCCGGGATGATAAAAATAAACTTATCAGAAACATCAATTTGTTGTTGGATTGGCTTAAAACCTTCGCTTCTTTTTCCGTATAAATCCGTGTTTAATAAATTGCCGGGCAGGTTTTCCAGTGATAAAACTGCTGTTTCCACATCTTTTTCAATCAGTTTTTTTTGATAATACCGGGCTAATCTGAGCGTGCTGCTGCCAGCCCTGTTGGTGCCGGCAATAATGGTAAGCATAATAGGTTAGTTAAAAATGATCGGATAAAAGAAGCAATTTGCAGAAAAGAAAAAATTTTGCAAATTATCCGGCATCAGCATCATCCGAAACATCTTGCGGCGCATAAGTTTTCACTTCGCCAGTATTGAGTTTTACTTCAATCTGATCATCTTTTTTCTCCTGGCTTTTGTGCACCACACCTTCACCGTCTTTGGTAATCACTTTTTCGCCTGCTTCGTAAACCCCGTTTGTCATAATCTATCGATTTAAATTTTCATAAGGTTAACATTATTTGCCAGAATTTGATTGCATCTTATCAGCTTAAAATTTAACCTGCGAAGATAATTTTGTGAAAAAAAGCGTTATAACTTTGCAAAGTAACCTGGCTGCAAAAACATATTATCTATATCAAGTATTTTGTGGATATTGTGATGGACATGTGGAAATCTGGTTGGATGCTAATTGTAAAAATGTAGGTATCTTGCACCTTCAAAAAAGTAAAAAAACACCTGTAAAAGAAGTATTAGAAATTAATGCCGATGCTTCTTTTAGGGCACAAAAATTTGCTTTAAACTATTATACTGAGGACTGATAATGAGTAAAATAATCGCGTTGGCTAACCAGAAAGGCGGAGTGGGCAAAACCACTTCTTCCATCAATCTGGCAGCAAGTTTAGCGGTGTTAGAATATAAAACCCTGCTGGTTGATGCGGATCCGCAGGCAAACGCAACATCGGGGATCGGCTTTGATCCGAGAACGATTAAAAACAGCATTTACGAGTGCATCATCAACAATGTGGAACCGGCCGATGCCATCCAGAAAACGGAAACGCCAAACCTGGATTTATTGCCGGCACACATTGATCTGGTTGGAGCAGAGATTGAGATGATCAACCTGACCAACCGCGAATACAAGATGAAAGCCGTGCTGGAAAAAATCAAAAATCAATACGATTTTATTATTGTGGATTGTTCGCCTTCGCTTGGGTTGATTACGATTAATGCGCTTACGGCTGCTGATTCGGTGATTATTCCCGTTCAGTGCGAGTATTTTGCGTTGGAAGGTTTGGGGAAACTACTCAACACGATCAAAATCGTACAAAACCGCCTGAACCCGGAACTGGATATTGAAGGTATTTTGCTGACGATGTACGACGTGCGGCTGCGGTTGTCCAACCAGGTTGTGGAAGAGGTGCGCACACATTTTGAGAACCTGGTTTTTAAGACGATCATCCAGCGGAATACGCGTTTGAGCGAGGCACCGAGTTTTGGCATGTCGGTAATTATGCATGATGCTACCTGTAAAGGCGCGATCAACTATTTGAACCTGGCACGCGAAATTTTGCGAAATAATGGCATGGTAAAAGACGAAGACAATCAAGCAAAATTAAGCATAAAATAGATGAGCGGCGATAAAAGAAATGCTTTGGGCAGAGGTTTGGGTGCTTTATTGAATGATTCTGTTCATGTGAATGCAGTTTCTGCAAAAAAAAATCAGCCTGCAACAGATCAGCAGGAAACAGCAGAATTAAAGTCTGTAAATGCGGTAAAGATCAGTGAGATTGAAGTAAACCCTTTCCAGCCGCGGACTGAATTTGATGAGCAGGCTTTGCAGGAACTGGCCGATTCTATTTCTACACAAGGTTTGATCCAGCCGGTTACAGTAAGAAAAACCGGTACAAACAGCTACCAGTTAATTTCTGGCGAGCGGCGTTTGCGTGCTTCCAAACTGGCGGGTTTAACGGAAATCCCCGCTTATGTGCGTACGGCCAACGATCAGCAGATGCTGGAAATGGCTTTGATCGAAAACATCCAGCGGGAAAACCTGAACGCTATAGAAATGGCACTGAGTTTTCAGCGGATGATCGACGAATGCAATTTGAAGCAGGAAGAACTGGGTGATCGCGTGAGCAAAAACCGTTCTACCGTAACCAATTATCTGCGTTTGCTGAAACTGCCACCGGTGGTGCAATCTTCTATCCGCGATGGCGAAATTACGATGGGACATGCGCGCGCTTTGATTGCGGTGGAAGATGCGGCAAAGTTGTTGTATATCCATCACCAAATTATTGAAAAAGGTTTATCGGTACGGAAAGTGGAAGATATGGTGCGCGAACTGCAAAAAACACCTGCTAAAAACAGTACGGCAAAAACTGCCAGCCCTTCTTTTCAAATGCAAAAAATTCAAACCGATCTGACATCAAAATTTAATGCGCCGGTAAAACTTAAAGTTGGCCAAAATGGTAAAGGCAGCATCGAAATCCCATTTTTATCAGAAGACGATTTGGGTCGGATCCTGGAAATGCTCGACTGGTAATATGCGCAGCTCGGCCATACTTCTTTTACTGCTGTTTTTTGGTGTTGCTTTCGTTTCGGCACAAAAAAAACCATATAACAAACACCGGGACACGATCAATACAAGAGGCGATACAACTTCTGTTTTGGTTCCTTTCAAACCAAAATCCGAGCAGCCCAAAGAAAAAGTTTATCATCCGGATAGCACACATAGTCCGCATAAAGCTATTATCAAATCGCTAACGTTTCCGGGTTTAGGTCAAATTTATAATAAGCAATATTGGAAACTGCCCATTGTTTATGGTGGTTTTGCTCTTTTGGGATATTCTTATTACGTAGCACAAACCAATTACAAAGAATATTTAAACCAGGCTGTAGCACTTTCCCACGGATCGTTAGGGAATACAGATAAGTTTAAAAATGCGAGTTTGGACAACATTACCGTTTACAAAGATTTTTATCACCGCAACCGGGATTTAACCATTATCGGTACAGTTGCTTTCTGGGGAATCCAGGCGATTGATGCTTACATTGCAGCCAAGTTTCAGCATTCATATACGATGGATAATGACTTGGGTTTTAAAATTTCACCAACTTTGATCAATTCGCCAACGTTTGCTTATAGCGGATTTACACCAGGATTAAAAGTTACTTTTAGGATGAAATGAGGAAGATGTCAGCTTTTAGTAATCAGTTATTAGTTTTTACAAATCGTTTAAGAGCCTGTTTAAATTTATTCAAGAAAAAATGTCGATGCTTCTTTTACCCTATAAAAATTGGTGTTTGCATTAATTTGAACAAACCAAAAACCAAATACTTATCATTTTTTAGGTGATAAAAGAAGCATATAAAATAGATTGGCTAAATTTTAAACAGGCTCTAAGAAATACCATAAAATTTAGAAAAGTAGCTGACAGCTGATTGCTGACAGCCAACAGCTCAACATGAAAATAGCTTTACTCGGATACGGAAAAATGGGCAAGATGATCGAGCAGATCGCCTTGGAACGCAAACATGAAATTGTGTTGAAAATCGATCACGAAAACCTGTACGACCTCAGCATAGAAAATTTAAAACAAGCGGATGTAGCCATAGAATTTAGTACGCCGCACACGGTTTTGGATAATATTAAGCTTTGTTTTGAAGCCGGGATTCCGGTGGTGGTTGGTGCAACTGGCTGGTATAATCTTTTGCAAAGTGTTAAAAATGACTGCATTACACAAAATGCAGCACTCATTTACGCTTCCAATTTTAGTGTCGGCGTAAATATCTTTTTTCATATCAACAAAATGCTGGCTAAGGTGATGAACCGTTTTCCGGATTATGAAGTTCAGGTAGAAGAAATCCATCACACCCAAAAACTGGATGCGCCAAGCGGCACGGCCATCACGATTGCGGAAGACATCATCGAAAATATACCGGTAAAAGAAGCATGGGTCAATGTGGTTTCGGGTCAGGTTGATGATGATTTTCCAACCGTAATAACCCCAAACCAATTGCTGATTGAATCACACCGGATCGAAAATGTTCCGGGTACGCATACTGTTATTTATGATTCGGAAGTGGATAGCATCGAATTTAAACACACGGCCCACAACCGTTCGGGCTTTGCTTTGGGTGCTGTGTTTGCTGCGGAGTGGATTAAAGATCGTAAAGGATTCTTTACAGCAGCAGATCTGTTTAATTTTAACGCTTAAAAACACTACTTTCACGCCTCAAAATCAAATCAATGAGTTGGAAATTCTGGAATAAATCTACTGTTACACCTAAGAAAAAGAAAAGTGCCACACGTGAATGGTTTGATGCGATCATATTTGCCGTTATTGCCGCCACGCTGATCCGTGGTTTATTTATCGAAGCATTCACCATTCCAACGCCTTCTATGGAACGCTCGCTTTTGGTAGGCGATTTTTTGTTTGTGAGCAAAGTTAACTACGGTGCACGCACACCGATGACGCCTGTTTCTTTCCCTTTTGCGCATCATACCATGCCTATTTTTGATGTGAAATCTTACTGGGACGGCATTAAATTGCCTTATTACCGTTTGCCGGGACTAAGCCATGTTAAAAAAGGTGATGTCGTGGTTTTTAATTACCCGATGGATGCAGATTCGCCTTTGTACCGCCCGGTTGACAAACGCGAAAACTACATCAAACGCTGCCAGGGAACGCCGGGAGATACTTTAAAGTTGATCAATACACAGGTTTACATCAATAACAAAGCTGCGGTAACGCCGCCGGAAAGTCAGACTTCTTATTTAGTCCGTACAAACGGACAGGAACTGAACCCGGAGGTTTTGTATGATTTGCACATTGATCCTTCGCACGGACAAGTGAATGCAACCGATTTAGAATGGATCATGCCGCGTGAAAGTGTTCCGATTTTAAAAAGCTATTCCAACATCACTTACATTGCGCCTTATATTCAACCGGCGGGTCAGGCCGATCTTCAAGTCTTTCCGCATGATTTGAAGCTGAAATGGAACGTGGATAATTATGGCCCGATCATCATTCCTAAAAAAGGCTGGACAGTTACGTTGGATTCTACCAATTACCTGATCTACGAACGCGCCATCAGGTTGTATGAAAATAACAAGTTGGAAAAACGCGGGAATGATATTTTTATCAACGGCACCAAGACCAACCAATACACCTTTAAAATGGATTATTACTGGATGATGGGCGATAACCGCCACAATTCGTTAGACAGCCGTTTTTGGGGTTTCGTTCCCGAAGACCACATTGTAGGCAAAGCTTTATTTGTGTGGATGAGCTGGGACGAGCAAGGTTCTTTTCTGCATAAAATTAGGTGGAATAGGTTGTTTATGGGGATTAAGTAGGCGAGGTGATGCTTCTTTTATGGGTGTAAAATAGGAAAGATGTAATCGGAGAGATTACACTTTTTTTGTATTTAATGGTAATCTCAAACAAGGTTAGGACGAAAACCTTATGTATCAATAACTGATGTTACGCACTAATTTGGGTCAAAAATGGATTAGGTGTTGATAACTTCAGGTATTCACCATAAGCTGCTTTAGTGGCAGCGGCCATAATTTGAGTTTTCATGGCAAAATGA